>Ga0209415_10004831_pt1 | contig 24541 bp, 23 predicted proteins | sample PeaSoiSIISIP2007_FD_187696 | JGI IMG/M metagenome (GOLD analysis project Ga0209415, IMG submission 187696) | Peat soil microbial communities from Weissenstadt, Germany - SII-SIP-2007 (SPAdes) (version 2) | ecosystem: Environmental > Terrestrial > Soil > Wetlands > Peat | place: Germany... | reverse complement strand
GCGTTGACCTCGAGTGTCACCTTGTCGGTTTCGAGCTCGACGACCGGTTCATCGGCTTTCACCGCCTCGCCCGCCTTTTTGAACCAGCGGCCGACCGTCGCTTCGCTCACCGATTCGCCCAAAGGCGGAACCCGAATTTCAATCGCCATGTGCAATCCCCAGGCGCTCACGAAGGTGAAGACGCATTCATCCTAGCCCCGCTGGATCGCCCTTGCAGGGAAAAATGCTCGGCCTCGAGAATCCAAGCGCAAAAGGCCGCGGCTCAACCGGCCAAGGCATCTTCGAGAAGGGCTTTGAGCTGCGCCAAGTGTTTCGGCATGAAGCCGGTGGCGGTTGCCGCCGAAGCGGGCCGCCCGACGTAGCGTGGGCGCTTCACCTTGCTGCCGGCCTGCACGAGGACCCATTCGAGATAGGGGTCCACGAAATTCCAGGCGCCCATGTTCTTCGGCTCCTCCTGGCACCAGACCATTTCGGCGTTCCTGTAGCGCGACAGTTTCTTGACCAGCGCCTTCAACGGGAAGGGATAGAGCTGCTCGACCCGCAACAGATAGATGTCGTCGATACCGCGCTTGGCGCGCTCTTCGAAGAGATCGAAATAGACCTTGCCGGAACACAGGATCACCCGGCGGATCTTGGCATCCTCCACGAGCTTGATCTCGCCGCCCGGCAGCATTTCGGCATCGTCGTAGAGAAGCCGATGGAAGGTCGTGTCTGCCCCAAATTCGTCGAGCCGCGAGACGGCGCGCTTATGCCGCAACAGCGATTTTGGCGTCATCAGGAGGAGCGGCTTGCGGATGTCGCGCTTCAACTGCCGCCGCAGGATATGGAAAAAGTTCGCCGGCGTCGTGCAGTTGGCGACCTGCATATTGTCTTCGGCGCACATCTGCAGATAACGCTCGAGCCGGGCGGAGGAATGTTCCGGTCCCTGCCCCTCGTAGCCGTGCGGCAGGAGGCAGACGAGGCCGGACATGCGCAGCCATTTGCGCTCGCCGGAAGAGACGAACTGATCGAAGACCACCTGCGCGCCATTGGCGAAGTCGCCGAATTGCGCCTCCCAAACGGTGAGCGCATGGGGCTCGGCGAGCGAATAGCCATATTCGAAGCCGAGCACGGCTTCCTCCGAGAGCATGGAATTGATGACCTCGTAGCGCGCCTGGCCGTCGCGGACATGATTGAGCGGCACATAGCGGTCTTCCGTCTGCTGATCGACGAGGACGCTGTGGCGCTGCGAGAACGTGCCGCGCTCGCTGTCCTGGCCGGAGAGACGGACCGGATGGCCCTCGTCGAGAAGGCTTGCGAAGGCGAGCGCTTCTCCCATTGCCCAATCGATGCCGGCGCCCGATTCGATCATGGCAGCCCGGTTGTCGAGCAAGCGGCGGATCGTGCGGTGCAGATTGAAGCCGTCCGGCACCCCGCACAGCCGAGTGCCCAGCTCTTTCAGCTTGGCGACGTCGACGCCGGTGCGGCCGCGCCGCGCCTCGTCCACCCCGTCCGCCGGCCGAAACCCCGCCCAGCGCCCGTCGAGCCAATCGGCCTTGTTTGACTTATGGGCGGCGACGGCCTCGTGCTCCGTCTCGAGTCTCTGCCGCCACTCGGTCGTCCGCTCTTCGACCTCGGCCAAACTGACGACGCCCTCGCCGATCAGCTTCTCAGTATAGATCTCGAGCGCCGTCGGATGCGACCGGATCTTCTTGTACATGAGCGGCTGGGTGAAGGCCGGCTCGTCGCCCTCGTTATGGCCGAAACGGCGATAGCAGAACATGTCGATCACGACGGGCTTGTGAAATATCTGCCGAAACTCAATTGCCACCTTCGCCGCATAGACCACGGCCTCCGGATCGTCGCCATTGACGTGAATGATCGGCGCCTCGATCATCTTCGCGGTATCGGAGGGATAGGGCGAGGAACGGGAATAGCGCGGATAGGTCGTAAAGCCGATCTGATTGTTGATGATGAAATGGATCGAGCCGCCGGTCCTATGGCCTTTCAATCCCGAGAGACCGAAACATTCGGCAATCACGCCTTGGCCGGCGAAGGCCGCATCCCCGTGAATGAGCAGCGGCAGGACCTTGCTGCGTTCGACGAAGTCGTGGTGCTGATCCTGCTTGGCGCGAACCTTGCCGAGCACGACCGGATCGACGATCTCGAGATGCGACGGATTGGCGGTCAGCGACAGATGGACCTGGTTGCCGTCGAAGTCACGATCCGACGATGCGCCGAGATGGTATTTGACGTCGCCCGAGCCTTCGACATCGTCCGGGGTGAACGAACCTCCCTTGAATTCATGGAAGATGGCGCGGTGCGGCTTGCCCATGACCTGGGAGAGGACATTGAGGCGGCCGCGATGCGCCATGCCCAGCACGATCTCCTTCACGCCGAGCGCGCCGCCGCGCTTGATGATCTGTTCCAGCGCCGGCACCATGGCTTCGCCGCCGTCGAGGCCGAACCGCTTGGTGCCGGTGAATTTGAGATCGAGGAACTTCTCGAATCCTTCCGCTTCGATGAGCTTGTTTAGGATGGCACGCTTGCCTTCGCGGGTGAAGGTGATCTCTTTGCCCGGTCCCTCGATGCGCGCCTGGAACCAGGACTTCTCGGCGGGATCCGAGATATGCATGAATTCGAAGCCGATCGTTCCGCAATAGGTGCGCTTGAGGATCGCCAGCATCTCCGGGATGGTCGCGAATTTCAGGCCAAGCACCCCGTCGATGAAGATCGCGCGGCCGTAATCGGCTTCCGCAAACCCGAAGTTCGCAGGATGAAGAGCCTCGGAATCCTTGGGCACCTGAAGCCCGAGCGGATCGAGGTTCGCATGCAGGTGCCCGCGCATGCGATAGGCGCGGATCATCATGATGGCGCGAACGGAATCGCGGGTCGCCTGCTGAAATTCCGCGTCCGAATGCGCTCCCCCCTCGGCCCTTATCTTTGTGGCGAGCTGCGTCTCGACCGCGTCCCAATCGCCGGCGAAGGCCGCAACGAGTTCGTCATGCGCCACCGGCTCGCCTTGCCTTTTCCAGTGCGGGCCGGCGATGCTTTTCTCGACAGCCGCGCGGTCCTCCTTCAAGCCGGCGAAGAAATCCCGCCATTCAGCGTCCACCGAGGCCGGATCGCGGGCATAGCGGTCATAGAGCTGTTCGGCGTAAGCGGCGTTGCCGCCATAAAGAAAGGAAGTCAGGGCAAAGGAATCGTTGGAAGCCGAGCGGGAGCCCGCCGCTCCGCCCGAACCACTCTGGCCGTTGTTGCCGTCTTGGCGTGCCATGACATTCTCCGAACCTGTGGCCTCGCGCTGCGATCCGCCCCTGATATATGCGCGCCGCGCTTGCCTTTCACGCTCTTGGTCGCGCGCAATTGATCTTGCTGAGGCCGATCGGCGTTTTCATCTCTTCAGCACTTCGACGAGAGTCCTTGCGAGCCTGGCGGGCGAAGGCGAGACCTCGATACCCGCCTCTTTCATAGCGGTAATCTTCGCTTCGGCGCCGCCCTTGCCGCCCGAAATGATGGCGCCCGCATGGCCCATGCGGCGGCCGGGGGGCGCGGTGCGTCCGGCGATGAAGCCGACCACCGGCTTGGCGCGCCCGCGTCTTTTCTCGTCGCGCAAGAACAGCGCTGCGTCTTCCTCGGCGCCGCCGCCGATCTCGCCGATCATGATAATTGATTCGGTCTTTTCATCGGCAAGAAAGAGCTGAAGGACGTCGATGAATTCCATGCCTTTCACCGGATCGCCGCCGATCCCGACCGCCGTCGTCTGCCCGAGCCCCTCACGGCTCGTCTGAAACACCGCTTCATAGGTGAGCGTGCCGGAGCGCGAGACGATCCCGACCGAGCCGGGCAGGAATATGTTGGCCGGCATGATGCCGATCTTGCACTCTCCCGCGCTCACCACGCCCGGGCAATTCGGGCCGATGAGCCGCGATCGCGAGCCGACGAGCGCCCGCTTGACACGCACCATGTCGAGCACCGGAATCCCCTCGGTGATGCAGACGATGAGCGGAATCTCGGCATCGATCGCTTCGCAGATGGCGTCCGCCGCGCCAGGCGGCGGCACATAGACGACGCTCGCCTCGGCACCGGTCGCCGCGCGCGCCGCTTTCACCGTATCGAAGACCGGCAGGCCCAGATGGGTCGAGCCGCCCTTGCCCGGTGAGACGCCGCCGACGAGCCGCGTGCCATAGGCGAGGGCCTGCTGCGAATGGAAAGTGCCGTTCTTGCCGGTGAAGCCCTGGCAGATCACCCGGGTTTGCTTGTCGATGAGGATCGCCACGGGCTCAGCCTTTCTTGACGGCGGCAACGATCTTCTGGGCGGCATCGTCGAGATCGTCGGCGGCGATGACGTTCAAGCCGGACTCGGCGATGATCGCCTTGCCGAGTGCGACATTGGTACCCTCGAGACGCACGACGAGCGGCTGTTCGAGACCCACTTCCCTGACCGCGGCGATGACCCCCTCGGCAATCACGTCGCATTTCATGATGCCGCCGAAAATATTGACGAGAATGCCTTCGACGCTCGGATCGGCGGTGATGATCTTGAAAGCGGCCGTCACCTTCTCCGTGGTCGCGCCGCCCCCGACGTCGAGAAAATTCGCAGGCTCCGCGCCGTAAAGCTTGATGATGTCCATGGTCGCCATGGCGAGGCCGGCGCCGTTGACCATGCAGCCGATCGTGCCGTCGAGCGCGATGTAGGAGAGATCGTGCTTCGCGGCTTCGATCTCTCTGGCATCCTCCTCCGACTGATCGCGCAGCGCGGCGATCTCAGGATGCCTGAAGAGCGCGTTGTCGTCGAAGCCGATCTTGGCGTCGAGACATCTGATCAGCCCGTCCTTGCCGACGATCAACGGATTGATCTCGAGGAGCGCCATGTCCTTGTCGACAAAGGCGGTGTAGAGCCGCGCCGCGAGTTTCTCGGCCTGTTTGGCCAGATCGCCCGAGAGCCCCAGCGCCGCGCCAAGCGCGCGGCCGTGATGCGGCATGACCCCGGTCGCCGGATCGACAGAGAAGCTGACGATCTTTTCCGGGGTCCGCTTCGCCACCTCCTCGATGGCGACGCCGCCTTCGGTCGAGGCGACGAAAGCCACCCTGCTCGTCGACCGGTCGACGAGCAGGGCGAGGTAGAATTCCTTCTCGATCGCCGAGCCGTCTTCGACATAGAGCCGATTGACCTGCTTGCCGGCAGGTCCGGTCTGCACCGTGACGAGCGTGTGGCCGAGCATCTGGCGCGCATAAGCCTCGACTTCCTCGCGCGAGCGCGCCAAGCGAACGCCGCCGGCTCCGGCTTCGGCCTCCTTGAACCTGCCTTTGCCGCGCCCCCCGGCATGGATCTGCGCCTTCACCACGAAAATCGGGCCGGGCAGTTCGGCGGCCGCTCTGCCGGCTTCGGCTGCCTCGGTCACCACGACGCCGGGGGCGACGGGAATCCCGAACTCCCGAAGAATCGCCTTCGCCTGATACTCGTGAATGTTCATCTTTTCGCTCTCTGCCGCGCCCAGGCGCAGAAGATGCCGGCCTAATCCCGCCTCATGCGGCGAAAGCCGCATTAATGCCCTTACAGGCCTCGACGAGGCCCTGAACCGAAGCCACGGATTTTTCGAACATCCGTCTTTCGTCGGGATCGAGAGCGATCTCCACGACTTTCTCGACGCCGTTGGCGCCGAGCACGACGGGAACGCCGACATAGAGGTCCTTGACGCCATATTCGCCGTTGAGCTTGGCCGCGCAGGGCAACACCCGGCGCTCGTCGCGCAAATAGGATTGCGCCATGGCAATCGCCGCGGCAGCCGGCGCATAGAAGGCCGACCCCGTCTTCAAGAGAGCGACGATCTCGCCGCCGCCCTTGCGGGTTCGCTCGACGATCGCATCGAGCCTTTCGCAGGTCGTCCAGCCCATTTTCACCAGGTCCGGCAAGGGAATGCCGGCGACCGTCGAATAGCGCAGCAGCGGAACCATGTCGTCTCCGTGGCCGCCGAGGACGCAGGCGCTCACGTCTTCGAGCGAGACTTTGAACTCTTGCGACAGGAAATAGCGGAAGCGCGCAGAATCGAGGACGCCGGCCATGCCGACGATCTTGTTGGCAGGAAGGCCGATCGCCTTCTGCAGAGCCCAAACCATGGCGTCGAGCGGATTGGTGATGCAGATCACGAACGCGTCCGGCGCATGCTGCCTGATGCCGTCCCCGACCGATTCCATGACTTTGAGATTGATGCTCAAGAGATCGTCACGGCTCATGCCCGGCTTGCGGGGCACGCCAGCGGTGACGATCACCACGTCGGCGCCGGCAATCACCGCGTAATCATTGCCGCCGCCAAGCTGCGCATGAAAGCCCTGCTGCGCCGCAGATTGCGCGAGATCCAAAGCCTTGCCTTGCGGTATGCCTTCGGCAATGTCGAAGAGGACGATGTCACCCAGTTCCTTGAGCGCGGCGATATGGGCGAGCGTGCCTCCGATCTGGCCGGCGCCGATCAGCGCGATTTTTTTAAGTGGCATTTTCGTCCTCTCGTCGGGCTATCTTGTTGCACCGCGGCAAAGGCGGCTGCGGTTCTGCCCAAGATGGTATACAAAAGCAAGACCGTGCGTTTGACATCTCTTAGATAAGGGGTGGAATTTTGGCCACAAACGCCGATGCAGTGAATGTGAGGCCTAAATTTCAAGCAATTAGCTTCCAGGCTGCGCAGCCTCTGGCGTGATCGCAGGCGATCCGGACAAAAGCTGCCCGGCGCCAAGCTCCTTCAGGTTTCGACGAGGCCGGTCAGATCGCGTGGCGGGCTCGACACCATTCTACCATGCGGCAGGCCAAGATAGGCCGCCGATCGCATCTCCATCAACCGCGACGCGGTCCGCGCGAATTCGAAGGCTTCGCGCCCTCTCTTGCCGAGATAAAGATCGACAGGTTCGGCCGCGGCCGAGGCAATCAGTTTGACGCGCTGGTCATAGAGCGCATCGATCAGCAAGATGAATCTTCTCGCCTCGTCGACTTGCTCCGCGTGCATGACCAGTATGGCGTCGAGGATGATCGTGTGGAAATTTTCGGCGATGGCCAGAAAGTCGCGCGGCCCGAGCGGCGCGATGCAAAGATCGGCGAAGCTGAACCGCGCGACATGGCCCTTGGCCTGCGGAACCAGGATCGCGCGACCGAGAACGTCGAGACGCGCGCTTGCGGCTTGCTCGACGCCTGTCAGAGATGCGAAAGCGCGGGTCAGCGCCGCAGCCGCCCTTGCATCGGCCGGAACATGGTAGAGCGGCTCGCCCTTCAATTTCTCGAGCCGGAAATCGGTGCGGGCCGCAAGATGCAGCACGTCCATTCTCTCCCGCAGAAGATCGATGAAGGGCAGAAACAGCGCCCGATTCAGGCCGTCCTTATAGAGATCCTGGGGCTCGACGTTGGAGGTCGCGACGAGGACGACGCCGCATTGAAACAAGGCCTTGAACAGGCGCCCGAGGATCATCGCGTCGGTGATGTCGCTCACCGAAAGCTCGTCGAGACACAAGAGCCAGCAATCGGCGGCGATTGCCTCGGCCAGCGGCGCGATCGGATCGTCGCCCTTGATCTCTTTCCTTTTGAGCTGTTGTCGGAAGGCGAAGATCCGGGCGTGCACGTCGGCCATGAAGCTGTGGAAATGCAACCGCTTTTTATGCGTGAGCTGGGTCTCTTTGAAAAACAAGTCCATGAGCATGGTCTTGCCGCGCCCGACCGAGCCCCAGATGTAAATGCCGCGCAAGGCGTTTTCGCGAGCCCCGACGAGCCAGCCGAGCGCCGCCGCCTTGCGTGCAGGACGATAGAAGGCGAGCTCGGCGGCGAGCTTCTCGAGTGTGCGCAACGCGCTTTCCTGCGCCGGGTCGGCCTCGAGCTGGCCGCGGCCGATGTGGTCCAAATAGCGCTCAAGAAGGATGTGTGGCACGCCAGCCTCGACGATGATGTGCAGCGATGGTCGGCATGCCGAAAAACAAAGCCGGATTGCTCTTGCCGTGATCGGGGCCGCCTGACAAGCCGGGTTTCGGCGCCCCGGTGCCGCAGGCCGCTGGGAACAAACAAAGCTTTTGCGCCCGGCGGCTTGATGCAAGGAGCCGCGGCGCACTGAGGCCGGCCTTGGTCGGCACGATCGCTATTTGCCGGTCGTGATCCGCGCCCATTCGCGGCTGACGAATTTCTGCGTCGCCGCCTGATCATAGTTCTTGAGGGCGAACAGACGTTTCAACATCTCGGGATCGAGATAGATCGTCTTATTGTCGGCGATCGCACTGGTGACGAGAGGTTTGGCGGCCGCGACGCCGCTCGCGAAACCGGTCGCGTTGGTGTCGCGGGCGGCAATGTCCGGGCGCAGCAGAAAATTGATGAATTCATATGCCTCCGCGACATGCGGCGCGTCGCTGGGGATCGCGAGATTGTCGAGGGAGACGACGCTGCCCTCCTTGGGGATCACATCGCCGATCTCGATGCCGTTATCCGCCTCGCGGGCGCGGTTGCGCGCCAGCGCCGCGTCTCCCGACCAGCCGACCGCGAGACAAATGTCGCCATTGGCGAGAGCGTTGATATATTCGGAGGAATGGAACTTCTTCACATTGCGCCTGAGCCCGCTCAAGAGATCGGCGGCGCGCCGGAGCTCGGTCAAATTCCGCGTATTGGGATCGAACTTCAGATAGATGAGGGCAAGGGCGAAGAGATCCTGCGCATCATCGAGCACATCGACTCCGCAATCGGCGAATTTCTTCAAATTCTCCGGCTTGAAGACGATGTCCCAGGAATCGAGCGGCACGTTGCCGAGCCGTTCGCGGGCCTTGTCCGCGTCAAACGCGATGCCGGCGGTGAACCACATGTAATTGACGGCATATTGGTTGCCGGGATCGTTGACGGAAAGCCGCGCCATGATTTCCGGCGAGAGATTCCTGGCGTTCGGCAATTTGCTCTTGTCGAGCTTTTGCAGCAGGCCGGCGGCAATCGCCCTCTGCAGAACCGGCCCGGAAGGAACGACGACGTCATAGCCGCTTCTGCCGAGCATCAGACGAGTCTCGAGTGCGGCGTCCGAATCATACGTGTCGTAGATGACCTTGATCCCCGTTTCCTTGGTGAAATCCTCCAGCACTTTCGGATCGATATAATCGCTCCAATTGAAGACGTTCACGATCCGCTCATCCGCCGTCACTTGGCGCAAGCCGATCAATGGCGCGAGAGCGAGAACCACCAAGCCGATGACAAAATGTCTCATCTTCGGGATCTTTGTGGGGAGCGACGGATCGGTGTCGCGGCCTGATCCGGCCTTTGTCAAGCGTTCTATCCGCGCCGGCGTGGTTTCACCCGCACCGGAGTGCTAGGAGAGCTTGCCATGGATTGCCTCGATCTCCGCAGCCTCCTCATCATCGGCGGCGCGCGCTCGGGCAAAAGCCGCTTTGGTCAAACATGCGCCGAGCAGTCCGGCAAGAAGCCGGTCCTGATCGCGACGGCGGAGCCAGGGGACGCGGAAATGGCGGCGCGCATTGCGGCGCACAGGGCCGCGCGCGGCAGCCGTTGGCAGGTTGTCGAGGAAAGGATCGAGCTCGTTCACGCCTTGTGCCGCGAGGCCGCAGAGGACAAGGTGTTGCTCGTCGATTGCCTGACGCTCTGGCTCAGCAACCTCATGCTGCTCGGTCGTGATCCGGAGGCGGAAGGCGCGCTTCTGGCGCAATCGATCGAGCGGCTCGCGGGGCCGGCGATCTTCGTTTCGAACGAGGTGGGGCTCGGAATCGTGCCGGAGAACGAACTCGGCCGCAGGTTTCGCGATGCGCAGGGCCGCCTCAACCAAAGGATCGCTGCGACCTGCGCTGCCGTGGTGCTCGTCGCCGCCGGCCTGCCTGTGATAGTGAAGCCGGCCCCGCACGTCGCCTTCCGGCTTTAGCCGGGATTGCGTGTTGCGCCGCTGAGGGCCAGGGGATAAGAGCCTAGTGAATGTGAAATGAGAACTAAACCAGGCCAATTCTGTGAATAACCGCCTCTCCGCTCATCTGCGCCAGCTTGAGGCCGAAGCGATCTTCATCATGCGCGAGGTGGTGGCCGAATTCGCGCGCCCTGTCCTGCTCTATTCGATCGGCAAGGATTCGGGCGCGATGCTGCACATCGCCCAGAAGGCGTTCTATCCCGGCAAGCTGCCCTTTCCCCTACTGCATGTCGATACAACCTGGAAATTCAAGGACATGATCGCGTTCCGCGACGCCACGGCGGCGCGTCTTGGAGTCGAAATCATTGTCTATGTGAACGAGGAAGGGCTGAAGCGCGGCATTTCGCCTGTCGCATCGGGTTCGGCGCTGCATACGCAGGTGATGAAGACCGAGGCGCTGCGCCAGGCGCTCGACAAATACCGCTTCGACGCGGCCTTCGGCGGGGCGCGCCGCGACGAGGAGAAGAGCCGCGCCAAGGAGCGGATTTTCTCGCATCGGTCCGCCGCGCATGCTTGGGACCCGCGCAACCAACGCCCGGAGCTCTGGCGGCTGTTCAACACCAGGATCAAACCCGGCGAATCGATGCGCGTCTTTCCCCTGTCGAACTGGACCGAGCGCGACGTCTGGGAATATACCGCCGCCGAATCCATTCCCGTCGTGCCGCTTTATTTCGCCAAGCAGCGGCCGGTGGTCGAGCGCGATGGAACGCTGATCATGGTGGATGACGAGCGCCTGCCGCTCAAGCCCGGCGAAAAGCCGCGCATGGAACGCGTTCGCTTCCGCACGCTGGGCTGTTATCCGCTCTCCGGCGCGATCCGCTCCGATGCCGAAACGCTCGACGACATGATCGCCGAAATGCGCAGCACGAACACCTCGGAACGGCAGGGACGGCTGATCGACCACGACGAAGCGGGCTCGATGGAAAAGAAGAAACGCGAGGGCTATTTTTGATGAACGAGGCCGTCGAGATCGAAGCTCTGGAACAGCGCGCGACCGCGGCCGGCGAGCCGGCGCTGCCGACCTTGCGTTTTCTGACCTGCGGCTCCGTGGACGACGGCAAATCCACCTTGATCGGCCGTCTTCTCTATGAGCAGCAGCTCATCTTGACCGATCAGCTTGCCGCGCTCGAACGCGACTCGAAGAAACACGGCACGGTCGGGCCCGATATCGACTTCGCGCTGCTCGTCGACGGGCTCGAAGCGGAACGCGAGCAAGGCATCACCATCGATGTCGCCTACCGCTCCTTTTCGACCGAAAGGCGCGCCTTCATCGTCGCCGACACGCCCGGCCACGAGCAATATACCCGCAACATGGCGACCGGCGCCTCCAATTGCGATCTCGCCGTGCTTCTCGTCGATTGTCGCAAGGGACTGCTCACTCAGACGCATCGGCATGCGGCCATCGTCTCGCTGCTCGGGATCCGTCATGTCGTTCTCGCGGTGAACAAGATCGACCTCGTCGGTTACGATCAGGCGGCCTTCGAGAAGATCGCCGCAGAGTTCCAGGCCTTCGCGGCGCCGCTCGGATTCGCGACTTGCGTTGCGATTCCGATCTCGGCCCGTTTCGGCGACAATATTTCGCGACAGAGCGACAACACGGCCTGGTATTCGGGTCCCACTCTGCTTGCCTATCTCGAAAAGATCGGAGTCGAGGAAGATCGCAGCGCGCTGCCTTTCCGCATGCCGGTGCAATGGGTGAATCGGCCGCATCTCGATTTCCGCGGATTTTGCGGGACGATCGCCTCAGGCACCGTAAGGCCGGGCGACGAGGTCACCGTCGCCGTCTCCGGCAAATTGACCCGGGTCGAGCGGATCGTCACGGCCGACGGCGATCTCGAGGTCGCGAGCGCCGGCGATGCGGTGAGCTTGACGCTCGCCGACGCGCTTGACGTTGGGCGCGGCGACCTTCTCGCCGCCCCGCAGGCGCGCCCCGAAGTCGCCGACCAGTTCGCCGCCACTCTCATCTGGATGAGCGACGAGAAGCTTCTGCCCGGCCGCTCTTATCTGATGAAGATCGGCGCCCGCACGATCCCCGCCACGGTGACCGGATTGAAATATCGGCTCGACGTCACCACGCTCGCGCACCATCCGGCAAAGACGCTGGCTTTGAACGAGGTCGGCTTCTGCAATCTGGCCACGACGGCACCGATCGCTTTCGATCACTATGCCGACAATCGCGTGAGCGGGGCCTTCATCCTCATCGACCGCTACACCAATGCGACGGCAGCGGCCGGCCTCATCGCCTTCGGCTTGCGGCGCGCGGCCAATATCCATCCGCAGGATTTGACCATCACCAAGGCGGGGCGGGCGCACTTGATGCATCAGCGCCCCGCGGTCCTTTGGTTCACCGGTCTCTCCGGTTCCGGCAAATCGACGATCGCCAATCTCGTCGAACAACAGCTCAACGCCCGCGGCGTGCATACGATTCTGCTCGACGGGGACAACATCCGCCACGGTCTCAACAAGGACCTCAGCTTTTCCGCCGCCGACCGCGTCGAAAACATCCGCCGCATCGGCGAAGTGGCGAAGCTGATGACCGACGCCGGCCTCATCGTGCTCTGCGCCTTCATCTCGCCCTTTGCGGCCGACCGTCAGATGGTGCGCGACACCGTCGGGGACGGCGAATTCATCGAGATCTTCGTCGACACGCCGCTCGACCAATGCATCGCGCGCGATCCGAAGGGGCTCTATAAGAAGGCGTTTGCCGGCGAGATCACAAACTTCACCGGCGTCGACCAGGCCTATGAAACGCCGCTCGCCGCCGAACTCGTGCTTGGCTGCGACGGCGCAACGGCGCGGCAATCGAGCGCGCGGGTGATCGCTTATCTGGTCGAGCACCGTTATATCGAGCGCTTCGACGATACCGGCGACTGGTCGATTTAGCGAAGGGCGCTCCGGCACGCGCCGGCGAATCACCGCACCTGCGCGCTTATCCACCGCTTTCATGGGCGCTGAGCTCCTGAGCTCTCGCGAAGGCGGCCGGTCCTGCCGCTGTGGAAGATCTCTCCTGATGATGGACGAATCGCGGAGGATCGAAGACGTTGGCGCCGTGTCGGGACCGGCGGACTCCCGTCGTATCCGGTGTCGTCGCGCTGTTGCAGAATCACCTCACGATGTGATTCTCTAGCTGCGTCGGCGTGAGTCGCGCGCGCTGCGCGGTTGTCGCCTCTGCAGCGACAGCCCGCTGTGTTGTTGGTTTGGCAATGCGTTGGAGGCCGCATTCCCTGCTGTGCATCGCGAGCTTGGCGATCGCGTCGGCCGGTCTGCCATGCGCGGCCCGAGCCTGATGATCAGTAAGCTCGTTCAGTCCCGCCGCGTTTCAGAATTTCCCCCGCGACCCTGGTTTCGGGCATCATCAAGGCATCGGCATGTCGCTTTCGCACATCGAGCTCACGCAGATCGAAAATCCGGTAGATCAGATCGAAAGGATAGCTTCGCACAACCAATGGTCATTCGACCGCGACGAAGAGGACGAAATCTCGATTGCCGTGACCGGCACCTGGACGGACTACAACATCGCCTTCACCTGGCTCTCCGACATCGAGGCCCTGCATGTCGCCTGTGCCTTCGATCTGAAGGTGCCGCATGTTCGGCGCAGCGAGGCGCTGGCGCTGATCGCGCTCATCAACGAACAGCTCTGGATCGGCCATTTCGACATCTGGCCGCAGGATGGCGTGATCATGTTCCGCCATGCGATGCTGCTTGCCGGCGGCGCCGCGCTGAATGCGCGGCAGTGCGAGGCGGCCTTGGCCAATGCGGTCGCCGCCTGCGAGCGCTATTACCAGGCCTTTCAATTCGTGGTCTGGGCGGGCAAGAGCAGCCGCGAGGCGCTCGATGCGGTCATGCTGGAGACGAAAGGCGAAGCTTGAATGACGATCGGCGGGGAACCGCTGTTGCTCGTCGGCGCCGGCAAGATGGGCGGCGCCTTGCTGCAGGGCTGGCTCGATCGCGGCTTCGATCCCGCGCGCATCATCGTGCTCGAGCCCGATCCCTCGCCGCAGGTTGCGGCGCTGTGCGCGGCGCGCGGCGTTGGGCTGGGGATGCCGCCGACCCCGCCTTCGGTCCTCGTCCTCGCCGTCAAGCCGCAAATGCTGGACGCCGTTGCCCCTCCCCTCGCGCCGCTGGCGATGGAATCGACGCTTGTCATCTCCATCCTCGCCGGCAAGACGATCCGGAACGTCTCCGACCGGCTTCCCGGCGCCGGCGCGATCGTGCGTGCCATGCCGAACCTCGCGGCGGCAATCGGCTGCGGGATCACCGCGGCGGTTGCCGATGCGAAGGCGACGCCGGCCCAGAGGCGAACCGCCGATGCGCTTCTTTCAGCCGTCGGCCATGTCGAGTGGTTATCTGAGGAAAGCCTGATGGATGCGGTGACCGCTGTCTCCGGGTCGGGGCCGGCCTATGTGTTCTACCTCGCCGAATGCCTGGCCAAAGCGGGGATGGAGAGCGGGCTCCCGGCCGACCTTGCCGCACGGCTGGCGCGCGCGACGATCGAAGGCGCCGGCGCCTTGCTCGCCCGCAGGCCGGACGTTTCGCCGGCGGAGCTGCGCGAGAGCGTCACCTCGCCCGGCGGCACGACCGCGGCCGCTCTCGCTATCCTGAAGGGCGAAGACGGATTAGAAAAGCTGATCGCAGAGGCAGTCGCGGCGGCCAAGCGGCGGACGCGGGAACTCTCGGGCTAAGCCGTGCGGAGCGTGAACTGAGCTTCGGCTCCTGCGCGAACTTGACTGCCGGCACAAGCGCTCTAGTCTCCCGCGTATCGATGGGTCGCGTGGGAGGCGAGATCGTGCAAGCAACCGAGCCAGGCTTCGACACCGCGCTGCCGCCATCCGATCCGAAGGACGCGATCATCAGCGCCCTGCTCGAACTCGCCGGCGAACGTCATTGGGAAGACATTACTCTTTCCGACGTGGCGACTCGGGCCAATGTGTCGCTGTCGACCTTCCGCGATCTCTTTCCCTCGAAAGGCGCGGTCCTCGCCGGGTTCCTGCGCAAGATCGACAAGATCGTCCTCGAAGGCACTGGAGCCGAGCTTGCCGACGAGCCGGCAAAGGAGAGGCTCATTGAGGTTTTGCGGCGCCGCCTCGACGCCTTGGCGCCGTATAAGGTCGGGCTCGAAGGGATCAGCGAATGGACGGCCCGCGATCCTTTCGCTGCCGCGTCGCTCAACCGGCTGATGATCAATTCGATGCGCTTCATGCTCGAGGCCGCCGACATCGACTCCGAAGGGCCCGTCGGCGCGCTCAAGCTGCAGGGTCTCGTCATCGCCTGGCGGCGCGTTCTGCGCACCTGGTTTTCGGATGATGATCCGGAGCTGGCGGCAACCATGGCGGCGCTCGACCGCGAATTGACCCGCGGCGGCCGGCTCATCGCCCGCGCCGAGGACATAAATCGCCTGACCTCGCCGCTCTTTTCGATCGCTCGCGCTCTGTTCGAGCGCCGCCACCGCGGCACGACGCCACGCGGAAGCTTTCACGAGGAGAGGGACGAGGAGAGGGACGAGCACCGGGCCTTGTGACGTGAGCCGACGCTAAGGTGACAGGCAGGAAAAAACGAATCGATTGGGAGCGTCCCCTCTCCCCGCTCGCGGGGAGAGGCTGAGGGGCCGGTGCATTGGCAGCAAACTTGGCGAGCTTCAATTTAGAAGCATACCGACATGGATCGAGGCTACTCACCTAGCCCCTCACCCTCGCTTCGCTCGACCTCTCCCCGCAAGCGGGGAGAGGTGATGCCCGACGTCTCTCCGTCATGGGCCTCTTCACGAATTACCGGTTCAAACGCATTTTCCCCGCGCGCCCATGTTGGGGCCGTCGAGACTTTGCTCGTGCAGTACCGATACCAAGCAGCAAACCCGCCGGCACCAAGCCCAAGCAATGCAAGAGGCACGCTGGCACATTTTATCACACTACCTGCTCGGGCTCGATGATGGTTGGGTCATCGCTGACCCGTCAGCAAGGCGGTGACGCGCTCGATGAAACGCGCCGCGGCGTCGATCGCGTCGTTCGCTTCCGCGTCGGTTACGACCACGCCATAGCCGACGCCGTAATCAACGATTTCCTTGTATTTGTAGGCTTGCGCCAGAAATGTCAGCAGCGCCCTTTCAGCGCCTGGCGTGTCTTTCAGCAGACGCGCGAATTCGGTGCGGACGCCGGAATGAGTCTTCGCGACTTTTCCGCTGCGCTCGATGATGAAGGCCTCGGCCGCATGAAACGCAGCATAATAGGCCGATCGCGCCGCGACCTTCGCGAGGGGAATGCCGGCAATCTTTCGGGCGTCGTCCAGATCGTCGCGCGCTTTGTCGAGATAATCTTTGGCTTCCGGCGTCACAGGTCGAGGCCGTCGCGACGCAACTCCTGCATCAGCCCGGTCCGTTCGCGATAAGAGCCAGCCTGCAAAGGCATGGCGTTGATGACAACGCCGGTCTCAGAGAGGATGTCGGCTTCAATCTCGGCGATCGTCCCCGCTTCCTTCCCGAAGCCGTGGAGGTCTCTGAGAAACACCGCCACATCGTAATCGGAATCCGGGCGCGCGTCGCCACGTGCGCGGGAGCCGAACAGCACCACGCGCTCGATCCGCTCGCCATAGACTTCGTCGAGCGCGGCGCGGAACCGGCTCAAGATAGGGTCAACGATCGTTGCCATGATTCAGTATAGCATAGTCAAGTTCTGGGGACGAAAGGCTATCTGGCGATCCCGTTGCCTGAGCTGCGGCCTCTTTCCGACCCCCAACAGGCGCCCCCTAGCAGCCGCGTCCCCTCTCCCCGCTTTCGGGGAGAGGGTTAGGGTTAGGGTGAGGGGCCGGGGCATTGGCAGCAAACTTGGCGAGCTGCGATGTGGAAGCGTACCGACATGGATCGAGGCTACTCCCCCAGACCCTCACCCTCGCCATAGGCTCGCGCATTCGCGCGAGCCGTCCTAATGAGACGGGCGCGCAAAGCGCGCCCGTGGCTCGACCTCTCCCCGCGAGCGGGGAGAGGTGATGCCTTACACCGGCACGCGCACCGTCGCGCGCAGGCCGCCGAGCGGGCTGTCGGCGAGCGTAATGTCGCCGCCGTGCGAGCGGGCGATATCCAGCGCGATCGCAAGCCCGAGGCCAGTGCCGCCCTCGTCCTGATTGCGCGCCGCATCGAGACGCAGGAAGGGTCGGAACACGTCCTCGCGCCGGTCTGCCGGAATGCCCGGCCCGTCGTCGTCGATATGAATTGTGAGGAAGCGCTGGTCGCGCTGGGCCTCGATATTCACCTTTTTGGCATGCGCCAGCGCGTTGCCGATGAGATTGGCGAGGCAGCGCTTGAACGCCGCCGGCCGTACCATCACAAACGGGTCGCCGGAATAGGAGACTTTCACCGCCGCGCCGTGCCGCTCCGCTTCGCCGCGCAGGCCTTCGAGGAATTGGCGCGTGTCGATGCGCGCCGCCGCTTCGCCGGAGTCGCCGCGCGCGAAGGCGAGGTATGCCTCAAGCATGCGCTGCATTTCCTCGACATCGTCGTGCATCTCGGCCGCCTCCGGATCGTCGCCGATCAGGGCGAGCGAAAGCTTGAAGCGGGTGAGGATCGTCCGCAGATCATGGCTCACGCCAGTGAGCATCGCGGTGCGCTGCTCGATGGCGCGCTCGATCCGGCGTTTCATTTCGATGAAGGCATAGCCGGCGCGCCGCACTTCGCGGGCGCCGCGCGGCTTGAACTCGGCCTCGCGCCCCATGCCGAACGCCTCCGCCGCCGTGACGAGCCGCAGAATCGGCCTGATCTGATTGCGCAGGAAGGCCAGCGCGACGACGATCAGCACGCAGGATGTGCCGAGCATCCAGAGCAGAAAAATATACGAGTTCGAGGCATAGGCGGCGCTGCGATAGGCGACGACCCGCAGAATTGAATTGTCGAGCAGGATCCTGATCTCGATGAGGTTAGAACGGCCGACCGTATCGAGCCAGAACGGCCGGCCGATCTGCCGCCGGATCTCATTCGAAAGCGCCACATCGACGATCGAGAAGAACGGCTTCGGCAAGGGCGGCGGCAGCGGCCCTTTGGGCATGAATTCGATGTCGATATTCATCCGCTCCTGGGCGATCCGCGTCAGCGTCTCGTCGTTCTTGTCCTGCGGATAGGAATTATGGATGTCGATGACCGCGGCGATATCCTGCACCAGGGCCGTCGAGAGCTGGTGGGTGACGAGCTGCCAATGGCGTTCCATGAAGACATAGGTGACGACCACCTGCAAGATGATCATCGGCAGGATCACGATCAGCAGCGAGCGGGCATAAAGCCCCTTCGGCATCATCGCCGCGATCTTGCGGGCGAAGCTGCGCCAGAGCGCGCGCGGCTTGGCGAAATATCCGGGAAGTGACAGGCTCGCGAGAGGGTGGGTCATCAGCGGTCGATGATAAGCCGGTAGCCTGCGCCGCGCACGGTTTGCAGATGCAACGGATTGGCGGGATCGCGCTCGATCTTGTGACGGAGCCGGTTGACCTGCACGTCGATGGTGCGCTCGTTGCCGGCGACCCCGGGCCCGGCGAGGGCCTCGCGCGTCACCGTCTCGCCGGCATGTTCGGCGAGCGTGCGCAGCATGTCGCGCTCGCGCTCGGTCAGCCGGATGAGCTCCTCGCCGCGGCGGAGTTCGCTCCGGTGCAGGTCGAAGCTGAACCCGCCGAACTTAACATGCGTCACCTGCGCCGGGGCGGCATGCGGCTGCGCGCGGCGCAGGATCGAGGCGATCCGCAACGACAGTTCGCGCGGCTCGAAGGGCTTGCCAAGAAAATCGTCGACGCCGCTTTCAAAGCCGGTGATCCGGTCCTCCATCTCGGCGCGCGCCGTCAACATGAGGATCGGCACGTGCGAGGCATCGGAGTCCTCGGCGCGCAGTTTCGCGGCGAAATCGAAGCCGTTCTCGCCCGGCATCATCACGTCGAGAACGATGAGATCGAAAGCGAAATTCTTGAGGCAGGCCATCGCCTCCTCGGCATTGCCGGCGAGCGTGACGCGATAGCCGCGGTCGGTGAGATAGCGTTGCAGCAGAATGCGAATGCGGCGATCGTCATCGACGATGAGCAGATGTGCCGCGTCATCCGCCGGGGTCGGCGGGGCGGCTTCTGTGACGGCCTCCTTCACGCCTCGCGCCCCAGCGGCCTGAACCGCGCGCCGGATGAGACGAGGGTTGCAACCTTGTCCCTCTCGGCGGGATCGATCATCGCAAGCAGGAATGCGATGGCATCGGCGCGGGCGCCCTTTTGCAATTGTCCGAAGACGCGGCGAAATCGTTGCGACTGCAATTTTGCGATGCTCAGCGCCAGCGCGATGCCGGTCTTGGTCGGATAGAGCTGGCGCTGCCTGCGGTCGATCGCGCCGGCGCGCACCTCGACGTAGCCTTTGTCGCGCAATTCCTTGAGCACGCGATTGAGACTCTGTTTGGTGATCTTCAGGATATCGAGCAGTTCGGCGATGGTGAGGCCGGGACGCCGGCTGACGAAATGCAAGACCCTGTGATGGGCGCGGCCGAAGCCATAATTTTCGAGGAGGCGGTCGGCGTCGCCGACGAAATCGCGATAGGCGAAGAAGAGGAGTTCGATGAGATCGAACATCGGTTCCGGTTCTGCCGTCTCCGGCGCGCCAACCCGAAGCGCAGCCGTATGCGCCGGTTCCGAGACTTTTCTTCGTGACGCAGAATCCATGGGTCGCCTTTTGCGCGTCAGCTGGCGCCGCGCGAGCGCGTTTCGCATATTACCCCCGAAGCACGACGAATGCACAAACTCCGTTCGCGGCGCGGCAGGCAGTTAAGTCAGTGATATTGACATATTTCAGCAAGATTGCTACGCGTCAAGTTGTCTGCGGATCGGCGATTGACCGCTGCGCTTCGATGCCCGCCGCACGCATTGCCAAGCACGATCGCCGCGAGACACGGACCTTATTGAGAGGAGTGCGGCGCGATGTCCGTCTTGCCCTTCGACCAGCGTGACGGTTACATTTGGATGGACGGCAAGCTCGTCGAATGGCGCGACGCCAAGCTGCACGTGCTCTCGCATGGGCTGCATTACGCATCCTGCGTGTTCGAGGGCGAGCGCGCCTACGGCGGGCGGATTTTCAAATCCACCGAACATTCCGAACGCTTCAAGCGCTCGGCCAACATGCTCGATTTCGAAATTCCCTATTCGGTCGCCGAGATCGACGCGGCCAAGCAGCTCGTCGTCGACAAGAACAACTTCACGGATTGCTACGTGCGCCCGGTCGCTTGGCGGGGCAGCGAGATGATGGCCGTGGCGGCGCAAAACTCGACGATTCGTACCGCGATTGCGGTGTGGCCCTGGCCGAGCATGTTCAACGTCGTCGAGAAGATGAAGGGCATCCGCCTTGACATCGCCGAATATCGCCGCCCCGACCCGCAGACCGCGCCGAGCCTGGCCAAGGCGGCCGGCCTCTACATGATCTGCACGATCTCGAAGCACCGGGCCGAGCGGCGCGGCTATGCCGATGCGATGATGCTCGATTGGCAGGGCCGGGTCGCCGAATGCACGGGCGCCAATATCTTCTTCGCCGCCGACGGCGTCCTTCACACGCCGACCGCCGATTGCTTCCTCGACGGGATCACGCGGCGCACCGTCATCGATCTCGCGCGCCGCCGCGGCATCGATGTCGTCGAACGGCGCATCATGCCGGAGGAGCTCGAAAAATTCGAGGAATGTTTCATCACCGGCACGGGCGCGGAAGTCACGCCAGTCTCCGAAATCGGACCTTACAGATTCACCCCGGGCAGCCTGTCGCGAACCTTCGTCGAGGATTACTCGGCCGAAGTCCGGCCGAAGCAGAAGGCGGCGTGAGCGCGCCGCGCCTCATTCGGCTCGCTACCGCAGCCGCGCCCAAACGCCCACTCAACCCGCTCGAAGCCCCCTAAGCAACCGCCGCGATACATTCGTCGGCGCGCAATTCTGACGATACCCCCTTGATCCGTCTCATCGCGTATTATAAGATGCATTTGAAATGCCTCTTATTGGGGAACGTCATGATCCAGGACGTGGTGTGGGACGTCTCGATCGTGCTCATGGGGTCGCGTGCCGCAGTATTTGTCGGCGTTGCGGCCGGCGCCCAAGTTCCGCTCGCCAATTATGGCCCGGCCATCGCCCGGGCCTATCGCCTGCGCGTCTGGCTGTTCGCGCTCGCCATGATCGTTCTGGTCGGCGCCAATTATCGGACGCTCGGCCAAATGCCCTATGTGTCGAACCTGACTGAGCCGTCGGCCGTGGCGGTGGAGCGCGTCGATGCGACCGGCGAACAATGGGCGTGGACCGTCACCCCAAACACATTCCATGTCGGCCAGACGGTCGAATTCTACGTCACCAGCAAGGACGTCAATCACGGCTTCGGCCTTTACGATCCGGAAATGCATATCGTCGCCCAGACGCAAGCCATGCCGGGCTTTACCAACGTCCTGCGTTACACCTTCACCGAGCCCGGAACCTATCAGGTCTTATGCCTCGAATATTGCGGGCTCGCGCATCACGAAATGAAGACGGAGATCAACGTCGCTGCGCGCTGAGCGCCGCGGCTGGGGAGGACGCCATGACTATAGAGGCCGTCGAGAGCCGGAGCGGGATCGACGCCGGTACGGCAGTGCGCGCCTATCTCGCCTATCGGGGATCGTTCTGTTGCTGATGATGTTGCTCGGGTTGATCATGCGCCTGGCGCAAGCGGAATGGATCGACATTGAGCCGAATTTCTTCTACGTGAGCATGACCATGCACGGCGCCGGGATGGTCGGCATCGCGGGTCTCAGCGGCGCCGCCGCCATGTGGTATTTCGTGCGTCGCCATGTGCCGGTAAGCACCGGTGTCTTCCTCGCCAACCTGGTGTTCTTCCTGATCGGCGCCGTGTTGATCCTCGGCTCCGGATTCATCGGCGGCTTCGCCGGTGCCTGGATCTTCCTGTATCCGCTGCCGGCGCATTCCGGCGCGCTCTGGTCGGTGAATGCCGCAGCAGCCTACATGGCCGGCCTGCTGGTCATCGGCGTCGGCTTCCTGCTGCTTCACCTCGACATCATCCGCGGCATCGTGTCGGTCTATGGCGGGCTCGGCGCTGGGCTCGGCGTCAAGCAAGCCTTTGGCCTCGCGCCCGAAAAGGACGGGCCGCCGCCGGCGGTCACGGCCTCGACCATGGCGTCGATCGCCAACATCGCGGGCATCGTTATCGGCGCCGTCGTGCTGGTCCTGTCGCTCGTCAATCTCTACGTGCCGAGCTTCACCTTCAACGCGCTGGTCGCGAAGAATTTGATCTATTACTTCGGCCACACCTTCATCAACGTGACGATCTACATGGCGGTGATCGCGGTCTATGAGATCTTGCCGGTCTACACGCATCGGCCATGGAAGACGAACCGGGCGTTCTATTTCGGCTGGGTGCTTTCGACGGTGCTGGTGCTCACCGTCTACACCCATCATTTGTTCATGGACTTCGCTATGCCCACCTGGGCGCTGGTCGCCGGTCAGATCATTTCATGGCTGAACGGCTTGCCGGTGCTGCTGGTCACCACCTTCGGAGCCCTGACCAACGTCTATCGGTCCGGCCTCAAATGGAACGTGGCGGCAGCGCTCGTGTTCGTCGGCGTGGCCGGCTGGGCGATCGGCGTCATTCCGGCCATCGCTGACGGCACCATCGCGGTCAATAGCGTCATGCACAACACGCAGTGGGTGCCTGGCCATTTCCATACCTCTCTGCTGCTCGGAACGGTGGCGATGGTGCTCGGATTTATGACTTATCTCACCAAGCCGCAGCCACGTTACGGCGTGGGCTGGCTGGGGTTCTGGCTCTATCTGATCGGCGGCTCCATCTTCGTTCTCGCCTTTCTCGCGGCCGGCAGCGCCAGCGTCCCGCGCCGCTACGCGGTACACATGCCGGCATGGCTTCCCTATGATCGCGTTGGCGCGATCGGCGCCGGCCTCGTGGTCACCGGCGCGCTGATCCTCATTCTGCGCTTCCTCCTCACGCTGCGGTCGCCCCTGCCCGACGAGGGCACTACGTCATGACTCGCGGCTTCGCTCCGCTGCTCAGCATCGTGCTGTTGGCGGGACTGGGAGCGCTTGCCTGGGGTACGGAAGGATTTCGTGTCATAACCAGCGAAGGCGCGCGGCAGCTCTCCATCGCGCGCCACCCGCTTCCCGTCCCGGACGTGCGGCTCGTCGATCAGGATGGTCATCCATTCTCGCTGGCCGATTATCGCGGCCGACGCTGCTCGTCGACTTCATCTACACGCGCTGCCCGAAGCTCTGCGGCGTGCTCGGCGATGATTTCCGGCATATGCTGGCGCTGGCATCGGACGCGCAACCTGACCGGAAAATCGCGCTCCTCAGCATCAGTTTCGATCCCCGCGACGACCGCGAAGCGTTGCAGCTCTATGGCGAACGCTATGGCGCTACGGCGCCGGGCTGGCGCATTGCTGCAACGGCCGACGAGCGCGGCCTCGCCGCGCTGCTGCGCACATTTGGTGTCGTTGTAATCCCCGACGGCATGGGCGGCTTCGTGCATGACGGAACCGTCTATCTTGTCGATTGGCGGGGACATCTCGCCCGCATCCTCGATCCCGACGCGCAACAGCTCGCCGCGGCGGCACTTCCATGAAACGGGCGCGCCTGCTTGCCGCCATGGCCTTGTGGGCGGCGCTGTGGCCGCTGCGCACCCTGCTCGAAAGCGACATGGCGCTCCATATGACGGTGCAACTGCCGCTGCTGATCGGCGTCGGCTTCACGCTGGCGACCTCCCTGCGCCCGCATGAGCCACGCTGGCTTGCCGACGCCGATTGGCTCGGCATTCCCGGCCTGCTGCTGGTGATCTTCGCCACGTCGTTCTGGATGTTGCCGCGCATGCTCGACCTGGCGCTGGCCGATCCTTGGATCGACCTCGCCAAGTTCGTGAGCCTGCCGCTGCTCGCCGGGCTGCCGTTGGGCCTCAGTTGGCGCCGCATGCCGGGGCTCGGCCGCGCATTTATATGGGCCAATTTCATCCCGAAGCTCGGCGCCATCGGCGGCCTCTATCTCGCCGCGCCGACGCGTCTGTGCGCCTATTATCGGCTGGACCAGCAGGCGGCCGCGGGCTCGGCTCTTATCGCGGTCGCCGCCGCGCTCGGGATTTCCTGGTTTGTCGTCGTCTTTGTGGGCTCGCCGCCATTTTGGTCGAAGAGCGACGATGGCTGTGGTCGCCTTCGCCCGCCTACATCGCGCGCATGTCGTCCTGCTGGCGCTGAGCCTCATCGCGATCTTCGGCGCCGTCGCCGGCAGTCACGGATGGCCGCCTATGTGAGGCATGAAATGATTGAGGCCGATCCATGACTGGCGACTTTTCTTCAGCCGCGGAGCGCCGCGCGGCGCTCACCGCGCAAATCCAAGCCGCGACCGGTATCGACGATGCGATGATCGAGCGCCTCGTCCAGGTTTTCTACGCGCGGGTGCGGCAAGATCCGCTGATCGGCCCGGTCTTCGCGGCGCGGATCACAGATTGGGGACCGCATCTCGCACCGATGTGTGCCTTCTGGTCATCGGTGGCGTTGATGAGCGGGCGCTATCATGGCCAGCCCATGCAGGCGCATCTGCCGCTGCCCATCGACGCACGGCATTTCGACCGCTGGCTCGCGCTGTTCGAAATGACCGCGCGAGAGCAATGCGCGCCCCAT
>Ga0209415_10004829_pt1 | contig 24550 bp, 22 predicted proteins | sample PeaSoiSIISIP2007_FD_187696 | JGI IMG/M metagenome (GOLD analysis project Ga0209415, IMG submission 187696) | Peat soil microbial communities from Weissenstadt, Germany - SII-SIP-2007 (SPAdes) (version 2) | ecosystem: Environmental > Terrestrial > Soil > Wetlands > Peat | place: Germany... | reverse complement strand
TTCTTGTTGTGGTGGCGGTTCTTGTTCTTGCCGCCGATGTAGGTTTCGTCGACTTCGACGATGCCCATGAGCTTGCGGAACTCGGCGTCCTGCATCCCGGAACGCAGACGGTGACACATGTAAAAGGCGGTCTTGTAAGAGCCCGCGCCGATCTGCCGCTGAATCTGCATGGCGCTGATCCCTTTCTTCGCGTTCAGCATCGACCAGAGGACTTCGAACCATGTCTTGAGGGGGTACTTCGTGTTCTCGAAAATCGTTCCGGCGATGACGGAGAAGCGGTAAGCCTTGCCGTGGCAACAATCGGGGTTGCCACATTCCCAGTGCCACGCCAACTTGGTCAGCTTGTAGACGGTTTCAGTCTTGCCGCAGCGCGGGCAGCTGACCCCGGCTGGCCAACGCCGCATCGCAAAGAAGGCGCGGCAATCATCTTCGGTGGGGAAGGCAGCCATCAATTCGCGGAGCGTCATCATGTTCCGTTCCTCTCTGAAACCAATATAACGCATGGAACGGCTCCCGTCAAGTGCGGTATAATTGCCATTCCGATCCCTGACTCTTGTGGATCGTCGTGGCATAGGCCGGCACCAGCGTGTCCAGTTCGCCCAAAGCGTAGGTCACCGACCGCCCGTCGAAGTGGACGACCAGCTCGCCCGCGTCAGGATCGACAGCCTCGATGTAGCCGATGTCGCCGTTATAGACCTCCTTGTCGTAGTCGTTCTCGATCTGCATGACCTTGTCGCCGGGGGCGAAGGTCCAGCCGAAGCGCTCGACCTTCCGGTCGCCGGCGGGCTTCAACGCCGCTTGCAGGGCGACGTTCAGCGATCGCGCGCCGACCCCGCCGCGGTTCATGGCGCACAGCACCTGGATGTCGCGGATTGGGTCCAGGCCAAAGCGCCGGGGAATCCGTGTCTGCACCAACTCGATGATGCGCGGCACGGCGGCTCCGGGATCGTCCGCCGGCACGAAGTAGAAGTCGCTCGAAGGACCTGACGCGCTGAGATCAGGCAGCGCCCCCGCGTTGATCTGATGGGCGCTGACGATGATGCGGCTTTGCGCCGCCTGGCGGAACACCTCGGTGAGGCGGACCACCGGGACGGCACCGGAGGTGATGATGTCGGCCAGTACCTGTCCTGGGCCGACGGAGGGTAGTTGATCGATATCGCCCACGAGCAGCAGGGCGGCGTGGTCGGGCACCGCCTTCAGCAAGGCCTGCATCAGCAGGACGTCCACCATGGAGGTCTCGTCCACCACCAGCAGATCGCAGTCCAGCGGGTGGTCGCGGTCGCGTTTGAAGCCGCCCCCCTTGGGGTTCACCTCCAAAAGCCGGTGGATGGTCTTGGCCTCAAAGCCGGTCGCTTCGGTCATGCGTTTGGCGGCGCGACCGGTCGGCGCGCAGAGCAGGAGGCGCACGCCCTTGGCAGCGAGAATGCGCAAAAGGCCTTTGACGATGGTGGTCTTGCCCACGCCGGGACCGCCGGTCATGACTAGGACTTTGGACACCAGCGCGAGGCGCAGCGCGGCGATCTGGCTTTCGGCAAGCGCTAACCCCACCCGCTCCTCGACCCAGGGCAGGGCTTTCTCCGGATCGATTCGCGGCCAGGGAAGCGTGCCATGTGTCAACTGCAGCAGCCGTTCCGCGATGAGCCGCTCGGCTCGCCGAACGCGCACACCAGCTTCTTGGCGTACACCGGGCCGATGCCGCGGATCATGCCGGAGCAGAGGTATTTCTCGATCCCGTCGAGCGAGGTCGGTGGCGAGGTCTTCAGAAACCTCGCTTTGAACTGCTGCCCGTGGGTGCGGTCGTTGACCCATTCGCCCGACGCGGTCACCCACTCGCCGGCCGAGATGACCGCTGCGTGGCCGACGACCGCGATGAGCTCGCGATGGCCACGTGCCTTGACCCGCAGAACGCAGACTCCGTTCTCCACATGGTGGAACGTGACGCGTTCGATGAGTCCCGCTAGCACTTCCTGCGTCGACGATTCGGGCATCGTATGAGCCGAGTGACGGATGCGCGCCAGCGGCACTGGCGTCAACGTCGCGTGATCCTCACAACCGAGGTTCCCTAGCGCCATGAGCTACGCATGACCCATATCCGTATAGCGGCGATTGCGCCCGTCCCAAAGAGGCGGAGCCCTTAGACGCGGCGCCAACTGCGGCCCCGCCAGGAGCGCGAGCTCCATGTACCAAGCGAGTCCTTGATAGATGCGTCCCCCCCCCAACCGACTGCGAGGCCGATTCGTGCTGACCGGCCCGGCCTTTGACAGGGCTCATCGCGGGGCGGGCTGGAGAGGCAACCCAGCGGGATTTCCGACGTCGCGGAATCGCCGGGCGAGCATCTCATCCAAGACCAGATCGCTGCAAGCGAGCGACCCGTTCAGCTCTTCCTCAACAAAATAGGGCGGGCAGTGAGGCGGGTACCACGGGAATTTTGTCGTAGTAACGTGACCTGCCCGTGTGGCAGGCCCTGCGCAACGAACTTCATCCCATGGGCTTGGAGATTGTGACCGTCGCGCTCGACGTCGATCCCGAAGCCGCCCGTGTGTGGATCGACCAGACCAGGCCGAATCATCCTTCCCTCATCGACACGGCGCATCGCGTTGATGAGCTGTTCGGCGTCATCAACGTACCCAATGGGATCTGGATCGATGAGGAAGGGACCATCGTGCGCCCGGTCGAGCAGGCATTTCCGGAGCGCCAGACCGCCCCCGACTGGCAGAAGCTCGCGGACAGTCCGGACATTCCGGAGCAACTGCGCGAGACTCTGCAACTCGCCAAGCACATCAAGATTCAGCCCAAGGAATACACCGCGGCATTGCGCGATTGGGTTGCCAACGGACGCAAGAGCAAATTTGCACTGGCGCCCGAGGAAGTCATCACGCGCAGCGGGCCGCGCGGCAAAGCCGAAGCGGAAGCTGCGGCTCAATTCGAGCTCGGGCAGTATCTGTGGGCGAACAACCGCCGCGATCTCGCGCCGAAGCATTGGCGCGAGGCTCATCGCCTCCAGCCCGATAACTGGACGTACAAACGTCAGGCCTGGTCGCTCGCCGATCCCTTCCAGGGCCAGAACGATCTGTATGATTCGTGCTGGGTCAAAGACGTAAAGAAGATTGGCGCGGAGAATTACTACCCGCCGCTCGATTTGACCCCGGCGCGCGGGAAGTAGGAGCGCGAGCGTATATGCCCGTCGCGATAATCCTCCATTGGCGGGAGAACGCCCCGATTCTGCCGACCTTGGCAACGCCCTCCCCATCCGGAAACCCTTGAACTACTTGGTCGCTTCAATTGTGACGCCATCCGCTACTCCGCATAATCCCGACATCGTGAGCTCAGCGGGGGTAAACCCGAACCGGCAGGTGCGCATACCCCTTCACGAAGTTTGAGCGGATCCGAACAGGCTTGCCGACGACCTCGACATGACGGAAGCGGGCCAGGATTTCCTCCCACACGACCCGCAATTGCATCTCGGCGATGCGGCTTCCCATGCAGAAGTGGACGCCGCGGCCGAAGGCAAGGTGGTCCCGTGCGTTCTCACGATCGATGAGGAAGTCGTTCGGCCGGTCGAAGACGTCCTCGTCGCGGTTGGCGGACACGTACCACATGACCACCTTGTCCCCTTTCGTGATCCGCTTGCTGGCGAGCTCCGTGTCACCGGTCGCGGTCCGGCGCATGTGCGCCAAAGGCGTTTGCCAGCGGATGATCTCGCTGACCATGTTGGGCACGAGATCCGGCCGCTCGCGGAGCTTTGCGTATTGATCGGGGTTCTCGTTCAACGCGAGGACGCCGCCGGAGATGGAGTTCCGCGTCGTGTCGTTTCCGCCCACGATCAGCAAGACGAGGGTTCCGAGATACTCCAGCGGCTCGAGTCCGCGTGTCGCCTCCGCGTTCGCCAAGGCCGTGACGAAGTCGAGTCGTCCGCTGGGTGCCGCGCCCTGGCGCTCCTTCCAGAGCTTTGTGAACACCTCGAGGCATTCCATCAACGCCGCCTTGCGCTTTTCTTCCGTGACGCCCATAGCGCCGACGAGCAGAGAGCTGGCGGTGGCCATGTCCGACCAGTACGTCAGCTTGCGGCGCTCCTCGTAGGGAAAATCGAACAGGGTGGCCAGCATTCCCGTGGTGACCTCGATCGACACGCGGTCGACCCAGTCGAAGGTCTCCCCCACCGGAAGCTCGTCGAGGATTTCGCTGATCCGGTTCCGAATCAGCGGCTCGAGGTAGACGATGTTCCGTGGCGCCGCGACCGGTTGCACCACCTTCCGGTGAGCGTCGTGTTTGGCGCCGTCCATGGTGATGAACCCGGCTTCCAGCGGGAAGTTCGGATCCGGATCGCCCACCACGATGGTGCGCGCCGAGGAGAAACTCTCGGGCTGCTTCTCTACCTGGACGACGTCCTCGTACTTCGTGACTGACCAGTAGGGACCAAAGTCGCTCTGCGCGCAGTAATGGACCGGATCCTCCTTGCGCAGGCGCTCGAAGTATCCCCAGTGCGTGTCCGTCTCGAAGAGCTCCGAGTCGGACATGTCGATCCGATCGAGGGGGACGGAATACGGGTCGGCACCTGCTTGTCCTTTGGAAGGAACGACAGTCACATCGGTCATGGGTCTCCTCGCTCCGGTGACGCTCACATGGATTGGTCATGGTTGCAATATGCCGATAATCGACGGCAACGACGGGGTTTTCGCCATGGGAGCAGTAGGGTGGTCGGAACCACCAGTGTGGTTGCCTGGCCATCGTGATCGCGATCGTATCGACCGCGCACGCCGACGTCCTCTTCGACACAGCTCACGTGCGGACGTGCGGAGGTCATCGTCGCCGGGACCGTCGACGGCACGACCACGGCGGGGCCATTCACGAATGCCCAACCTCCCACGTTGAAAGTCACTGCGGCCGCCTGCTGGAAGGGCTGTCGACCGGGCGACCACCTCGGGTGGGTCGATCCGACACCGTCACACAGCGGCAATCCGCGACCGAGCGACCCGAAGTCGGAGCAGGCCAGATTGGAGCAAACCACCGTTCAGCCACCGACGGCGGGGACGAAGGTGATGCTCTTTCTGCGTCATGACGGCTAACGGCTCGTGCGGGTGCAAGACTCCGGCGGCTACGGCGGATACGTGATGCTGATCGGCGCCAATGACAAACAGATCCAGCGCAGCGCCGGCATGTGCGAGTTTCGGGTGGCGATCTCCGGCGAGCGAGAGGGTCTGGCGCGCCCGGCCTGGCCGCAGTTGCGTCGGGATGCCGGGGCATCGTGGGGGAACTCGCAGCTCTGTACGACGTGCGTTTGTTAGCGGCACGGGGGAGACCGATGGCCGACTTCACCCGCGCCTTTCGTGCGCTCGGAGATCCCACCCGGCAAAAGATGCTCGCCCTCCTGGAAGAGGCGGCCGAGCTGTGCGTGACCGAGCTGGCGAGTCAGTTCGCCATGACCCAGCCTTCGGTTTCGCACCACCTGCGGATGCTGAAGGAGGCCGGTCTGGTCACCGCCGAGAAGCGCGGCAAGGAGGTGTACTACGCCATCAACGCTCCGGCGTTGCGTCAGTGCTGCGCGGCGTTCTTCAGCAATTTTGCCTGCTGTCGACCATTGCTGAAGACTGGAAGCGGGGAAAGGCGACGCGCAGGCGCAACCCCGTGCAGAGGCGCTCAGCGGCGCGCCTCGACGATGTAGCCCCACAGCGCGAGGTGGCGAAACGCCAGCGGGAACCTCCGGAATGCAATCGTCGAGAAGCCGGCACGGCGAACGGATTCCTGGAGCTCTCCCGCCTCGTAGAGGTTTGCCTCCCACCATCGACCGATGAGCGGTCGCATGAGCCAGTTTCGCCGGGTGATGAAGAGCACGAAACTCCCCCCTTCGTTCAGGAGTTCACCAAGGCCAGCCAGCGCGTCAACCAGCCGATTCCGCGGAAGGTATTCGAGCATGGAGGCGGAGACGATGAGGTCGTAGTTGTTCCAGGAACTCGGAAGCTTATCCAGTCGGAGAACATCGGCCTGCACGAGATCGACGCCCTGGATTGCCCGCCTTTGAAGCGTCTGGCGGAAGCCCTCGAGCATTGCCGGAGTGAGATCGAAGCCCTGCAGAGGCCCGGGATGGAACCCACGACTGAGGAGAGCCTCTCGCAGCGCGAGCGTGACAATCCCGGTCCCACAGCCCGTATCAAGAACGTGGAGACCGGAACGTAGCAGCGGCGACCGGAGGAAGTAGGCGCGAAGTCCCTGCGGATACTGGACACAGCGGACGAAGCGAACGTAACTCCGGATTCTGTCCGCATAGAGCCGGGCCGGGTCGGATGTCTGGTTCATGATCGCCTACGGGTTCATCTCCGCAAAACAGATCAGCTCCTGTGACTGCCTCGACCGCGCTCCGCGTGCCGTGTGGCGGCGTCGGAGGACACGCCGTCCTTCTTGGGGATGCCGTCCTTGCTCCTCGCGTACCGCGTCTCCGGGTGCTGCATATGTTCCCTCACTAGCGCCCGCATTATTCATAACCTTGGCGAGAACGCCAGATCACCGTCGCCGAGATCCTGGCGGCCGTGAACAAACGCGTTGAATGGACGTCCGATGCCCGCACCGACCCCCGCCCTCACCGAACAGTCGCCTGCATCGTTGCCCCGTTCACTCCTTCGGCTCCTCGCTCTCGGTGATCAACAGGCTGCGGACGCGGTCGTCGTGAAACTGCACGCGGATCTCTCCGATCTGGATGCGCTCGATCTTCTCGGCACGCCGCACGATCCGTTCAAGCATAGCGGCGGTGCGCGCATCGACCTGGCAGGCGCGGCCGTTGATGATGACGTTGGGGTTCACGCGCGTCCCGTTGAATCCTGGCGGCTTCAGCTCCGCGGACGTTTCGATCGCCACACCGCGTCGGTTCGACGCGCGTTCGCCAACGCCCAACAGTCAACGTACTGCTCAACCCTCGAGCGCGCGCTGGTCATTTTGAACCGACCTCCGGTCAACTCGCCGACCCGGAATCGACCCGATTGATCGGCGGATGCCACGTCCCCCCTTCGCGGTCGCGATCGCATTGACCAAACTAAACCCCTCTCCCCTTCAGTTTCCAGGCCCCGACGGGTTCAATTTCTGGTGCCAGTTCTGGTGTCAGTTGATGATCGAAAATGACCGCAATCGGTCGAATGTGGTCGAACCATGGCAACGCGACGAGGGAGAAGAAGCCCACCCCTGGCCCGCATCACCCGCCTGAACAGGTTGGCTCACGGGCCTCCGACGCCAAGTTTCCGCCGGAGCGGTGACCGTAGGATGAGTAGAGGCCTGTTGTCAATTATCTCTGGCTATGGTTGTCGTGTGACGCGTGGCTGGCATGCGTTCTGCTCAAGCGTTCCGGGGGTCGCGTGGAGCGGCCCTCACGGACTGGGGGATGCATGAAACTGCGGGGTTTGCTGACGCTCTTTCTGGGTACCTGCTTCCTGGCGACGGCGGGGGCAGCGGGTCCGCCCGACGCACAGGAGATCTTTCGGCGCTTCGGCGATCGTGGCGTGCAAGTACGCATTCTCGATCAGGCGTCGGGCGCCAAGAGCACCATCGGATCCGGCTTCTTCATCGACGGCGTCGGACACCTGATCACGAACTTCCACGTCATTTCCGAAATCGTGCATCATCCGGACCGGGTCCACGCGGAGATCGTCGAGGAAGGTGGCGCGACGACGCCGGTGGAGCTGCTCAACTTCGATGTGGTGCACGATTTGGCGATCCTCCGTGCCGAGCGCCCACACGACTCATTCTTCGAATTTGCCCCGGCGGCGCCCCCCAAGGGAACGCGCCTGTACTCGCTCGGCAATCCGCACGACCTCGGGTCTTCGATCGTGGAAGGAACGTACAACGGCCTGCTCGAGAAGTCGCTCTATGAGAAGATTCATTTCACCGGCGCCATCAATCCCGGGATGAGCGGCGGCCCCGCCATCAACGCCGCCGGCAAGGTCGTCGGGATCAATGTCGCAACGGCGGGCAACGAGCTGAGCTTTCTCGTGCCGGCGCAGTACGCGGCGCGGCTGAGCGCGCAGACGCTGGCACCGACCTACCGCCCTCCCGACAGCTTCCTCGATCGCCTCGATGCGCAACTGCTCCAGAACCAGGCCGATCTCATGGAGCGGCTCCTGGGTGCGCCACTGAAGCAGGTCTCGCTGGGCGAGTACCGATTGCCCGGCGAGCTGTCGGCGTTCTTCAAGTGCTGGGGAAACACCGATCGGAAAGAAGACCAGCCGTACGAGATCGTCAATCAGCAATGCTCGACGGAGGACAAGATCTTCGTGGGCGAGGGTCTGTCGTCGGGTTCCATCTATTTCACGCATAGCCTCATCTCAAGCGCGCAACTCAACGCACTGCAGTTCTTCTCGCTCTACCAGGGCCTGTTCAAGGGATCCCTGTGGGGCTTGTGGGCGATGGGCGGGAGCAGAGAGCAGGTGGGCCGCTTTGTCTGTACGACGGACTTCGTCGACCAGGGTCAGCGACGTACAAGGCGGTCTTGTGCCTGCGAACGTACAAGCGCTTGCCGGGCCTGTACGACGCGCTGTTCAAGGCCGCGTCGCTCAATAGCAATCACTCGGGCGTGCAGACGACGTTGACGCTCTCGGGCGTGAGTTACGAAAACGCCACCCTCTTTGCACGGCGCTATCTGGAGGCGATCGCATGGAAGGAGTGATCTTCGTCGAGGTGCTCGATCGGCGCGGCCACGTCGCGCAGCGCTTACGGGTCGACGACCTGCCCGCTACGATCGGGCGCGAGTACACGAGTGACGTGATCCTCGACGATCGGTTTGTGTCGCCTCGGCATGCGACCATCGTCCGCGACAGCGACGGTGAGCTGGCGCTCGAAGACGCGGCGAGCGCAAACGGGTTGTATGAGGTGCAGCCGCTACGGCGGGTCACGCGCGCGCCGATTACTGGCGATCGACAATTCCGGATGGGGCAAACGATCGTGCGCATCCGCGACGTCCACTACCCGGTGCCCGCCGCCGTCCCGCAACGCGGAAGAGGAACCGGTCGTATCTTGGAGGGTCGACTCCGCTGCCTCGGCGTGTTCATACTTGTGGGGGCTCTGCTCTCGTTGGATACCTACCTCGCGTCCTACGACAGGCTCACGCCGGGACCAGTGCTGACCCGCTTAGGCATACTGGCCGTGCTGCTGATGGCGTGGTTCGGTGCGTGGTCGCTGGTGTCGCGCGTCCTGTCCCAGCGCTTTCGCCTGGCGCAACACGCCGCTGTTGCGGCGCTGGGGATGCTTGCGTGTGTCGTCTTTAGCCGCGCCGTCGACTACTACGCCTTCGCCTTCGCCGCCGACCGTTCGGTAGAGGTGCTGCTCTGGGGAGGTGCGTTCGGGTTGTTGGCCGTCACCGTTTACAGCCATCTGCGCTGGTCCTCAGCGGCGCCCGCCCGGCGCCTGGCGATCGGCGCGATTCTCGCCTCCGGCACCGTTGTGGGGCTCATCGGGCTGCTCGTGGCAAGCGTCTACCTCAACCCATCGCTGTACGAATGGACCTCGCAGCCGCACTATCCCGCGCAGCTGAAGCTCCCGCGTCTACGCGTCGCCCACAGCCGCGGCGTGGAGGGATTCTTCTCCGAAGCGCGGGAGCTCAAGACCCGCGTCGATGCCGCCGGCCGAGAGCATTGAGGTTCGATTGGCGAGTTTGCCGAACGGCGGCTGTCATCGAGCCGGCGATCGAGCACACAACCACAAGCGCCCGTGGCGGCTGTGACCGAAAGGGCAGCCTGCATCGGTACCCGGCTCACTCCTTCGGGTCGTCGCTCTCAGTGATCAACAGGCTGCGGACGCGGTCGTAGTGAATAAGACGCTTGGCCCAGCCTCCCGCGGTGGGCTATGGGCGTTCCAAGGCAGCTGGGTGTGTCGTCCATCTGGGGAATATAGGGTGAGACTGGACGCCGCCCGGCGAGAGTGGAGAAGACCTTCCGCGGGCGGGTGTTGGGGGCCGGCGCTGATTAGCGTTCCGGATGCTTGGAGGGTTTCTGTCGGGGCGTCCGTCCCGGGCATGCCGCTTGCCTCTCCCTCTGTGCACTGACATCGATGGCGGCAAAATGGACGGCTTTATCGACCAGGCCGAAAAGGGAGCACGGGGATGCGTCGACCCCAACAATCCCAACTGCACCAACGCGACCACGCCCGACGTGATGGGCTACCACGACTTCCACGAGATCGCCAACTATTGGGCGTACGCGCGTAATTTTGTGTTGCAGGACCAGATGTTCGAGCCCAATGCGTCGTGGAGCCTGCCTGCGCATTTGTTCCTGGTGTCGGAGTGGTCAGCGAAGTGCAGCGTGCACGGCGATCCAATGAGCTGTGTGGACGCGCTGCAGAATCCCGACGGGACGCCCAACGCTATGGGCGTGTACAAGCACCCGGACTATGCGTGGACCGACCTCACCTACTTGCTGCATGACGCCGGCGTGAGTTGGGCGTACTACGTCGCGGAGGGGACGGAGCCGGATTGCGAAGACGACGAGATGACCTGCACGGTGAAGAAGCAGAGCAACGGCACTCCGAGCATTTGGAACCCGCTGCCGTTCTTCGAGACCGTCGCGGAGGATGCCGAGTTGGGCAACGTGAAAAAGCTCTCGGACTTTTTCCAGGCAGCGCAGGACGGTACCTTGCCCGCCGTCTCGTGGATCGTGCCCAGCGGCGAGGTGAGCGAGCACCCGCCATCACCCGTGAACGTGGGGCAGGCGTATGCGACGAATCTGGTTAACACCATCATGCGGTCGCCCGACTGGAACAGTACCGCCATCTTTCTCACGTGGGACGATTGGGGCGGCTTCTACGATCACGTCCCGCCGCCCAGCGTCGATGTCAATGGCTACGGTTTGCGGGTGCCGGGCCTTGTCATCAGCCCCTATGTGAAGCGGGACTTCATCGATCATCAGATCCTGAGCTTCGATGCCTACGTGAAATTCATCGAGGATGACTTCCTGGGCGGGCAACGCCTCGATCCGGCCACCGATGGCCGGCCCGATCCGCGCACCAGTGTGCGCGAGGACGCCAAGGTGCTCGGCGACCTGCAGGCCGATTTCGACTTCACACAGGCGCCGCGCGCGCCACTGCTGCTGCAGCCGTATCCCTGCAGTGGCGATTGCACGAACGTGAGCCGGGTGACGGTCAGCGACCTCCTGACCATGGTGCATGTCGCACTCGGGAGCGCGCCGGTGTCACGCTGCCTGGCCGGCGACGTAAACGGCGACGGCCAGATCAGCGTCGATGAGATCCTCACGGCGGTGAACGACGCGCTGAACGGCTGCCCGACCCTGCCGGGGCTGTAACTCGCGCCCTGTGCCTCGCCAAAACTCCATCTGTGGGAGTTGAGCTGAAATCCCTTGCCGATGCCGTGAGCAGGTGACATTTTTTGTCACCACCAGGAGTGGCGAGCGATTATCCGAAAGGCGCGGATGGGGTTTTGGCGAAGCACAAGGATCAACGACCTCGCCACGAGCACGGCAGACGGGTACTGTCCCAAGTGTAGGACAGTACCGGCAGACGAATCGTCGTTGTGCGGCCGACGGGGCCCGTGATAGACCTGCACGGGTCGTCTGTCAGGAGCATCATCGATGAGTGAAGCGGTCGACTTTATCGTCAAGAAGACGGACTTGCGTCAGACAGCCTTCGTGCCGGGGAGGGATTCCGCGGCCAGCGTCCTGCCACCCGGACACGCGCTGCTCCGCATCGATCGCTTCGCGTTCACCGCCAACAACATCACCTATGGTGCAATTGCCGATCTGGTCGGTTATTGGTCGTTCTTCCCGACGCGAGAGGGCTGGGGCCGCATTCCTGTGTGGGGGTTTGCCGACGTCGTGGGCTCCAGCCACGATGCCCTGGCGGCGGGGGAACGCATCTATGGTTACCTTCCCATGTCGACCTACTTGGCGGTGCAGGCCGACCACGTGTCGCCCGCGGGCTTTATCGATGCGGCGCCGCATCGAGCAGCGCTGCCGCCGATCTACAATCGATACGCGTGTGTGGCTGCCGACGCGGCGTATGATCGCGCCTATGAAGCGCACTTGGCGATCTTCCGTCCGCTGTTCACGACGGCGTTCCTGCTCGACGACTTCCTGGCTGAACGTGCTTTCTTCGGTGCCCGATCAATCATCCTCGCCAGCGCATCGAGCAAAACGGCCCTCGGTCTGGCCTTCCTTCTGTCGACAACCAGGCGTAATGAATGCGACGTGATCGGGCTCACGTCGCCGGCGAACAAGGCCTTCGTGGAACGCACCGGATACTACAATCGAACGATCGTCTACAGTGATCTGGAGTCGCTACGAGGAGATGCGTCTGCCGTCTTCGTCGACTTCGCCGGAAACTTCGATGTGGTGCGCGGGGTCCACGAGACTCTGGGCCAACGACTCAAGTACAGCTGCGCGGTTGGCGTCACCCATTGGGAGAAGATCGCACTCGGCGCCGAGGTTGCCGGGCCCGCCCCGATTTTGTTTTTCGCGCCCGAGCAAGCGCGCAAACGCACCGAAGAATGGGGCGGCGGGCCAAGCTTACAATCGCGCGTGGCGCAAGCCATGCGCGGATTCCTCGAGTCCTCATCGGGTTGGCTGCGTATCGACGAACGCCACGGTGAGGCCGCCGTTCAATCGATCTACCAGGCGGCTCTCGATGGCAAGATAGACCCTGCCGTAGGGCAAATACTCTCGCTGTAGCTCGAATGGTCCGCGGTCACCCGGCGCCCAGCGAGTGCTGACTGACTCAGTCGGCTTGACCGCCTTGGTTTTGCACGGCAGGTTTTACTCCATGCTGGTCGCCATCACCGTTGAGCGTCCCGACACCCCCGACGCCCTGCTTCTGATCGACGAACTGCAGACCCATTTGGAGTCATTCTACCCGCCGGAGAGCCGCCACGGGTTCAGCGTGGAGCGATTGATCGAGGAAGGCGTACCGTTCTTCGTGTTGCGGGTTGACGGCGCGCCAGCGGGTTGCGGGGGGATCAAGCTCTTTGGCCGCGAGTATGGCGAACTGAAGCGCATGTATGTCCGGCCGGAATTTCGCGGCCGCAAGTATGGCGAGTTGCTCGTCGATCAACTCGCCGAGCACGCGCGAGCGCACGGCGTCACGCTGTTGCGCCTCGAAACCGGCATCCACCAGCAGGCCGCGATCCGGCTGTATGAACGCCTCGGTTTCCGACGCATCCCGCCGTTCGGGCCTTACACCGACGACCCGCTGAGCCGCTGCTACGAGAAGTCACTCGCGCTGGGATAGACCGCGAATGGCCCGCACCTGCGCCAGGGGTTGTCCTCTTCAACCGCGTCTCTGCGCCTCTGCGTCCTTACCGAGGCGTGAAAAGCGTCTTAAGCACGAGAAGCCCCCCTTTTTGCGCTTTCGGAACGACGAAAGACCGGACAGACCAACCTTCACTTTTGCAGAACTTGACGCACGCAACTCGGAGGCGGCTCGAAGGGCGGTGATTGTGCTCGAGTTTTGCCCGTCAACTTCACGGCACCGCTATAGTTGGCAAAGCAATGTGAATAGAATCCCGACAGGCTCAAGAGAGACGACTGCGATGACTCCGAAACCACCACACCAGACCAAGCACGGACCAAAGCACCCACGAGACGCCGAATCGTTCACTGTGTTTGCGCCGAATAGCGCAGCCACCACCCTCAGCGACCGTCGCGGTTTGGGGTAACGTGAGACGGGCGATTTTGTTCCCGATGGCTTCGACACAAGCGTGCGGAGGAATCGGGCGACGTGGGCCACGGTTGGACGGATCGCGCCGGAAACGGTCAACCATCCTCGCGTCGGCCGAAATTCCCGTGGGGGGAGCTGCCCCGGAGCTGCCCCAGGGGTCCAGGGTGTTCAGCCGGCGCCGCGCCAAATGAGAAGCGGCAGGTGCAGCCACGCACGCGACACGGTGCACCATAGGCGCACCTCAGAATGCGCACCGCCGCCGGCCGCGCGTCGCCGTTCACGGACACGGTTGCGCCATGAACGCCGGCACGCGCCGGACCACCGATCGACTACCCTTGGCGATAGCGCCGAGCAGCGTGGCGACCGACTTGGGATTCGCCTGCAGCGCCGCGGCGATCTCCTCGGCCGTCATCGCGCGCCGCTCCTGACGGAGCAACGCCACGGCGCGGTCGATCAGCCGTTCGCCTGCGGCTGCGCGCTGCGCACGTGCCGCGGGCGTCTGTGACGGGCGCTTCTTCTGCTCCACGTTGGCCGCCATATGTGGGACAGCGTTACCACCGTTGGGGTCGGCGCGCCAAGCGGCCCCCTGAGGGGGCGGGTGCTGCCTAATTCGGACACTTACGGCCCGCGGTCTCCGCCCTTTTGCTTGCCCCCATTCGTGATGGCTGTGAGCAGCTCTTCTTCCGTCGCGGCGCGCACGCGACATGCTGGCAACCGCTGGATGGGTCGACTTTGGCGCATTCCAGCATTTTCGCCATCGGCGTCTCCTCCTCGCTGTTGAAGTGTCGGGAGACTGCCCCAAGCGAAGAAAAATTGTCAAGCCGCCGATAGTGGGGCAGTTTGAAATCAGCCGAGATCGATCGTTTCGCTCCGCCACACCCTGGGTAGCCTATCGGCAAGCCAGGGCTATGGTACACAACCCCTGCGGGGTAGGGGATTCTGGATTGATCTACGCCGCTAGCCGTTGTGCGCCACAGCACGGGCTTGCCGGGTGCTTCCCAAGCCCCTGCCCGTTTGGTCGCGATCGCCGACACGGCGGCCCGCGCGGAAGAGGTGGCGCGGCGGGGCGCACGCTGGCTCGTCGATTCCTACGTCAACGCCGAGGCGATGGCGCCCGCCGGCACAGGCGCCGTCATGCCCTTCGGCGACGGGGACCCAGTCGAACGTTACATGAAGGGTGTGATCATCCACGGCACCGCCGACGCCGTCACCGACGAGCTCTTGCGGCTCGAAGCGGTGCTGCCGCTGCAGTCGCTGCTGCTCGCTCCCCTGAGTGAGGAGACCTTCCGCCGCTTCACGGACGCGGTGCTACCGAGGCTCGCGCGGAACGGAGATGCATGATGGCGCTCGCGGAATCGCTCCCCCCGGCCGGTCATGGCGTCGACGTAGCCCGAGTGTTCAAACCCAGCTATCCTCCCGCCGCTGATCTGATAGAAGCACGGGTTGAACGTTGTCCTGTCGTGACTGGCCAGCTGCTGAGCTCAAGCACCGCCCGTATGGTCGCAGGCGGAGTTGTCGTGGCTGCGCTGCTGGCTGGTGCCTGCGCGCGGAAGACGCAATACTATGGCGTCGGCGACATCGTGGAGATCGACCTGGCGCGCCGTCATGTCACCATCCGGCATGACGCGATTGCCGGGCTCAACGGCGCCGCCACCAGCTGCCTTCCCGTGGCGGTGCCCGACGTACTGAGTCGAGCCGCCGTCGGCATCCGCGTGCGCTTCGAGCTGCGGCAGGAGCGTGGTGCATTGACTCTCACCACGATGACGCCGCTTGCCGCCGGGATGCCGGGGCTGCATGATCACACGCCGCATCACGGCGGTGTCGTCGGTATGGTGGGCATGCGCCACCTCGAAGCGCTCGCGACGCCCGCGGGCCGCATCCAAGTCTACGTTACCGACGTCTGGCGCCGCCCGCTGCCGTTGTCACAGGTGAGCGGCGCGGTGATTGTCAACCGGCCCGCCGCGCCACAGACGTTGCCGCTGGCCGCCGCCGCGGAGTGCTTGGAAGCGCAGGGCGCGCCGCTGCACGGGCGTGAGGTGCCGGTGAAGGTCGCGCTGACCGTTGGCGGCGAGTCCGTCGAGATGAGCTTCGTCCTGCCGTTGGCGCCAGGGGCCGCCGCAGCCGCGGGTGCGCCGGAGCACGGCTGCGTGCCGCCGGCCGAGCGGCGCAGCACCGGGCGGTCACCGCGTTGCGTGCTGACCTTCGCGGGTGGCGTCTCGACGCTGGCCGCGACGCCGGACAACGCGACGGCGTTGATCGCAACCGTAGGCTCGGGAGTGAGCGCGTGGCGGTTACCGGCCGGAGAGCTGGTGGCCGGCTTTGCACCCCCGCCGCCGATGCTTGTGCCCGCCGCCGAACAACCGCATGCGGAAGCCCCGAATGCCATCACAGTGCATCCAAATGGCCGCGACGCGGTGGTCGCGCTTGAGGTGCGGTTGTTGCGCTACGACATCGCCACCGGGCGCCTGGAAAATGAAATCGGCGCCCCCGGCGGTGTGTTGCGCGCTGCGCTCTTTGCGCCGGACGGTGCGACCCTCTTAGTGACCGCGTTCTATGACCGCGCGGCACATCTGGTGAGTGCCGAAGATGGTCACGAGCTGCGGCGCATTCCAGTTGATCGCGAGGCGGCGGGCGTGGCGTTCGCGCCCGGCGGCCACGTCGCCGCGATCGGCAGCGAAACTGGTTCGATCACGATGGTCGACCTTGACGGACGTACCCCCGGTCGCCAGCTGACCGGCGCCCCGGGTCCGGCGCGCGCATTGGCGTTTGCCGGCGGCCATTTGGTCGCCGCGGGAGACGATGGCGTGCTGCGGATGTGGGATGACGCGACGGGCACGCTGACGTACGGCGAACCTGTGGGAACCCCGGTGGACCGGCTCGCCGTTGCGCCGGATGGCCGGCTCGTCGCGAGTGCCGGGCTGGACGGAGTCATCCGCATCTACGATGCCGCGCACCCCATGATCATCGAAACGCTGCAGTGGCACCGGGCGCAAGTACTCGGACTCGCGTGGGCGGGCCCAACGCTGGTCTCCGGAGACGTTGCGGGTGAAGTGGCGCTCTGGGATGTGACCGATGTGCGCGCGCAGCCATAGAGCGGCCTGACCGCTGCTGTGTGGGGCAAATTCCTGCGACGGTTCGACTCACGACGGATGCGGCGATTCGGCGACTGCCGTCGTTGACACAACACAGCCACACTCTCAGGATGACGCTTTGGGAATCAGCTTCACGCAATCGGGAGGCACTGATGCGATGCCGATGGATCTCCGCAGTCCTCATGAGCGGTACTCTCTTGTTCATGCCGCGGCTGGCGAGTGCGCTCTTTCACCTGTCGGTCATCAACCAAGTCATGACGAGCTACGGCTGCGATCCGAACGTGCAATTCGTCGAGATCCGCATGCTGTCTTCCCTTCAGAATTTCGTCACCAACGGCGTCATCGGCGCCTTCGACGCGAGCGGCGCGTATATCGGCGACGTCCTAATCGTCCCTCATGACGTCGCCAAAAGCGGCGCCGGTGTCACGTGGCTCGCGGGAACGTCGCAGTTCGCAACGGTGAGCGGCATCACTCCGGATTTCGTCATTCCACCGATGCTGGCGACCGGTGGAGGTATGATGTGCTGGGGCGCGCCGGTGGCGGGGAACTTCAAGCCGGCGGGCCCGGCGACATGGGACCACACCCACCCGGAGAACTACATCGACTGCCTGGCCTACGGTACCTATAGCGGCCCGGGCAACCCGCATATCGGCACACCGACAACGCTCACGGCGGACGGGCACAGCCTGCGGCGCAGCACCAGCACCAACAACAACGCAGCCGACTTCGCCATTGCCGATCCGGCGACACCCAAGAACAACGCCGGCACCGCGGGGTCGCTGCCCGCGACCGGCCCCTGCTCGAACGCCACTTCGACTCCGTCGCCGCCGCTCAGTCCGTCAGCGACGTCGACCCCGCCCCCGCCCACGCCGAGCGGCACTCCCCTGCCGATGTGCGTCGGCGACTGCAACGGCAACGGGTCGGTCACCATCGATGAGCTGCTCACCTTGGTGAACATCGCGCTCGGCGACGCGCCGGTCACAACGTGCGAAGCCGGCGACGCGAACCACGACAATCAAATTACCATCGATGAGATTCTCGCCGCGGTGAACCACGCGCTGGTCGGCTGCGGCGGCTGAATTTCCCGCCGTACGGGCCAGCCGGCGCGACCGTGGTTACAGGGTTCAATGGGGCGAAAATGCTTGCTGTAGGCTCTCGAAGTGGGCTATGGGCGTACGAATAACTTCGCGTCGGGAACTTTTTCGGGCCCTCAGGAGTTACATGCCATGAAGCCAGGCCGGTCTGTCGTTCGCGCCAAGGGAGGGGACTCATGAAATCGGCCTCGATCACGACTGTCGCTTTCGTTGTAGTGCTCTTTGCTGCCTCGACCGCGCATGCCGCAGCGAAATCCTGCCTCACCGGCACAGATCCGAGCGTCGCCTCGGATCTGCCGCAGATCGCCGCCGTGCGCGACGCGGTTGCCGCCGCCTGCCCCTGCGCCAGCTTCGACGACAGCAAGGGTCATAAGCACGCGAACTACGTGACGTGCGCCAAAGGGGTGATTGCCAACGCCGTGGCCACGGCGAACCTCCGCACGCAGTGCAAGGCGACGGTGACGCAGTACTATTCCGTCTCCACCTGCGGCCTGCCTCCGAACCCGCCTGCGGCACCATGCATCACGACGAGCGCCAAGGGGAAGGTCGCGTGTGCGATCAAATCTACGGCGAAGTGCAAGGGCAATGCCTGTCCGGCCTTTACGACCTGCATCGACGCCGCCGATACGAACGGTGACGGACTGATCGGTGCGAGCGACAGCGGCGCGTGCAATTCCGTCAACGGGCCGACACCGACCGCCACGCCGCCGCTCACGGAGCCGACGCCGACGGTTACACCGCCCCCAATGCCACCAACCTGCACGCCGGTGGCGATGCCCATGCAGTTCACCGCTTCGATGGACGGGACGCAGGCCGGGACCACAAGCACCGCCACGGGTTCCTGCACCGGCACGCTGAGTGGGACTTCATTCAGCATCATGTGTACGGACAATGTGATGAATCCCACCCTGGCGCACATCCATGTGGGCGCTCCGGGCGTGTCGGGCCCGATCGTGTTTCCCTTCAGCGATCCGAGCAACCCGAGCGGGACGTGGATGAACATGATGTGCAGTGACGTCGCCAACCTGATATCCGGGAACCTCTACGTCAACATCCACTCCAACAACTGCCCGATCTGTCCAGCCGGCGAGATTCGCGGACAGCTGCTCCCGGCTCCCTGACCTCCCGGAGTTGCGGCTGCTCGGCGCAGGCTCGTCTGGCCGCGCCGGCAGCCCCGCAACTCAACCCTCTGGGGCGGCCCGTTTCTTTCTCTCGGAAACTCGTTCTACCGGACCTGCGCACCCCAGTACCGCCGCCTCCCGCATCACCGCATCGGTGGGAACATCTGTCCGATGGTGAGAATCAGCAATTGCCCGGCGAGTCCGGCCTCACGATGCACCCCGATCGCCTGTACCTCGGGAGAGGTGGCGATCCGTTGAAACTCCGCGCGCGACGGATACTCCGCAATGCCGACCGCATCCCACAGCTCTTCGACTTCGCCAATCACGAGCTGTTTGACGTCGCCGGAGAACAGAAACCTTCCGCCGGCGGCCGCGACGATCGGCCCCATCGCCGCGACGTAGCGCATGTAGGCTTCCCGCCCGGAGACGTCATCCCCACGGCCGTCCCGGTACTGCGCCTGGTCGCGGAACTTGAGCAGATTGACCATCGCGATCGGCCCGGGCGTTGGGTCCTGCGCCAGGGGCATGATCTGGTCGAACGTGGGATACACGTGGTTGACGACTTTCATCGCGCTCTCCTCTGCGGAGCTTGGTGGCCTTGCGGTCAGGCACCGCGACCGATGAACCGGTGCAAGAGGTCTGCGATCTCGTCGGGCTTGTCTTCCTGCAGGAAGTGGCCGGCGTTCTGGATGGTCACATGCGGCTGTCCCTTGGCGCCGGGCACGCGCTCTTGGAAGATGCGTTCACCGCCTTTCGTGATTGGGTCCGCATCGCTGAACGCCGTGAGGCACGGGCGCGTGAACGACTCGAGCACCTTCCACGCGGCTTTGTTCTCGGCAACCGATCCATGCTGGGGCGTGATCGGCACCAACGTCGGGAAGCGGCGCGCCCCCGCCTTGTAGCTTTCATCCGCAAACGGGGCGTCGTACGCGGCCTTCTCGGCGTCGGTGAGGGTGCGCCGACACCCCATGCCGACGATGTCGCTGATCGGCAGGATGGGGGTGGTCTGACTGAATTCGAGCCAGCGCTTGAACCCTTCGCTGAAACCTTCCCCAGTCGGCAGCCCGGTGTTCGCCACCACAATCCGCGCAAATCGTTGCGGATACGCGGCCACCAGGCGCAGGCCGATGAGCCCGCCCCAATCCTGTCCGAAGAAGGTGATGTTCTCGAGCTGCATCGCGAGCAGCCAGTCGCTCATCCAGCGCACGTGCCGCTCGTACGTGTAGTCGTCGGGTGCGCTCGGTTTGTCGGATCGACCAAAGCCGATCAGGTCGGGTGCAACCGCGCGGTGTCCGGCCGCGGCGAGCCTGGCGATGATGCGCCGGTAGAGAAACGACCACGACGGCTCGCCGTGCATGAGCAACACCGGCGCGGCGGCCCGCGGTCCCTCATCGATCGTGCACAGGCGCAGCATCGTGCCGTCCGCGTCGCGGATCTCGCGATAGTGCGGCGTGAATGGAAAATCCGGCAGGTCGCCGAACCGGGAATCAGGCGTTCGCAACACTTTCATCGGATCTCCCTTCGACGAAAAAGCTCTGCTTTGAGTCCCGGCGCGAGAAATGTACATAGTGTCTATTTCCGTGAGCCGGGGAAGTCAAGCAATTTCCTGTCGACGAAACCCACTGCCCTCTCGGCCCACGGCTTGACTCGAACCTAAGTTATGGCACATAAGATGCCACTACCATTGCACCACCGTCAACCCGAAGTGGGGAATGAAGGAGAATACGATGCGTCGATTCATCTTCTGGGTGATCGGAATCGGAGTGATCGCGGCGGCGGCCCTCGCCGTCGCCGTGCGGGTACCGGCGGTGCAGGACTTCGTCATGCGGCGGATGATTGCCCGGCGCATGAGTGCGTCGCCGCAGCTGTTCGGCGACGACGCGCTGCGCGTGCTGCTCTGCGGCACGTCGTCGCCGATGCCGCACCCGACGCGCGCCAAAGCGTGCGTGGCCGTGTTCGCCGCCGGCCGCTTCTGGGTGGTCGACACCGGGCTCGGCGCGTGGAACCGGCTCGCGCAGTGGCAGGTCGACGGGCGCAACATCGGCGGTGTTCTGCTCACGCATTTCCATTCCGACCACATCGGCGAGTTGGGCGAGTTCAACCTGCAGACCTGGGCGGCTGGGCGTACCGGGCCGCTGCAAGTGTTCGGCCCTCCGGGCGTCGAGCGCGTGGTGGCGGGCTTCGCCGAGGCCTACGCCCTGGACTCCGGTTACCGTACCGCGCATCACGGCGCGGCGCTGCTGCCTCTGGACGTGGGGCGCATGGAGGCTCGGGTGATCGCTGGACCGGCTGAGGGCGCGGGACCGACCGTCGTGCTCCAGGAGGGCGGCCTCACCATCACGGCCTTCGCCGTGAACCACAAACCGGTGGTCCCGGCCTACGGATATCGCTTCGACTATCGCGGCCGCTCCGTCGTCGTGAGCGGTGACACGGTAAAGGACGCGGGCCTGATCGCGGCAGCCAAGGGGGCGGATGTTTTGGTCCACGAGGCGCAAGCCAACCACATCGTTGCGATGATGCGCGCCGAGGCCGAGAAGCTCGGCCGCACGCGCATTGCAAAGATTCTGGGCGACATTCCAACCTATCACACGTCGCCCGTTCAGGCGGCCGAGGCCGCCAACGAGGCGGGCGTGAAGCTTTTGGTGCTGTCCCATCTGACGCCTCCGCCGCCGGCGGGGCTGGTCGAACGCGCGTTCGTGCGCGGGGTCGATGCGGTACGCCCTGGTGGCTGGGTGCTCGCTGACGACGGGCTGCTCGTCACCCTCCCGGTCGGTTCCGATGCCGTCAACGTGGGCCGGATCGACTGACCCGCCGCGAACAAATGCAATTGTCATATTGACAGAAGAGAAGTTTACCACCGAGACACAGAGAATACCAGTTACTATGAGAGTCTGAGTTGTGTCATAATTAAGTATGGAGTCTCGCCGTTCTTCTCCGTGCCTCTGCGCCCTCTGTGGTGAATTCTTTGCCGAGATTGTGCACGATGAACCGCAGCGACCTTAGTCCGCTCCGCGTCTACGGCTCCGAGATCTCCTACTTCACGGGCAAGCTCGAAGGGTATCTGCGCTACAAAGAAATCCCCTACGAACGCATCGCGATGACGCGGCGCTACTGGTCGCGCATCGTCCCGCGCAAAACCGGCGTGGCGCAGATGCCGGCGGTCGAGTTGCCGGACGGGCATTGGATCACGGATACGACACCGATCATCGACTGGTTGGAGACACAGTGGCCCGAGCCCGCCGTTGTTCCGACCGATCCGCTGCAGGCGTTCGTGAGTCGTCTGCTCGAGGACTACGCCGACGAATGGCTGTGGCGGCCGGCGCTGCACTACCGCTGGAGCTACCGCGGCGACGCGCTCCTCTTGAGCCGGAAGATCGTCGACGAGATGTTCATTGATATCCCTCTGCCGGGCGTGCTGAAGCGCTGGGCCATTCGTCGCCGGCAGCAGCACCGCTATGTGCGCGGCGACGGCGTGACGGAGGGCACGCGGTCGCACGTGGAGAGCGTCTACTTGAAAACCCTGGCGCAGCTCGAGGCCGTCTTCGCCACGCGCCCGTTCCTGCTCGGCGAGCAGCCGACGCTGGCCGACTTCGGATTCTTCGCTTCCATGTTCCGGCACTTCGGGCTCGACCCGACGCCGTCGGCGCTCATGCGGGCGCGCGCACCGGGCGTGTGGGAGTGGGTAGCGCGGGTGTGGAACGCGCGTGCCAGCCGCACGCGCGGCGCGCTGTCGAACGGCATCCCGGCCGAATGGGGTCCGATCCTCGACGAGATCGGTGCGGCGTATTTGCCCTACCTCTGCGCCAACGCGGAGGCATGGAAAGCGAAGCGTCGCCGCTTCGACGTCGTCATCCAAGGCGTACCCTACGAAGCCTTGCCCACATCGCAGTATCGTGTCTGGTGCCTGGAGCGGCTGCGCGGTCACTTCAACGCGCTCGCCGACGAACCCCGCCGCGCCGCCCGCGCGCTGCTCGAGCGACACGGCTGTTGGGAGCCGCTCTGGCGCGTCACCGATCCGTGTTCCGGCCACGACCCCGACGGGCGCGCGCCGTTCGCACGCGGCATCAACATGTTCTGAATTGGAGCGAAGCCGGATGCATCAGGTCGGGTCGACCGGGATGCGTCATCGCACATCCACCCGCGCGAGCCGGTAAAACTCCACGACCACAAGCTCGTTCGCAAGGACGTGGTAAGGTTCAGTTGCTCCGGGGAAGCGCGATCGCTACAGCGAGAAAACGCAATGCCTGACACGGATCACTCACAGCCGCGGGCGGACGACAACTGGGTTCTGTGGGGCTCGGAGCTCTCTCCGTTTGCACTCAAGGTCGAAGCGCTCCTGCGGTTCGCCGGCGTCCCATTCCGCTTCCTACCCGCCGCGGGGGGGTTCTCCGAGGCGTTCCGCTTCGACCGGCGCCGCCGCCGGCTGGTAACCCGTCGCTTGCCGCTGACGTGGCCGCAGATGACGGAGCTCGACGAGTTTCCACTCGTGCCGTTCCTGTTCGGCCCCGGCGGGGAGAATCTCTACGATTCATCAGCCATCGCGCTCTGGCTCGACGGGCACGGGCCGCACTCGAATGAGCGTGCAACGGCGCTCGTCCCCGCCGACGATCCGGCGCTCCGCTTCGCGGTGCGGCTCATCGACGAAGCCCTCGACGAGATCGGGTTGTACCTCGTCCACCACAACCGCTGGGTGGTGTCGGCGCGCGACAACGATGCCGGCGCGCGCTTGGCGCGCGAGATGCGGCCGCTGTTGGGTCCGCTCGCTCCGCTGGTTGGCCGCTTCTTCCCGGCACGCCAGGTGCGCCGCCTGCCCTATCTGTTCAGTGTCGCGCCCCCTGACCGCGCACGCTTCGACGATCTGCCGGTGCGCCTGCGCCCACCCACACGCGCCGGCTTCCCGCCGACCCACGAGCTGTTGGAGCAAGCGTTCTCGGAATTGCTGACGGCGATCGAGGGAGTGCTGTCGCGCCGTCCCTATCTCTTCGGCACGCGCTTCACGCTGGCGGACGCCAGTGTCTACGGACAGCTGGGCATGAATCGCACCGATCCGAGCGCCCGCGCCTGGATCGCACGCGCGGCGCCCGCGACCCAAGCGTGGATCGACCGCATCGCGCGTGGCGACTTTGAGGAACATCGCCCCGACGGGGAGCTGTCTCTCGATGACGCGCTCGCGCCGCTGCTCAGTTGGATTTGCCGGACGTTCGTGCCGTTGATGCAGCAGAATCACGACGCCTGGGAACGCCATCGGGCGGCCGGCGAGACGCGCTTCAACGAGGCGGCATTCGACGCGGGTCGTGCCCTGTACGACGGCACGCTGCTCGGCCGACCGTTCCGCAGCGTCGTCAAGACCTTTCAGGTGCGCGTCTGGCGCGACCTCCGTGCGGAGTGGGATGCGCTCGGCGCCAGCGACCGGGCGCGCCTCGAAAGCCTCTGATCCGGCCAGCGCGTCCGCGTCCCAGGTGAGTGCGCCGCAGAGGCAAGCCGATCGTGCCCGTCTACGTCAGAACGGGTCCGGACTCGCCGGGAGATCGGTGTGGCCCATCAAGAACGCATCCACGCCGCGGGCGCACTCGCGACCTTCCCAGATCGCCCACACCACCAGCGA
>Ga0209415_10004828_pt1 | contig 24551 bp, 22 predicted proteins | sample PeaSoiSIISIP2007_FD_187696 | JGI IMG/M metagenome (GOLD analysis project Ga0209415, IMG submission 187696) | Peat soil microbial communities from Weissenstadt, Germany - SII-SIP-2007 (SPAdes) (version 2) | ecosystem: Environmental > Terrestrial > Soil > Wetlands > Peat | place: Germany... | reverse complement strand
AACCCTCCTTCTGATCACGGCCTCCTCGCCGGAGATCCAACGGGTCCGGCGTTCTCGTGTCCTGAACTTCCAGCAGATCACCATGCCGTATCTAGCCGCCTTCGCACCGTCTCATTGGACGGTGCTCCACATCGATGAGGCGGTGAGGCCCGTCGATTTCGAGATGCAAGCTGATCTGGTGGCGATTACCTTCCATACCCCGAGTGCACCCCACGCGTATGCCTTGGCAACCCGGTTCCGGGAGCGGGGGATTCCAGTGGCGCTGGGTGGGCCGCATGTGACGCTGATGCCGGATGAGGCGCAGGCGCACGCGGACGTGATCTTCGTCGGGGAGGCTGAAACCCACTGGCCGCAATTCTTGCGCGACTTTGAGGCGGGGCGGCAGAGCCGGCGGTACTGTTCCACTGAACCCCCGACTCTGGAACATGCCCCGATGTCGCGGAAAGACTTGTTTCACCGGCGCGACCATACCGGCGGCGTCCTCTTTGCCACGCGCGGCTGCACGTACCGGTGCGATTTCTGCACGCTCGCGGTCATGTATCAGAGCCGCGTACGCCAGCGCCCCGTAGCCGCGGTGGCGGAAGAGTACGGCTCTTTCCCCGGCAAGGTGATCATCCTCTGGGATGACAACATCGCGAGCGACGTCGAGTACGCCAAGACGCTCTTCAAGGCCCTCACTCCGCATCGCAAATGGTGGAGCAGCCAGGCGAGCATTCATGCTGCCCAGGACGACGAGTTCCTGGAGTTGGCCGCGCGCAGCGGCTGCAAGCAACTGTTCCTCGGGCTGGAATCGATTTCGCAGGCCAGCGTGAACGAGGTCCACAAAGGATTCAATCGCGTCGCCGACTACGCGCGGGCGATAGAGCGCATCCATTCGCACGGCATAGCGGTGCAGGCGGGAATCGTCTTCGGTTTCGACAACGACACGCCGGCGATCTTCGGCGCGACGCTGGACTTCCTCGAGGCAGCGGGAGTACAGAACGCGACGTTCAACATCCTGACTCCCTTTCCCGGGACTCGGCTGCACCAACGTCTCGAAGCAGAGGGCAGGATTCTGACGCGCGATTGGAGCAAATACAACGGCCGGGTGGATGTGGTCTTCCGGCCAAGACAGATGAGCCCGGAGGAGCTCCTGGCCGGGTATCGGTACGCGAACAGGCGGTTCTATTCATGGACAAGCGTCTGCAGGCGCCTGTCACGCTCTCCGGTAGAGCTGCCTTGGACTTTGCCCTTGAACTTGGCGTACGCGCTCGCCCTTCGATGGTCCCAGTGACAGTAGGTCGATGGCGGCGTGTTCATCAGCGTCGGCGTGACGGTCGCCGTTCCCGTGTCTCAGTCGGCGTGTTACTCGGCCTCGCAGTCGCAGTTTGATGGGACGTATTGGTTGGCGTGGACGTCGGCGTCAGCGTGCTCGTTGGCGTACGTGTCGGCGTCTCGATAGGGCTCGCCGCGGCTCAAGGAAGGACCGGATAGCTCACGACTTGTTCGGCCGCTTCATCGAGACGCTTCGCGCGGCGATTGATGATCCGCAGATCCTTGCGATCACTTGTCGGCACTACCATCAGTTGGCTCATCGGCCGGTGGGGAGCATATCGTCCACTTCGACAGACGACCCGGGAAGCGCAGCAAGACCGAGACATTCACCGCGCCGGGCAATACGCCGCTCGGCATAGCTGCGCGCGCCCATGTTAGGTGCGCTGAAGACCTCGATACAGTCGTCCCGCAAGTTCACGAGCCAGTACTGAGCAATGCCGGCGGCCGCATAGATCGCGGCCTTGGTCAGTCGATCCTGCAGGAGCGAGCTGTCGGCGATTTCCACAACCAGCAGCGCGGCGGTCGGGTGCGCATCATCATAGTCCGAGTCCCGACCTGGCACCACAGCGACATCGGGTTCGGGCACGGAATACGCGCCAGTAATCATCGGCAGCTGGACGCGCACGACCGCCCGGCCCGCCACGGCTTGCCGAAGGGCTGTATCGACTCGTGTGGTTGCGGAGGCATGCCGCGGATTCTTTGGGGACATGGCAATGATTACCCCTTCCAGCAACTCGACGCTATCGTCGGCGTGGAGATCCCCGGTCTCGACGAGGTTGAAGTATGCTTGGCTCGTGTACCGCGCTTCCGCTGGTGCAGTTTGTGTCATCGCTGGCATACTACCAAGTCACCGAATTGAGGGAAAGCCGCATTCCCTCGCTGCGCCAGGGGAATTGGCCTGTACAGCAGCTACCCTTGATTCAGAAACGCCTGGCCCAGCGCGCTCGTCAAGAAGACGAGCGGCTGGGTGAAGAGCTGCGCGGCTTCCGAGTTGCGTCGCGTGTGCAGCCAGCCCAATCCATAGAAGCAGCGCAGCAGCAGGAACGTCGGCAGCTCGTTGACCTCTTCGTCGGAGAGCGGGCGCACGTTACGGTAGCCTGCGGCCCAGGCGTTGAGGAGATCGGGGTAGAAGTCCTGTCCGTAGTAGTAGAGCAGCGCCGACGCCGGATCGTAGAGATACCAGCCGAAACCGCAGTCGTCGAAATCGATGAGACGGACGCCGTCGTCGCCGACGATCAGGTTCTCCGGCATCAAGTCGGCGTGGATCAGACCGTAGCGCTCCGCTCCCCTGCCCCACTGGCGTAGCCGCTCGCGCAGCGCCTCGCGGCAGGCGAGCACGAGCGCGCGCTGCGCCGCGCTCAAGGCCCAGTTTTCCCACGCCGGGGCGATGATCGGATGCCGGCCGTCGAGCAGCGCCGCTTCATCCCATGCCTGACGCGAGAAATCCGGCGGCAGCTTCCACTGCCTCGCGTGCGCGTGGCAGCGCGCGTGCAACTCGCCGAGCATGCGGAACGAGTCGGCCATGTTGTCGTCCTGCGGCGGCTGCCCTTTGATCCATTCCAGCATGTCGCAGAGGCGCGGCTCGGGTAGCGCGTCGATTCCCGCCGCAACTACGAGCGCGCCGTCGCGCGCCCGGATCACGCCCGGGGTCTTCACGCCAAAGTCGTTGAGCGCCTGCATCCATTGAAACTCGGAGACGATCGAGCGTTCCGTCTGATAGCCGGTGCGATGTACACGCAATACACCGCGCCGGCGGCTCGTGGGATGCGTCACCTCGAACACGGTATTCTCTCGGTGCTTGAGCAGCGCCAGCTCCGACGTCTGCGGGAAGTCGTACCGACCGAGCGCATCGACCGCGACCTGGCGCGCCAACTCGATCTGGCTGTCGATCGGTAAATCAAAGAAGTCCATCGCCCGCCTCCTGCGTCTACACATCCTTCGCAACTAGCAGCGCGGCCTCCAACTTCTCGAGCAGCTCGTCGCACAGGCGCGCGTCCACCAGCAGTCCCGGCTTGAACTGCAGCACCGACATGTCGTAGCCGGCGAACATGGCCCACACGCCTTTGTCGTAGAGCGCTTTCGTGAGATGCAACGCGCCCTGCGGGTGGTCGACTTTGAGTCCGATGACCAGGCCGACGCGGCGGATCTCGACGAGATACGGATTGCGGCGCTGGATGGCGGCAAGGCCGGCATACAAGTGGTCCGACATGCGCCGGACGTTCTCGAGCGTTTCCGGCGCGCTGCACAGGTCGAGCACCTTCGACGCCACGCGACAGCCGATCTCGGCACCACCGCTCGTCGAGACGTGCCCCCAAGCGTTCTCGAACAGCCAGCCGGCGACGCGCACGGAGAGCACCGCCGCGCTGATCGGATACATACCGCCGCCGAGCCCCTTCGCGGTGACCAGGATGTCGGGAACGACGCCGAACGTCTCGACGCCCCACATCCGTCCGGTGCGGCCGAGGCCGGTCTGCACCTCGTCGGCGATGTACAGCGCGCCGTGCCGCTCGCACGCCGCCTTGACGCCGGGCAAGTAGCCGTCCGGCGGGACGGGAAAGCCATAGGTCGCCGGCAACGTCTCGATGATCACCGCGGCGATATCGTCGCTCGCGAGTTGCCGCTCCGCCGCACCGCGCTCGCCGAACGGCACCTTGATGAACTCGTGCGGCGCGTCGCTCAGGAAGTACTTCGCCGCCGCGTCGTCGCCGGCTTGTCCGGCCAGGCCGACGCGTCCGTGGTAGCCCATGTCGATCGCCAGGATCTTGCGCCGGCCGGTCGCCTTGCGCGCGGTGCGGATCGCGACGTCGATCACCTCGCTGCCGGTGGCGCCGAAGACGGAGTACTGCAAGTCGCCGGGTGTCAGGTGCGCCAGCTTCTCGGCCAACTCGCCGCGCGCTGCGCTTGGGAAATGGTGGTTGCCGATGTCGAGCTCGGCGGAGGCCTCGACGAGCGTGCGCACGACGTCGGGATGCCGATGGCCGAGGTTGAAGGTGCCGCCGTTGAGATGCACGTCGATCAGCTCGTGGCCGTCGATGTCCCACATGCGATACCCCTGGCGCCGGCCGATGACCACCGGGATGCCCCAGTGCACGAAGGTGTCGACGCGGCCGGGCATCCAGTATGCGCGGCAACGGTCGAGGGCTTGGCGCTTGCGTTCGGACATGTTCGTTTGGTTCATTGACGGTCTCCGCTGGAGGTCTCTGCATTGTGCCCTGTGTGTGGACCGGCCTCAACGCCGACCGCGTCGCCAACTCGGGACCCGTTTACCTCGTCACCGCTCTCGGTCTATAAGTCGGCGAGGCAAAGCGACAGCAGCTCTCGACGAACGGGAATCAGGGAATGGGCTTTCGGGTGGTGTGCATCTCGCGAACCATCGGTGCGGAGGGTGAGCGCATCGGTCAAACCGTCGCGCAGCAGCTCGGCTTTCGTTACGTCGACGAGCAGATCATCGCCAAGGCGGCGCAGCTGGCGCAGGTCGACCCTGCGCTCGTCACCGCGGCCGAGCACCAGCGGCCACTGCTGCAGCGGCTCGTCGACAAGCTGGCGCTGGCACGCGACGCCGCCGCTCCGGTGACCCTGGCGACCGGTCTGCCGCTGACGGTCTTGGCTCCGGCCGGCAGCGGATATCGGGCGACGGCGGACGACCTGCGCATCCTGATCCGTGCCGCCATCCATGAAGTCGCACGCGCCGGCCGGGCGGTGATCGTTGCCCACGCCGCATCGATGGCGCTGACCGGTGTCGACGGGGTCCTGCGCGTTCTGGTGACCGCATCGCCCGACACCCGCGCCCGCCGTCTGGCCGCGGCACAGGGCACTGACGCCGAAGCGGCCGCCGCCGCCATCACCGCATCCGACCGCGAGCGCCGCAACTATTTCCAGCATTTCTACCATCTCAAAGAGGAGCTGCCGACGCACTACGACGTGGTGATCAACACCGACGTGCTCACACCCGAGCAGGCGGTGCGGGTCATCGTGTCGGCGGCACACAACGCCAGTTGAGCGCACCGCCGACCGCCATGCTCGACCATGGGAGCGCTGGACCAGTTGAATGTTGCCCCGCTCAGGCGGAGCGCCCTGGGCCATCCTTGCAGCATTTGCGCCGCAGCTGCTAGAAGCGCGCTCATCGACACGCGAGAGTGGCGGAACTGGCAGACGCGCTAGACTTAGGATCTAGTGGGTAACCGTGGGGGTTCGAGTCCCCCCTCTCGCATTTTCAGCTACTTACCGACGTTTGAGATGCGGCCGGCTGTGCCCGGAAGGCTGATTGTGCCCGGAATTGTGCCCGTGAAGGCATCGAGCTTCTTCGCGGCGTCGGCAAGATCGCCCTCGCTCACGATGTTGTAGCGCTCGAAGACGCTACGGGTTTTGTGTCCGGTCATGGTCATGGCGACGCGCTCCGGGATGCCCGCGCGCACCATGTTTCGAACCGCCGTCCGCCGGAAGTCATGCGGGATGCGTCCGGGAAGGCCCGCGTTCCGGCACGCCGTCTGCCACGCATGGCGAAAGTCGCGGATACGTTCCCCGTCGCGATGAAAGACCCACGGGCAGATGATGCCCCGCTCCCGCTGCACGGTGTCGGTGTAGGCGCGTTGTGCGGCGAGCACCCTGCGCAACTCCTCTGTCATCACGAGCACGCGGCCGTCGCCGTTCTTGGTCGTACCGGGATCTAGTCGCACCGTGCCGGCCTCGAAGTCCACTTGACGCCACTGGAGCGGCAACGCCTCGCTCCGAATGCGCCAGCCGGTGATGTATGCGAAGTGCGCGACGGCCTGGAGCGGCGCCGTCAACCGAGTCCACACGGCCTCGAATTGCTCCCGCTCAAAGAAGCCCGTGCGGATGTTGTTCTCACGGAGCATCGGAATCTTGGGCTTGTGTGTGATTTTGCCGGCCTCGATACCGAGTGAGAAACCCCGCTTGAGTGCCGCCAGCTCGCGGTTGATCGTCGCGTTCGCTGTGGTCTTCCCGTGTCGCGTCTGCTCCGCTTGTCGCTGCGCCACGTAGTCCCGAATATCCGAATATCCGCCGTCGTCACTGACGCCGCCCGGCGGTTGCCGAAGTACGGCCGAATGTGCCCCTCGATGTAGAAGGTCACCGTATCGAGCGAGCGCTTGCCATTCACTTTGTAATCGGTCCGCACGTCGTCAAGGCAGCTCACTCAGGAGCACCCGGTTTGTCCGCGGCGTCACCGGCACGCCGCGCTCGATGTCGCCTTCCCGTGTCCGCAAGAGACTCTTGGCGGCGCCTTCCTTGTCGCTGCCGGAGCTTTCCCGCACGGGAATGCCGTTCCGGTAGTACTTGATCCACCACACTTCGCCTCGCTTGGATATCGAGCCCATGGGCTCATGCTCTCCTCTGGGAACCAGTCTGGGAACCTTCGCAGGGCAGGCGGGGTCGGGTTTCCAGGTTCGGCCCCGACCCGCCCCGCACATCTACTACACTAGTATATATACTGCCGTGGTAGACTTCTGTCAACGGGCGTGTTACAGGTGTCAGCATGGCGATTTTCAAGAAGACGGTGACCGCGTACCGCTGCGAGCGGTGCGGCCATGAGTGGTTCCCTCGATCCGCGGATACCCCGCCGCCGCAGGTGTGTTCTAACCTCAACTGCAAGTCTCCATACTGGAACCGCCCCCGGCAACGGACCGTGAAGCGCCGCACCCGCCGACGCCCGTAACTGGTGCGGAGGCAGCGGCAACGCTCGCTACGTCCCAACCGTCGTTCATGCTTGCAGTCGAATTGCGGGCCGGCGACGGCTACTGGCCCGCCACCGAATGCGTGCGCTTCCATGAGCCCTGAATCACCGCGTCCCTTTACCACCCCTACCCCGCTGGCTATATTCCCGCCGCAGAGGGTAGGCCAATGAGCAAAGACCTTGACGACAAGCTCGACGCCTTGTTTGCAGCGAAGGAGCAGCGCCGCCAGCAAGCCGACCGAACCCACCAAGAAGACCTTGAACAACGAAAACAGGAGCAGGCTGACTTTGACAGCTTTTGTATTAGTACCATACGTCCAGCCCTCGAACGTACAGCCAAGAAGTTCAAGGACCATCACTACAAGTCCAGCATCGAACATACCCCCGGCTCACCGGGCGCTGCGACACCGATCCTAACAACGATCACACTCCGCGTCTCTGGCCCGCACGCAGCAACGAACAAGTGGACGCTCACCTTCACTTCCGGCCACCCCACCACCGTCACCATGACCCGTAACGGCGAACCCGTCGAAGCTTTCAATCTGCGCGCGATGCTGCCCGGCCTAACCAAACTGGAGGGAGCCGCAGTAGAGGAGTACATCTCTCGCTTCGCCGAGACTATCTTGCAGCCATAGACAAGAAACCTCTAACTCTTGAGGTGCCCCCGCACAGCCGGCGATCGCAGGCGAACCGAGTTGATCGAAGACCATCTCTGCCCTGCTCCCTGTTGCGGCGCGTCACGGTTGCCGCTCCTTCCAGCACTCGACCAGTGCATCAAGGTCCAGACGATCGATCAGCAGCCGGCGCACGGTGTCGCTCAGCACGCGCCGCTCCCGCATGCGCAGCGTCTGCGGCCGCGGAACGCGCACGGTTGGAATGGTGCCAGCGTTCAGCAGCTCTCGGAACGTCCAGAAACTCAGGCCCAAGTAGGCGGCCGCTTGGTGCACGTCGAGCAGCCGCGGCCAGCCATGCACCGTTGATACGCAATCAGCGGTTCCCAGAGCCCAGTCCCTAGTGATGCGTGTGAATCGGCGTCCAACCGTGACCCCTGTCCACGGCGGCGGAAGCTCTTGTATTCAAATTGGTTTTTGCACGTTGTGGGGGAGCAAAGTTGGACGCCGATCGAAACCCCCCGAACGGGTAGATTCTTTCTTGGTTTCAGTTACTTGGACGTCGAATCGCGGGGGTCAAACTTCGGCGCCGATTCACACCGGCCCTTGAAGTACCCATCTTGATAGGGAAAGCGCAGCTGGCGAGAATGACCGATGTGTGCCGACACGCCGGGCAATTGGCAGACTTTGTAGACGAGTGGGCCAATTACGCTTTCGAATCTTGCGAATCGGATCGGCTCAGTGTAAGCGTGGCCGGAAAAATTCGGGACCGATGAGGGTACTCTTGGGGGGATCTTTTCATGTGCCGGGCCGCTGCCGAGAATCCGCCGACCGGCGCACGCGCCTTATGGACAAACGCGGTCGGGCCTTCGCCCGGCGCACCGACCACGAACCCTGATGAAGGTTTCCTATTGCGTCACCTGTATGGGGCGCCTACATCATCTCCGCGCCACACTGCCCCACAACCTGCACGTCACCAGACACGATGACTGCGAGTTCGTCCTGCTCGACTACAACTCCGTGGACGGGTGTTGGGACTGGGTGCGATCCGCACTGGCCGAGCATTTGGAGAGTGGGCGGGTCAGGTACTACCGCACGGAAACACCAAGGACCTTCCACATGTCCAAGGCGAAGAACCTCGCCCACAGGCTCGCCGCTGGGGACGTTCTCTGTAACCTGGACGCTGACAACTTGCTGGTCGAGGGGTTTGCGGCTTTCTTGCAGAACCATGTGTCCGAGGACACGGTGGCAGCTGCTGACTACCAACGAAAGCGACCGGGAACGACGGGTAGGATCGCGGTTCTACGCCGGCACTTCGTACGCGCCGGCGGCTATGACGAGCGCATCCCGTACTGCTGGGAGGACTATGACCTGCGCGACCGCTTGGTGGGATCGGGGTTGCAGGTGGCGTGGATACCGGACGCGCTGCTCGCGTGTATCGAGCACGACGACAGCGAGCGGATGGCGAATCTGGCGCAGACCGATCTCAAAGACGTGAGGGCCCGATCGCGCGCACTCTCGGAAGACAGCGTTGCCGCACGACGCTTCGTTGCGAATCAGGGCGCGCCGTGGGGCCGCATAGCCGACCTGCAACGCCTAGGCGTTGATCACGCTCGCCTGTGGACCTTTTGCGTCCAAGCCTACCACGACGCGCCGCTGCTGGCGCGCTGCCTCACGGAGTTGCGGAGACATTATGCAACCGCGCGCGTGGTGCTGCGCTCTGACGGCGACCGGGATCCGCACTATCGCGCGCTCGCCCACCGCTTCGAGGCTGAGTATGAGGAAGGAAAGGATCGACTGTACGGTGTGGAGCATGGCGGGGCCGTGGTCCATCGGCTCCTCGAACTGTACGCCCAGCAGCCGACCGAGTTCGTCGCCAAGATCGACACCGACACGCTCTTTCTCCGTCGGTTTCGCGCCCTGCCGTTTCACATGGACGCGTTCGGCGCCTTGCAGACGGCGCAATTCCATCCCACCGAAGCGAATACGTATTCCATCCAGGGAGGCTTTTTCGGCTTTGCGCGTGACGTCGCGTTGTCATTGCTCGATGCGCGCATTCTTCTGTGCGACGCGCTGAAAGACCATCGCACCTGGGCACGCTCGGAGGCTTCCGTGCAGCGCGCCACCGTGCGGAAGTTGACGTCGTTCGATTGGACGGCGGGCTGGGCTTTGCGGCAGTTGGGGTTCCGCATGACCGCGCATCCCGAGGTCCATTCGACGTGGGAATTCTCGGCCGCCAACTTCGAAGGCGACCCTGCGATCGTACATCCAGTCAAGGACGTCGAATGGACTACCGGCTCACGCTCGTAGGGTACAAAGAGTTCGGGCGGCATACGAACTGGTTCCCTTGGAACCGCTTCCACCAGGTGTTCACACACCTCGGCTACGACTGTGATTGGTGGCCTGACCTCACTCAGTTCACCAGTAAGGAGCCGAAGCGCATCTTCATCTGTTGGAACCGTCCGCTCGACGTCGCCCGACAGCTCGTCAACCACCCTTGCTGGACGCCGGATCACATCCTGCTGCAGAAGCTCCACTACGGCGAGCAATACCCGTGGACGGACACGCCCGAAGAGTTCTTTCGTAATTGGCACTGGCCGTACTACGAGTTGGTCTGCGAGTTGGCGCAGACGCATCGAGTGTTCGGGTTCGGTTGCAAGACGGCGGTCGACCAATTTCCGAGAAAGAAGCTGTGGTGCGATAAGCTCGACGGCCGCATTTTCTGGATCCCCTGGGGCTCCAGTGTGTACAGCTACGAGGAGCTCATGCGGGCCGCGCCGGTCATGGCGGGGTTTACGCACGACGTCGGCTTTGTCGGGTCCCGCTGGGGACAGCCGCACCGCGGCAACGCAGCGGACTTGGCGCAATTCCTCGAGCCGCTGACCAACAACGGCTACCGATCGCTTGTCCGCGGCCCGGGATTCTGCGGGCCTGTCTCCGACGCCGAGCACGCCGGCATTCTGAAGACCAGTCGCTTGTGTCCGATCGTTCACGCCGTGAATTGGCGCATCGAGCGAGGCGTGCAGGATCGCTTCTGGACAGTCTTCTCCTCCGGCCGCTTTGGGGTCGTCGACAACGAAGGCGTATACGAGTTTTTCGATCACGCCGATGTCGTCTGCACCACCGACCCAGGTGAATACCTTGAGCTGTCACGCTACTACCTCGCGCACGTCGAGGCGCAGCGGCCCTACATCGAGAAGGTGCTAGGCCGGATACAGCGCGAGTACAACTACTACGTGACGTGGAAGCGTATTCTGGAAGCGGTCGTGCGGGAATGACACAGCGCTTTCGGACACCGGCGCCCACGTGTTGGCCTTCAAAGCTTCCTCCGTCGGTTGCCCGCAATGGGAAACGCCGTGTCCACGAAATCCGGCCCGTTAGTCGGCGCTCACACTGACGCCAGGACCTGAACCATTCATGCGCAACAACCTTCGACGCCGATCGCGGTTCAAACGGTATGCCGAATCAAAATGAATGCGCGTGCTACTGGTCCGCCATACGCGGGCGCGAAATCATCTCTCTGTCTGGAAACCAGAAATTCCCAGGATACGGTTCGTTCAGCAGGATGATCGGAAGCGATGGATTGAAAACCGATGCCCAGCCCGAGAGGGTCGATACGGTTCGGATCAGTGTGTGGCAGCGCGACAAGAGCATGCAGTTCACCACGGCCTCGCGCCCCTTCTTGTAATTGTCGCCTCCAGACGCCGGGTCGTGAACTGCGAGCGTGCCGTCGGAGCGCTGGTCGTCGCAGAAGCAGACACGCACCGACCGAAACGCATCCTGAATGTAGCGGATGAACGGCGACTCATCGCTGGCAACGAATACGCGATCCACTTCCGGGTGCTCCGTAAGATATCGGCTGATGGCTTGCCGACATTGTTCCGAGGAAACGCGCGGCGCCTCTTTGTGTTTGTCGGTTCCCCGGAAGTGCACGCCGAGCACGCTCCTTCCCTCGAAGTGTGCGGCGCAAAACTCGTCGACCTCGTCGACGATCTCCTGCCGGACGGGCATATATCGGTGAAACAGCATGGAACCATGCTCCAGCGTCAGCTGCGACGAGCACCACGCCGGCAACCCGAGATCGCGGAACTCGTGAATCGTGGTGGTCTCGACCAGGTTGGCGTCGATGAATTCCTGCGCCGGGTTCTCGAAGAAGTACGCAAGGCAGTCCGGCCCTCGTCGCGGGTCCGTATAGCGCGGGTTGGACACCGTCACGTGTGGGATGAGCTTGTACTCGTGACAGTAGGACAAGATGGGCGTGGCCCACGCCAGGTGCGAAAAGAATCCGGTCCGCCTCTCGAGATTCACCGAAAGGATGCCGTTGTTGCGTCGTTGTCGAAAGAGCAGGTAGAGCAGCTTCCGTCGTGCGTTGAGATACCGCGGTACCATGATCGGATGCCGCAGCGCTCGTCCGGCCCGCACCAATCGCCTTTGGCTCGTCGCCATCGTCAAGAGGCCTGCTTCATTCAACGAGCGTTACGGTTCCGCCATACTGGCCTTGGAAACCACCAATCTGTCCGGAAACCAGAGAGACGCCGGCTGCGGCTTGGTCAACATGATGACGCGGAGCCGTGGGTTGAAGACCGACGCCCACCCGGAAAGCGCGGAAGCCGTTCGGATCAACACGCGGCATCGCGCCAAGAGCAGGCAGTTCACCAGCGCCTCGCGTCCTTTCTCTCCCGCGAAGGCGCGATGATGAACCGGAAGCGTACCGTGGGCGCCGATCGAGGGTCAATTGGGGAAGCCGATTGACAGCATGACGTCGCCGCCAGCCTACCAGACGCACCGCACACCCGTCAGCTCCTCTGAGATCGCCCACAGTTTTTTCGCAACTTCCCGATCGTGCGAGCGGGTGTTCGACTGCACCTTGGTGGGATAGCCGCGCAGCTCACCAAACCCATTAGGACCGATGTAGTCGCCGCCCCGCACTTCGGGTGCCGTCGCCGCATAGAGCGTCGGCAGCGCCCCCATCGCGGCATTCTGCGCCACGAGCTGATTGCCGAACCGGGCGAGCATTTCCAGCACCGAGGATCCTGCCATGCGCGGCCCGGCAAACTGCAAGTTGGTGGCGGCGTAACCGGGGTGACAGGCGACACTGATGACCGAAGCCTGCGCGCCGTCGAGCCGGCGCTGCAGCTCGTACGCGAAGAGGAGATTGGCGAGTTTACTCTGGCCATACGCTACCCACTTCCGATAGCCGCGTTCCCACTGCAGATCCTCGAACCGCATCTTTCCCATCCGATGCGCCCCGCTGCTCACTGTCACCACACGCGCACCAGCTGTCCGCAGAACGAGATCGAGCAGCAGTCCGGTGAGCGCAAAGTGGCCGAGGTGATTGGTCCCGAACTGCATCTCGAAGCCATCGGCGGTCTTGCGATAGGGCAACGCCATCACACCGGCGTTGTTGCACAAGACGTCGAGCGTCTGGTGCCGGGTTCGGTACGCCTCGGCGCACGCACGCACCGACGCCAGGCTGGCCAGGTCGAGCGCCATCACCTCCACCGAAGCGTGGGGATGGTCGGCCGTGATCGCGTCGCGGGCGGTGTGCCCCTTCTGGACGTCACGGCATGCCAGCACGACGTGTGCACCTTTGCGCGCAAACTGCCGCGCGGCCTCGTAGCCGATGCCGCTGTTGCCACCGGTCACGAGGATCGTCTTGCCGGAGAGATCGGGGATGCTTTCCACGGTCCAAGAAGCCGTCGTCGCCATGCGTATCACCTCGTTTCAGACAAGCGTGGAGGCCGTCGCGCCCGTCCACGCGTTCCCGTATGCATTTCTCTACCGTGGCCGGAAGATCAGGAAATACTGGTACGGCAGCATCCGCGGCTCACTGACAAGCTGATAGCCGGCGCTGCGGAATTCTTCCACGACCTCCTCGCGTGCCAGACGGTGCGCCATAGGCGGTCCCACACTCGCCGTTTCTTCCTTCTTGAAGTCGATAACGGCAACGCGGCCACCCGGCTTGAGGACGCGCCGCAAGCGTCGCAGGTAGTCGATGCGTTTATCGATGTGATGCATCGTATCGACAACGAGTACGAGATCGACCATTCCAGCGGGCAGCCGCGGGTTATCTGTTGAGCCGAGAATCGGCACGAGATTCCGCGTCTGTTCCTGTTCGGCACGCTCGCGCAAATGCACCACCAAGTTCGGTTCGACCTCTACGGCAAACACGGTACCCTTGTCGGTTACGGCCGCGGAGAGGTATCGGCTGAAGTACCCCGTACCGGCACCGAGATCTGCCACGCACATGCCGGCGCGGATCCCCAAAGCCTGAGCCACCTCTCCCGGCTTTTGCCACGCGTCACGGGCCGGATCGTCGAACACCTCCACCCAGTGCTGGACATCTTCGAACGAATGGCGGGCGGTGGCGTTGTCGTGTCGCTCGGGTGCGGGTGTCGCATCAGACTGTGGTGTGACCGCCACGCACACCGAACACACCAGCAGCACGGTACATGCAGCGAACAGGATGAGGGAACGGACCGGCCAGGACCGCCAGCACACCCTCCGTCTCCAATGCTGGCATTGCGCTACCATTCAAGCACCACCGTTCAGGAACAACCTGCGGGGATCCGAGAACCGTTTCTCTTCATGGAGCAGTAGCAAGATGCCGCTCCCGCCATTGCAGGCTCTCGGTTGCTGGATAGAACTTGGCCTCACTTGGCGGAATCACGGGCTGGCCTTTTAGCAACATCAGATCACAGCCGCGCACTGGAAGCATTTGCGCACCTCGAACCTGATCGAGTCGCCGTTCGCAACGGTGCGGCTGCACCAGCGCGTGACGAATGGTGCCGACACTTCCCGAAGGAATGGGCGAAAAAAGCCCTGCGAGAGTGGCACCATCATCCAGCGACTGCGTGCAGCTGCCAATCGCCGGCCACGCCCTTGAGGGTGTGGGTGCCTCGGTCGGCGAACACGATGCCCGCGCCGGCGACGAGATCCTTCACCGTTCGTGTCACCAGCACTTCACCCGGCTGTGCCAGCGCCCCGACGCGCGCACCGATGTGGACGGCGATCCCGCCGACGTCCTCGCCGCGCAGCTCGATCTCCCCCGTATGGAGACCTGCCCGCATTTCGATCCCGAGTGCGCGGAGGCCGTCGCGCACCGCGCAGGCGGCGCGAATACTCCGGGCCGGTCCGTCAAACGTTGCGAGCGATCCGTCACCGGTCGACTTCACAAATCGGCCACGGAAGCGCTCGACCTGCTGGCGGATCACCGCGTCGTGACGATCGAGCGTCTCCCGCCACCGGTGATCGCCCGCTGCCGTCGCCCGTTCCGTGGAGCCGACGATGTCGGGGAAGAGCACCGTCGCCAGCACCCGGTCCATCTCGGTTTCTCCCCGGCTCCCGGTCAGGAACTCCTGCACCTCGTCGAGGAGCCCGCTCGCGTCCCCGCCCCACGGGATGTGATCATCCCCCGGCTGCTCCACGTACCGGGCACCCGGAAGATTTCGAGCGAGCCAGCGGGCCCCCGCCGCCGGAACAACGCGGTCGCCCGTCCTGTGGATGACGAGGCCAGGGACATGGATCGCCTTGACCGCAGCGCGCACGTCGATGTCGTAGAGCACGCTCAGGTAGGCGCGGGCCGCTCCCGGACTCATGGCCATCCGCTCGATGCGTCCCCACGCTCGCCGCAGCGGCTCGGATGCTCCGTACTTTGGGGCGAAGAGCTCGAATGTCCGGCCCTCCCCCCAAGCCGTGTCGATGCAATCACGAAGCTGGTCGAGCGTCGCGCGTTGGGCGGCGCCCTCGGGATAGTCCGGCGCCTCGGTGCTCCGCGCCATCGTGCCGTTCAAGACGAGCGCCCGCACGCGCTCGGGATAGGTCGCGGCGAACAGGATGCTCATGGGACCGCCCTCGGAGAGTCCATAGAGCGCAGCCCGTTGCGACCCGGCGGCATCCATGACCGCCCGCACGTCGTCCATGCGGACCTCAAGCGACGTGTTGGTCACCTCATGGTCCGAGAGGCCCGTCCCCCGCTTGTCGAACATGATCAGCCGCGAGAACGAGGCGAGCCGTTGAAAGAACCAACTGGCGACGGGGTCGTCCCAGATGAGGTCGAGATGGGAGAGCAAACCCGGAACGAAGACGAGATCGAACGGGCCGTCGCCCACGATCTGATAGGCGATGCTCGTGTGTCCACTGTGCGCGTAGCGGATCTCGGGCGGCACGGCAGGTGACGATTACACCGGTCGCCGAGGTCGTCAAGCTCCGCTGGGAAGCGTGACGGACCACCGGAAGGGTGGCACTTCGTCGCTTCTCGGGATCCCATACCCCCGACTGCACCACGACTTTCCACCGGCTCAGACGATACAGCTGCCGCCAGGAAGAACGAGGCGGTAGCGGCCGGACGGTGAACGTCAGCCCAGCCCTCGGATTTCGGTCCGGGGACCTTTCTCGAATCCGCTGGTTTGGTGATATATGGGTGCATAAAGCCGATCGCGCTGTTCGTGCACGCAACTGCTCCCCTCTCTGTGCGCGGCTGCGGGGACGGCGCCAGTGTTCGAGGAGGAAGGCAATGATTAAGACGCACGGGCTCCATCACATCCACTTGGCCGTCCGAGACCTCCAACGCTCGCTGGCCTTTTACACGCAGGTGTTTGGGATGGAGGAGCAGTTCCGCGTCGGTCGGCACATGGTGTTCCTCTCCACGCCCGGAAGTCGGGATTTGATCACGCTGAATCAGGATCCCAATGAGGCGAAGCGAGCTGGTGACAGCGGCGGCATCGCACACTTCGGTTTCCGCCTCGCCGATTCCGGAGCGATGGACGCGGCCGTGGCCGAGGTCGAGCACGGCGGCGGCACGCTGCTCAGCCGCGGCGAGCACGTCACCGGCGTGCCGTTCGTCTACATCGCCGATCCGGACGGCTACGTGATCGAGCTGGGAAACCCGTAGCAGCAGGCGCCCACTCCTCCTCCCGTTCGCAATTTACGGTACTCCAGATCCGATCGCTCGATCTCCGGTTCCTTGTCCTTTGCAAGCAACGGCACGCCGGGGCTACCGACGGCCGAGCGCAAGCGACGACGAAGCGCCCAAGCGTGGGTCCGCCTCCCTACTACGGTCCGCCCATGCCGCACAGGTCTTCTGCTCTCCTTGGCGGAACTAACAGCAGCACCGGTCCCCGCGTCTCCTGGACGCAAGTCACGATGATGGGCCGACGCTGACGGCCGACGCTTGCCATGCATGGCGCGCTGGCATAGCGTGCGCGCCGAACGCGGGAGGTCCCCCATGGAAATCCTCTTGAACCCGAAGCAGCCCGTCCGCTCCTATCCCGACGAGCGTTCGGGCGCGGTCATGCGCCAGACGATCGAGTTCTTCGAACGCAAAGGGAAGCGCCGGCTGAAGGAGGACTACCACGCGCGCGTCTGGTACGCCGACTTCCTCGACTTCGTGAAGCGCGAACAGATCTTTGCGACGATGTGCACGCCCGCTGGCTACGGCGCGGCAGGCGCGCGCTGGGACACCTGGCGCATCTGCGAGTTCGCGGAGATCCTGGGGTTTTACGGCCTGCAGTACTGGTACACCTGGCAAGTGTCCGTGCTCGGGCTCGGCCCGATCTGGATGAGCCGCAACGAAGAAGTGAAACAGCGCACCGCGCGGCTTCTCGAAGCGGGTGCGATCTTCGCCTTCGGCCTTTCGGAGAAGGCGCACGGGGCGGACATCTACTCGACGGACATGGTGGTCACACCCATCGACGAAGGCCGGTACACCGCCAGCGGGCGCAAGTATTACATCGGCAACGGCAATCGGGCTTCGATCGTCTCCACCTTCGGGAAGTTTGCGGGCTCGGGCGATTACGTGTTCTTCGCCGCCGACTCGCAGCACGAGCGTTATGAGTGCGTGCAGAACGTATGTGCCAGCCAGAATTTTGTTTCCGAGCTCGCGCTGCACGACTATCCGCTCACCGAGGCGGACATCCTGCACAAGGGCCGCGAGGCGTGGGATGCGGCGCTCAACACGGTCAACATCGGTAAGTACAACCTGGGCTGGGCGTCGATCGGCATCTGCACGCACGCGTTCTACGAGGCGGTGACGCACGCTCACAATCGCCGGCTCTACAAGATGCGGGTCACCGACTTTCCGCACGTCAAGCGGATGTTCGTCGACGCCTACGCCCGTCTGGTGGCGATGAAGCTCTTTGCGCTGCGGGCCGGCGACTACATGCGCTCGGCCGCGCCCGACGATCGGCGCTACCTGCTCTACAACCCGATGGTGAAGATGAAGGTGACGACCGAAGGCGAGCGGGTGATCAACCTGTTGTGGGACGTCATCGCCGCCAAGGGTTTTGAAAAGGACATGTACTTCGAGCAGGCCGCCACCGACATCCGCGCGCTGCCGAAGCTGGAGGGGACGGTACACGTGAACATCGCGCTCATCGTGAAGTTCATGCCGAACTTCTTCTTCGCGCTAGCCGACTGCCCGGAGATCCCGCGGCGTGACGACGCAGCCGACGACACGTTCCTCTTCAATCAGGGTCCAGCCAAAGGGCTCAGCGGCATCCGCTTCCACGACTACCGCCGTGCGCTCGCCGCGTACGATCTCGCGAACGTGAAGGTGTTCGCGGAGCAAGTGGAGGTCTTCCGCGGGCTGCTCGCGGCGGCGCCGCCTAACGAGACACAGATGCAGGACACCGACTTCTTGATGTCCGGCGGCGAGCTGTTCGCGCTGGTGGTCTACGCGCAGCTCATCCTCGAGAACGCCCGCCTCTACGGCATCGAGCCCGACCTCGTCGACCAGATCTTCGACTGCATGGTCCGCGACTTTTCGGAGTTCGCGCTGCAGCTGTACAACAAGCCGAGCAGCACAGCCGAGCAGATGCGGCTGTGCTTACAGATGATCCAGAAACCAGCGAAGGACGATCGGCGCTACCAGGCGGTGTGGACCCGACGTGTCCTGGCGCTCGCCGGCGCGTACGAAATGAACGCCTGAGCGGTGAGGAGTCCGCAGCCCGGGGGAGGGGCACGCAACGGTGGAATCTGGTTCGGGTCGAGTCCCCACTCCAACATCTCCTCCGACAGGTAGATCACGTCTGCCCGGTTGGACCGCGGGTCATCGCAGCGCGGATCGGGCATGTTGAACAGTCGCGTACGCTGGAATCGGGGCTGTGCAGTCGAGCACGCACAGACCGCAGCGCGTGCGGCCCTCGTTGAGCCAGCTTCGCCGGGTGCAACGACGCGGGGCGAACTCCAGTAGGAAGTACCGCGGTGGAAGCTATGGGTGAGGCCCGGCGTCGCTGTTCACGACGCCGTCCACGGCAAGGACAGGTGGCGTCTGACGTACGCTCCCCGTGCATAAACCCCTGCGTCGACGTCGACCTGGAAATTCGGACACCGGCCGAGCAACTCTTCGAGTACGACGCGAGCCTGCAGACGTGCAGCAGCAGCACCGATGCAGTAGTGCGTGCCGTAACTCAGCGTGAGGATCTTGTTGATCACGCGCTCGACGTCGAAATCTTCCGCCGTCGGTCCGAACTCCCGATCGTCGCGGTTCGCGGCGGCGTAACCGAGCAAAACCTTCTTCCCCTGCGGGATCTTCACCCCGTGCATCTCGACGTCGCGGGTTGCCGTGCGGGCAAGGTTCTGTACTGGCGAGGTGAGGCGGAGCAGTTCTTCGACGGCGTTCGGAATCAGCTGCGGCTTTGCGATGAGCTTGGCGCGCTGCTCGGGATGCTCGGTCAACAGACAGGCCGATCCGGAGAGCATGCCCGTGATGGTGTCGTTGCCGCCGGTGACCATGGTGAACGCGAACCCGAGGATGCGTGCGGTCGACACGTTGTCCTCGCCGAGCTGCGCCAGATCCGACACGATATCGTCAGCCGGCTCGCTGCGGCGGCGGGCGACCAGGCCCGCAAAGTAGCCGAGGAGTTCGCCGAACGGGTCGCCGGCGGCCGTCGGGTCGCCGCTTGCCGCGGCTTGGACGATGGCCTCCGTCCACCGGTCGAACAGCACGCGATCCTCGACCGGCACGCCGAGGTAGTGGGCGACGACGAAGCTCGGCAGCGGTTTGAAGAGTTCGGCGACAATGTCGGCGTTGCCCACCTCACGCACTCTTTCCAACCGCTCGACGACGAAGCTGCGGATGTCGGGCTCGATCGTCGACACCTTGCGGGGCGTGAGATCCTTCGACACGAGGGCGCGAAACTTCGTGTGCTCAGGCGGGTCGAGAAACACCATCGGCGTGGCGTCGCCCATGTCGATCGCCTCGATCTCGCCGTAGTTGACGGTGAGCCCTTGGGCTGAGGAGAACGTGGCCGGATCCCCTGCCGCGGCCCAGACGTCGGCGAAGCGGGTGAGCACGTAGAAGTCGCCGTCGGCGACATGGTGGACGGGATCGTGGTCGCGCAACGCCGCGTACATGTCGAAGGGATTGCGCCACGTCTCGCCGCTGCGCAGCGTGAACTTCGGTACGGTCATCCCACACCGCATGTTTCACATCGACCGCTTCGATACAATCTCCCGCTGAAAGCGTCCGTCGCGCAGAACCTCGATCACCCGTCCACAAAACTCCTCCCGTGTCATCGACTCCAATAACGTCTTGTCCTCGGTTCTGACGACAGTGCGCTGCCCCTTGGGCGTGTCGCAGATGGCGATGCCGTGCGAGATCGCGTCTCGATTGAACATCACGGTGTAACCGACGACCGTGGCCGGACCGGCGTAGTCACCGGTGAGGGGGACGGGCCGGTCCTTCTCGGCAACGGCGCGCGTGATATCCTCGAAGCCGTAGCCGTGGTCATTGGGCTGGTTCGCGAGCACGACACACCCTTGCTTTCCGAAGATGCCGCTGAGGTTGGAGACCAGTCCGACCCGTCGTGGCGATGTCGCCCCCAGCTCAGCCGAGCGCAATACCTCCACCATTCTCGCGACCCCCTCCAGGCTGAAGCTATTGAAGGGGCCGCCCGCAAAGGGCATGGCCCCGGTCACGGTGAGCGCGCCTATGCCGTCCAGTTTCAGATCCTGCGCGAAGGATTGGATGGCGGAAGGGAAGCAACTGTACAGCTCCGCCGCCGCGAGGTCGCGGTGCGCGACCGCCGCGAGAGCCAGAGCCCGCTCGCCGCACAGGACCGTTCCCGGATGGCTGTGCAGCTGTCGTTGCTGAGCAAGGACCACGACGTGCTTCGACTCCACCGCCGCCAGGGGATAGATCCAACCGTCGTTTCTCAAGCCCAGCTGCTCGGCTTTCGCTGTCGAGCAGACGAGAATGGCCACGGCCTGGTTCACGTTCCACTGTGTGCAATGACGCTTGGTATACGGAAACGCCAGCATCGGGTTCTTCGGAGTCGCGTTCCGGATCTCTGCGGCGCACATCGGCTCGCGCCGCCAGGCATGCGGATTCGCCGCGGCGATTTCGCTGAACGAGCTATAGAGCTGGGCGACCTTGTCGCGATGCTCTTCAAGGCCCAAACGCTGATGGTGACGCAACGCCGATTCGATGATGGCGAACAGTTCCGCCGGCAGATGCAGGCCGCGCTGACCCTCGAGATCGCTGCAAAACGGGTCTTGCGAGGTCAGATGCACATCCGGCTCCGGCGTGTCCTCCGGTTGCCGCGTATCGGTGACCGGTTGTTGCGTGATCATGCTGCGCAGCTCGCGGAACTGTGCTTCGCCGCCGGTGACCACGCCGATCTGCTGCTCGCCGGCGGCGATGGCGCGACACAGATCGCTGAGGACGGTCAGTTGCAGGACGCCGAGATCCGAGATGACGCTCTTCGCCGACGGACAGCCCAGTGCCTCGGCAATCAACTTGCCGGGGTTGCGATACTGCCACATCCCCTGCGGAACAGAGATCGACTCGATCTGTTTCAGCAGATCCTCGGATCCGGCGTCGCCCGCAGCATTGCGCACGGCGCGCACCATCAACTGATACGGCTCCGCGCATTGGGTCGGGTCGTCGATGCGCTCCTGATGGAATCCGATCCCGACGATCACCGGCGTGTTCGGCGTCGGGACAGTCGACTGCGGGGATAGTTTATGCATGAGTCACCCTTTGGTCTGAACGCGCGCCAGAGCGACCCAACGGGGAGCGGCCCCGCCGGGAGACGCCGGGCGCAGCCCTATTCGCCGGTGTAGACCGGCTTGCGCTTCTCGGCGAACGCCTTCATGCCTTCGCGCGCGTCCCGCGTGCCGAAGATCGGGCTGCCGTATTCGAGCTCCTTTTCCAGCGCCGCGGCCTCACTGTAGCTTTCGTCGACCTCGCGCAGCATGTGCATGAGGGCACGGATCGAAAGGGGGCCGTTCTCGCAGATCGTCGCGGCGATCTTCTTCGCCTCGGTCAACGCCTGTCCCTTCGGGACCAGCCGCCCCACCAGACCAAAAGCCAGCGCCTCCTTGGCGGTCACGTGGCGCCCGGTAAGCAGGATCTCCGCCGCGAGCGTGTACGGGATCTGTCGCCGCAGTCGCACGCTGGACCCGCCGAGCGGGAAGAGGCCGCGCCGCGCCTCGGTGATGCCGAAGACCGCGTCCTCGGCGGCGACCCGGATGTCGGTGCCCTGCAGGATCTCCGTGCCGCCGGCCACCGCGAAGCCCTCCACCGCTGCGATGATGGGCTTGAGCGGCCGGTTGTGGCGGAGCAGCGCCTGCCAGTGGATGTCTGGTACCTCGGACATCAGCTGCATGAACTCGTCGTCCGACTCGCCCGCGCCCATGGCCTTCAGGTCGGCGCCGGCACAGAAAACGTCGCCACGGCCGGTGAGGATCGCCACGCGCAGCTCGGGGTCGCTGTCGAGCCTACGCCAAGCGCGATACATGCCGGCGAGCATTCCGGAGCTCAGGGCATTCTTCGCCTCGGGGCGGTTGAGGGTCACGATCAGCACGTGGCCGTCGCGTTCGATCAAGCAGTGGTCGGGATTCATGGACGCTCCTTATCTCATCTCGAAGTCGCTGAGGACGGGTTTGCTCATCTCGTCGCGGAAGCGGTCGAAGGTCCACGGCCACGCTGTTGGTAGACCATGCGTGTCGAGATACCAGCTCTTGCAGCCGCTGTTCCATATGGTCGTCTTGGCTGCCTCTTGGCGCTCGGCGTCGAAGCGCTGCATCGCAGCCCGCGAGGCGCTGACCTCGCGACACGCGCCGGACCGAACCCGCTCGATGAGCTGCAGGATGTACGCACACTGCAGCTCCGCCACTTCGATGAGCGAGAAGTTGCCGACCGGACTGTTGGGACCGTTGAGCAGGAAGAAATTGGGGAAGTCGGGGACCGAGAGGGCCAAGTACGCAAACGGCCCGTCCTGCCAAACGTCGTCGAGGACCGCGCCGTCGCGGCCGATGACCTGCATCGGTCGCACGAAGCGATCGACGCGGAATCCGGTCGCTAGGATCAGCACGTCCAGCTCGTGCAAGCGTCCGTCGCCGGTGCGCACGCCGGACGTTTCGATCCGCTCGATGCGCTCCGTGACCAGCCGCGCGTGGGGTCGCTGGATGGCGTCGTAAAAGTTCTCCGACATGATCAAGCGCTTGCACGCGGCTCGGTAGTTGGGACGGAGCTTGTCCCTGAGCTCCGGTTCCTTCACGCTGTTCTCGAGATTTGCCACACAGAGGTCATGGATCGCTCGGAGCTGGGGCGAGCTCACGTCGGCGAGGTGATTGGCAAAGCCGTCGGTGAACATGCGCGAGACCTCGCCCCGGAGCTGGTCGATGCTCTCGGGGTGCTTGCGGAACTCGGCCTTCTCCTCCTCGCTGTATGCCGGGTTTCCCATCGGCAAGATCCATTGAGCGGTACGCTGGAACAGCGCAAGCTCCGCCACCTCGTCGACCAGCGCGCTCACGATCTGAATCGCGCTCGATCCCGTTCCAATCACGCCGACACGTTTGCCGGCAAGCGGCACAGCGTGATCCCAACGGGCGCTGTGGAAGGCCGCGCCCGCGAAGGAGTGCAAGCCCTCGAGATCGGGGACAGCGGGATGGTGGAGGACGCCCGTCGCGGCGATGACGATGTCAGCCTCGTCGGCCGATCCGTCGGTCATTGTGATCTTCCAGCGCCCGTTTTCGAACGCGCAGCGGGAGACCTGCTTGCGGCATTGAATCCGTGAGTCCAACCCGTAGCGGCGCGCGACGTCCTCGAAGTAAGCCTGGATTTCCGCACCCGGCGAGAAGCGATGGCTCCATTCCGGGTTGAGCGCGAAGGAGTAGCTGTAGAAATGGGAGGGGACGTCGCAGGCGATGCCTGGGTAGGTATTCTCTCGCCACGTCCCGCCCAGGCGATCGGCCTTCTCATAGATCACGAAATCGTCGAGGCCGGCCTCCTGCAGCTTGATCGCGCTCAAGATCCCCGACATGCCCGCTCCGATGATGACGCAGCGGAGGTCTATACGAGCGGCATCTCCAGGGGCTGGATTCGCGTTCGCGGTTCTGTCTTCCATCATCCTTACACCCTAACCCCGATCCGAAGAAAAAAGGCAACCACAGATGAACGCCGATGAACACAGATCAGGCCCAGCGCATACCTCTCTGGTGTCTCGGCAAACCCTTATAGTGATGCCCTTGGAAAGCTTCGAGTGATATCGTCTTGCGCTGCCGCAGCTCGGGGCTCAACTGCAGCCGCGTGGGTGGCGGCAGGCCGAGAAAGTCGGCAAGCAGGCCGACATTCTCTGTTGAAGCGAGGGCGCCAAGACCATTTTCGAGCTTGCCGAGCTTGTCGGCCGCAGTGTCCTCGGGGGCGAACGCCAGCGCTTGCGCCGCCAGCGCGATGACCGGATGGAAGGGTGTGCCTTCCGTGTACGGCGTCGCGCCGCATTCCAGCCACGTATGCGGCACGGCCGCCAGGTGCTCGTGCAGCTGGTAGACGAGGCGTGCCCCTGCTTCGCCGAGGACGACGACGTTCTGGCCCTCGCCGTCCGCCGCTCGCTCCCAGCGATCGACCAGAGTTGCCAGTTGGATGTCGCGGCCGACGAAGCGCGTCAAGTGTCCCGCGGCGACTGCGAGTCGGCTGCGCACGCCGCTCG
>Ga0209415_10004827_pt1 | contig 24558 bp, 20 predicted proteins | sample PeaSoiSIISIP2007_FD_187696 | JGI IMG/M metagenome (GOLD analysis project Ga0209415, IMG submission 187696) | Peat soil microbial communities from Weissenstadt, Germany - SII-SIP-2007 (SPAdes) (version 2) | ecosystem: Environmental > Terrestrial > Soil > Wetlands > Peat | place: Germany... | reverse complement strand
CAATACTTGCGGCGTCCCTTTCAGATATACGATTCTTACTTCCGGTCCGACCTGCAAGGACATTCTGTATGCTCGTTTCAGAGCCGAGCAAGCCAGCACCGTGTTTTTTCCTGCGGCAATCCAGCTGGCGATGAGGGCGCGCAACGTTGCGAGCCAGGGGGCGCGGTCGGCGTCGGTCAGCGGAATTCCGGTCCGCATTTTCTCCACATTCGCTGGCGGATGGTAGTCGTCTCCGTCTACGAAGTCCCATCCGAGTTCTGACGCCAGCAGTTGTCCGACCGTTGTCTTTCCCGAGCCGGACACTCCCATCAGCAAGATGACCACGACTCCTCCGGTGCTGCCGCATCCCCGGTTCTATTTCACATACCTCGGTCCCGCAGGAGAATGCCACGGGTCGTAGTGGAGCGAGAACTGGATTCTGTCGGAAATCGAGGGGTGGGAGTAAGACCAGAAGACGAGCAGCGGGTTTGGAGTGGGGTAGTCGTAGCTCTTTTCGCCGAGTTTTTGGAAGGCCGAAGCTGCGACTTCACCGTTGTTGGGGAACAGGCCGTGCGTCACCTCCAGTCCGTAGATATCGGCCTGGTGTTCGATGTGGCGGCTGAAGGCGTTGCCGATCGGTTCACCACCCAGGCTGAGCAGCGAGAGCGCCAGCATCAGGACGGGCAGCGCCGCCAGGTCGTTGATGTTGCGGATGTGCCAGGCCTCGCCCCATCTTGCGAGCAGGGCGAGCACGATGCGGCGTCCCAGCCAAAAGCCGGCCAGCATCATGGCCGCGAAGAACGCCAGTCCTTTGTAGACGTGATTCAAGACGTAGTGGCCCATCTCATGGCCGAAAACGAAGAGGGTTTCGGGGATGGTCATGTCGCGCGAGGTGTTGTCCCAGACAACGACACGCTTGGTGGCGCCTATGCCGGTGACGTAGGCGTTGTAGGTGGTGACTTTTTCGCTGGCTTCCATCTCGAACATGCGGTCGCGCGGAATGCTGAGTCCGCCGCGGTGGGTTACCTTTTCGATCTCGCTGACCAGGAGCGGCTGCTTCTTCTCCAGCGGCTCGAACGTGTTGAACATGGGGTCGAAAATTACTGGAGCGACGAAGATGAAGAGGACGAGAAACGGCAGGGTCAACAGCCAGAAGTAGAACCACCAGCGCTGCGGGCTCTTACGGATGACCCGGAAGAGACCGAAAACTACTGGAATGAAGATGACGAGCGAAACTCCTTCGGCCTTGCACCAGTCTCCTGCCCATGAGGCCCAGCCCTGCACTGAGAGTCCGTAGGCGCGCGAGATGTGCTGCTCGTAGATGTCGATGGGAAGAGAGATGATCGCGATTAACAGCGTCAGCAAGGGCACAAAGATCAGCGCCTGCACGAAGCCGTTCTTGCTGGCGCGCTCGGCGAGGTCGCGGAATGCGGGCGCTACACGAAGCTTGAGAAGGATGCAGAGAACCACGATCCCGAAAACCATGCCGAACAGATAAAGCACGGTGCGCGTCTGGTAGAGCGCCTCGGCTTTGGCGAGCTTGTCTGGCGGCAGGCTGTACTCAGTGACTTTCAGTTCCTGCGGTTGCGGGTGCGCCTGGAGCTGTTGAGCCTGGATCTGGGCCGGGGTTTCGGCGGGCGCAGGCTGTGCCAAGGCGGATGTGAGCGAGACGGCGACGGTGGCGCAGAAAATCAGCCAGGATGCGGTTGCTCTCAAGCGAGGTCTCCTTCTTAATCTTCCTGCCATCCGAATGATACGTTACCGATCGTTCGGACTATAATGGCGCGACACGATGGCCCTTACTTCTGGCACAAAGCTTGGCCCTTACGAAATCCAGTCTCCGCTGGGTGCAGGCGGCATGGGAGAGGTTTACCGTGCCCTCGACACGCGCCTTGACCGCACCGTCGCGGTGAAAATTCTCGCTTCTCATCTTTCTTCTTCTCCGGAACTGAAGCAGCGCATGGAGCGTGAGGGGAGGGCGATTTCTTCGCTGAACCATCCTCACATCTGCCAGCTCTATGACATCGGCTCGCAGAATGGCACCGACTATCTGGTGATGGAGTTTCTGGAAGGTGAAACTCTGGCTGAGCGGCTGCGCAAAGGCGCGATGCCGCTGGCGGAAGTTTTCAAGATTGGGATTGCCGTGGCCGAGGCGCTGGCGGTGGCGCACCGCAGCGGCATTGTCCACCGTGACCTGAAGCCCGGGAACATTATGCTCACCCAGGGGGGGGCGAAGCTGATGGACTTTGGGCTGGCGAAGCCGCTGGGCCTGCAAGCGGCGTCGGGATCGGGATCAGCGCCTTCTTTTACTGCGGCGGCCACGTTGAGCGGGCCGAGCCCATTGAGTCCGCTGACCACCGCGGGCAGCATCGTCGGAACGATTCAGTACATGTCTCCGGAACAGATTGAAGGCAAAGAAGCGGATGCGCGCTCCGATATCTTTGCCTTTGGCGCTGTGCTTTACGAGATGGTGGCGGGGAAACGGCCGTTTGCGGGGAAGAGTCAAATCTCGCTGGCATCTTCCATTCTGGAGGCAGATCCGGAACCAGTGAGCGCCCTCAAGCCGAATACTCCACTTGCGTTTGAACATGTGGTGAAAACCTGCCTGCAGAAGAATCCGGATGACCGCTATCTGGCTGCGCACGACATCAAACTCGAACTGCAGTTTATCGCCGGCGACAAATCTTCGGTGCCCGCGTCTGAAGCCGTTCTCGCGCCCGCTGCAACTTCGAGCAAGAGTGAGCGTATCGGCTGGGCTGCCGGAGTTCTGCTGGCGCTGGCGCTGGGAGCGGCGGCCGGAATTTTCTTTCACCGTTCGGCACCGGCGCTGATGACTCGCACCGTCATCGACGCGCCTGAGAAGACGACGCTTGATCTGACCGGCGACTCTGCCGGGCCGCCCGTGTTTTCGCCGGACGGTGCAATGGTGGCATTTGCGGCTTCGAGTCCGGACGGCAAGATCACACTCTGGGTGCGTCCCATGAATTCGCTGGAGCCCCGCCAGTTGGCAGGAACCGAGAACGCGATCTTTCCATTCTGGTCGCCCGACGGCCGCTCGTTGGGGTTCTTCGCCGAAGCCAAACTGAAAACGATTGACATTGACGGCGGCTCACCCCAGACCATTGCCGATGCGCCTTTCGGACGCGGCGGCGCATGGGGGCCAGACGGAGTGATCTTGTTTGCTCCAGAGACCCAATCGGGCCTGATGCGGGTCAGCGCCAGCGGTGGCACTCCCGTTCTCGCTACCAAGGTCGACAGCACGCAGCACACTTCGCATCGCTGGCCGTTTTTCCTTCCCGACGGCAAGCATTTTCTCTATCTCGCCATTCATCACGATCCGGGCAAAGCGGCGAACAATGCTCTGTATTACGCCTCCCTCGATGGGCGCGAGAATCGCGCCTTGTTTCGTTGTCAAGCGAACGCCGTGTATGGCAGCGGCTATCTCCTGTTTGCACGCAGCGACCAGTTGATGGCGCAAGCCTTCGATCCGGACAATGGGAAGGTGGGCGGTGAGCCGCAGATCGTGGCCAAAGGCGTGGTCAACGACCCCAGCACCTGGCACATGGACGCTTCGGCCGCGGCTGGCTTACTGGTCCTCGCCAGCGGCGGAACCGGCGACTGGCAGCTGTTGTGGATGGACCGAAGCGGCAAACAGATCAGCACGGTAGCGGAGAAGCTTTCGAACCTGCAACTCGCCAGGATCTCGCCGCAGGGCGATCGCATTGCCCTGCAGATCGACACTGGAGCTAACGACATCTGGGTGCTGGATTTGGCTCGCGGGATCAAAACGCGGCTTACGTTCGGTCCGGTTTCGAATACGTTCCCGGTCTGGTCGCCCGATGGCAAGTGGATCGCGTACACCGCCGATCGCAACGGCCGCTCCAATCTTTGCCGCAAGCCCTCGGACGGCGGCGGCGCGGAAGAAGTCCTTTTCACTGATGAGCAAATCACCACAGCCACCGATTGGTCGCGCGACGGCAAATACCTCTTCTACAATCGCGGACCGGTGGGCGGCCAGGAAATCTGGGCCTTGCCCGTGGAGGGTGACCACAAACCGTTTCAGGTGGTGCCGCACGCTGCAAACTCGTTTAGCGTAATGGGGCGCCTCTCCCCTGACGGCCGCTGGCTGGCCTATAGTTCGGCTGAGTCCGGCACTTACGAGGTCTACGTAGTGCCTTTCCACGGCGGGCAGGGCAAGTGGCAAGTATCCGCCAATGGAGGCGACCTCCCGCAGTGGAGCCGTGATGGCAAAGAACTCTTCTATATGGATACAAGTTACAATCTCTTCGCTTTGCCGGTGAAGGATGCGGGGGGCGCCATACAGTTCGGCACCGCTCAGCAACTCGTCAGCACCTGGTCGGCCCCGAATGTCTTCTACGACGTTAGCCCCGATGGCAAGAAAATTCTTCTCGACCGGATTTCGCAGCAGGTGAGCCAGTCCGTCACTGTGGTTACGAACTTCACGGCGGGGTTGAAGAAGTAAGCGAAGCCAGTATTTGGGCACTCCTTAGAGTTTGCGGCACAGGTGTAGCATGAAAATTTCGATTCGGATTGCAGCCGCCGTGCTGCTGCTTACGACTTCCATGTCCATGTCGGCACGAGACCGGTCCAACGCGCGCTCGATGGTGGTCACACGCTACGGCATCGTGGCGACCAGCCACGTGCAGGCTTCAGTGGCGGGGGCGCAGGTTCTGGCGCGGGGAGGGTCTGCGGTGGATGCGGCGATTGCTGCCAATGCAGTGCTCGGCGTGACCGAACCCATGATGAACGGCATGGGCGGCGATCTTTTTGCGATTTACCGGGAGGCGAAGACCGGCAAGCTGTACGGGCTGAACGCGAGCGGATGGGCGCCGCGGGGATTGACCATCGAGCATTTGAAGGCGAAAGGCGCGACTTCCATGCCGGGGGCGGGCATTGACTCGGTTACCGTGCCGGGTGCGGTTGCGGGATGGCACGCGCTGCACGAACGTTTTGGAAAGTTGGCGTGGAAAGATCTTTTCCAATCTGCGATTTTCTATGCTGATGATGGCTATCCGGTGCCGGAAGTCATTGCGTCGTATTGGAATGATGCCGCCGATTGGCTTGCCAACGATGCGGAGGCTCGGCGGGTTTATCTGCCGAATGGCACACCTCCGGTGGTGGGACAAGTGTTCCAGAATCACGATCTAGCGAAGGCTTTGCGGCTGGTGGCTGAGAATGGAGCGGATGCGTTCTATAAAGGCGAGATCGCACGCGCGATTCTGAGTACATCCCAGAGCCTGGGCGGAACGATGGCGGCGGATGATCTGGCGGAGTTTTCGGCGGAGTGGGTTGAGCCGATTTCAACCACCTATCGGGGCTGGACCATTTACGAGCTTCCTCCCAATGGGCAAGGGATGGCGGCGTTGGAGATGCTGAACATCATGGAGACTACTCCGGCATCGCCTGATGGGCCGCTCAGCGTCGCAGAACTGCATAAGAAGATTGAAGCCATGAAGCTGGCTTACGCCGATCTGGGGCGTTACAACGCTGATCCACGATTCGCGAAGATTCCGGTGAAGGGCATGCTGTCGAAGGAATACGCGCGGGAGCGCGCCAAGCTGATCGATCCCGGCAAAGCGAATTGCGAAGTTGCGGCCGGCACGCCGCCGTTTAGTGACACGACCTATCTCTCGATAGTCGATCGCGAGGGCAACATTGTTTCTTTGATTCAGAGCAATTATGAGGCGTTCGGGGCGGGCCTCGTGGTACGCGGCATGGGATTCGTGCTGCAGGATCGTGGTGCGCTGTTTTCGCTCGATGCTGCGTCACCGAATGCGCTCGCACCGCGGAAGCGGCCGTTCCACACCATCATTCCGGCTTTCATGGAGCGAGGCGATCAGCACGTTGGCTTCGGAATCATGGGAGGAGCGAACCAGCCGCTGGCTCACGCGCAATTTGTTTCCAACGTGGTGGACTACGGCATGAATATCCAAGAGGCTGTAGAGAACGCCCGCTTCACGGTGAGTTCGCAGCGCGGGTGCAACATTGTGATCGAATCGAGAGTGCCGCCAGAAGTGCGGCAGAAGCTTTCTGCGATGGGGCATCAACTCGATGTGCGGAACGCGTACTCGACGACCATGGGACGCGGGCAGGCCGTTCTGCATGACTCGAAGGCTAACGTGAACTACGGGGCGTCGGATGCAAGGGCCGATGGCGCTGCAGTGCCAGAACAGTGATCAGTGAGCACCCTGGGATTGTTCTGTGAGCCGCTTGCTGATGCGGTCTTGCAGTAGACGGAAAAACTTTTGGATGTCAGCAAACGTGGTCGTGGGATCGTTGTTATAGTCCATCAGGCGGTGGTTGTAATTCTTCCGGTTCGGGGCAATGTCGTCGATCACAAAACGCGCCTCCTGCATCGCCGCGCCGCGATGTTCGAACTTGCCGCTCACTTCATTAGTAGCCTTTTCCAATGCACAATAGAGGCTGAAGGTCTTGGCATCTGCCGGGCACTCCCGTGTATCAGCGCGGTTCCACTTTGATTGGGAGTTGAGGATCTCCCGCGCACGCTGAACAATGCGCACGTCGGCCTTGGTGACAGGCGGCCTGGCATCGGGGTCGTCACCGTTGCTGGCAGATGCTCGACCCTGGAACGGTTGCGCCATCAGCGAAGTGGAAAAGATCAGAAGAGCTGCAGGAATCAGAGCCCAGGTTTTCTTCACGGTTCGTTCTCCTCATTTTCTTGAGCGCTGGCAATCTCGATTTGTTAGCAGCCCTTAATGGCCACTGCTTACGCCCGCAACAAATTTCGTACGATGAACAGGACGTTGGCCGGGCGCTCGCCCAGCCGCCGCATGAAGTAGGGATACCACTCGCTGCCAAACGGAATGTAGACGCGCACGCGCCAGCCGTCGCGCGCGAGCTTGCGCTGCAGGTCGCGGCGGATGCCGTAGAGCATTTGAAACTCAAACGAGTCGCGGGAGAGCTTTTCGCGAATGGCGAAAGCCTGGGCTTGCTGAATAATGCTTTCATCGTGCGTGGCCAGGCCGTGATAGATGCCGCTTTTCATCAGGATCTTCATCAGGTTGACGTAGTTGGCATCGACCTCGGACTTGAGGGGGAAGGCGATCTCCGCAGATTCCTTGTAAGCGCCTTTGCAGAGGCGGATGCGGATGCGCTCGGCCAGGAGTTTTGCGATGTCGCTCTCGGAGCGTTTCAGGTACGCCTGGATCACGGTGCCGACGGCATTGGCGTTTCCCTCCATGGCATGGAGTTCCTGGACGAAATCCAGAGTGCGCTGGGTGTAGGGCGAACCTTCCATGTCGACGCGCACAAAGCCAGGAGGGTCCATGGCTGCGGCCTTGGTCACTAGTCCGCTGACGATGTCGCGGGCCAGCTTTTCGTCTACATCCAGCCCCATGTGAGTTAGTTTGAGGCTGATGTTGGCGTTGAGCTGGTGAGTGGCGATGGCGTCGAGAATATGGTGATAGAGCTGGGCGCTGTGACGGGCTTCGTCGGGAGTGGTGACATTTTCGCCGAGGTTGTCGATGGTCACGCTCATGCTTGCGCGGTTGACGGCTTGGGTGGCGCGGACGGCGTCGGCAATTTCTGTGCCGGCAACGAAGCGATTGGAGATGCGGCGGCCGAGCTAAGAGCTCTCGGCGAAGGTGCGTAAAGATGGGTTTTCGGAAAGACGGACGAAGAAAGTTCTTAACATTCCGCACCTGGAAGATTATCTGCCGGGAACGATGAATGGATAAAGAGCACAGAACTTTGTATCACAACGGGGACGTACTGCCGGCAGGCCGGCGACGAAACGGTCGAAGCGCGAGGCGAGTTGGCCAAGTCGGACGGCGAGTGCTAAGGCGTGAATCGGAGTTCAACAATCTCGTGAGTCTCATGGGAAGCGAGCTCCCACTTCCACTGGCGCAGCGCTTCCTGGGCAGCCTGTGCAAGCAAGGGATGGCCGCCCTTGACCTCGATGGACGTTACCTTTCCATTAGGAGCAACCAGGACGTCTGCCCGTACCGTGCCTTGGATTTTCATCGAGCGGGCGATGCCGGGATATTGCGGAACCACTTTGGTGACAACTTTGCGGCCGCTATCAGAAACTTCCTGGGTAAGAGCGTGATTGGGGGCGAAAGTCAGTAATGCGATCAGAACAAATAAAGCCACCGAAATGCGGTTTTTCATTGGGGTAAGAGGTTCCGTATCCAGAATTTGTTCGAGTTCAGAATAAGGGGGATCTAATCTGAGTCGTAGATTACGTCGGTAATGCTGCCAAGGTAGTCTGGGCGGCGCGATGCGGAGCTCTCAAGCTCCGTGTTCTTCCAGAAACTTCTCGACCTCGATAGCAGCCATGCAGCCGGTTCCGGCGGCAGTGATGGCCTGGCGATAGCGGCGGTCCTGCACATCGCCGCAGGCAAAAACGCCCTGGACGCGCGTGTGCACGTAGTTGTGGGTCTTGAGATAGCCGTCGGCATCGGTGTCGAGTTGGCCGTCAAACATCTTCGCGTTCGGCTCATGCCCGATGCCGAGGAATAGAGCGCTGGTGGGAAAGTCCCATACTTTGCCGGTCTTCACATTGCGCAGCTTGAGACCGGTGACTTCCTGCTTGTCGTGATCATAGACATCTTCCACGACAGTGTCGGTAAGGAACTGGATCTTCTCGTTGTGCCGGGCGCGATCAAGCATGATCTTGGAAGCACGGAAGCTGTCGCGGCGGTGGATGATTGTAACCTTGGTGGCAAAGCGGGTGAGGAACAGGGCTTCTTCCATGGCGGAATCGCCGCCGCCGATTACCACGATCTCTTTTCCTGAAAAGAAGAAGCCATCGCAGGTGGCGCAGGAAGAGACGCCGTGGCCGATGAGTTTCTGCTCGTTGGGGATGCCCAGCCAGCGCGCGGAAGCTCCGCTGGCGATGATGAGCGCTTGGGCGTGCACCTGCTGCTTGCCAAGATGGAGCAGAAAGGGACGCTGGCTAAGATCCGCGCTGGTGAGATGGCCCACGCGGTATTCGGCACCGAAACGTTCTGCCTGCTTGCGCATGTTCTCGACCAGTTGCGGTCCCATGATTCCCTCGGGAAAGCCGGGGAAGTTCTCCACCAGGGTGGTGAGAGAGAGCTGGCCGCCCGGCTCGTGGCCCTCGATCAAAAGAGGTTTCAGATTAGCGCGCGCGGTGTAAAGAGCGGCGGTGTGTCCGGCGCAGCCGGAACCGATGATGACGACGTTGCGCATTTCGCTCATGATGGGATAGTCGTTAGATTGCGGAATTCAGATTTCGATGCACGACTCCCCTCGGCTGCTCGGCTGCCAAAACCAAATCTTCACCACAGGGGACACAGAGGGCACAGGGTAGTTCTTTGTCATTTCTTCTCATCTGTGGGTTTCGCGGGTTTCGGTTTCGCCGGTGCTTTTGGCCCGGCGCCGGGGATTTGGGCCAGTTCGGCCGGCACAGTGCGGCGGACAGCGAGCAGGCCGCGATAGTTGGCCAGCACTTCGGAGGCGCTGCGGAATAGCGGATCGTAGGCGCTCTGATCGGGCGGCGGTCCGTTCTCCGATCCGGTGCAGCGAGCCAGCGCTATGGACGACTTTCCGAAACGCTCGAGCCGGATGCGGCTGGCTGGCGTGTTCGCCGTGACCATGGCTTCGGGGCTGCTGATAGCTGACGCGCTGTCTTCCATCGAGACCTGAATCAGATCTTTAGGCTCGCGCACGTGCAGCACCAGAGTCTCGATCATGTTCTGACCGTCGTTGCTGAAAGAGTATTGCACGCTCGCGAACAGAGCCTGCACGGAGAATTCGCGGCGAATGCGAACGTAGCTGGCGACTGAGGGCTCATCGGACATTTTCGCGCCGCTTCCGGGCTGAAGGAAGTTAGGAGGTTCAGTCAGCGTGGAGCGGCCGTGGGAGATTTCGAAGTCATCGCTGAACAGCGGCTGCTTCGGAACGCGCGCCAGGGCTGCTGAGATTTCCTTTTGCTCCTCCGCGGATGGCGTGCACACGTTCAACATGTTCACTTTCACTTGCGGTTCGGTCGACGGGGTCTCGGGAGCCTGCTGAGAAACCGCCGGAAGGATCAGGAGCAAGCCAGCGATGATCGGAACGAGTTTTGGGAGCACGGCAGAATTCTAAACGATGAATGCGCAACCGGCTAAAAAAGCTTTTTCACCACAGAGGCACAGAGACACGGAGAAATCCTCTATTGTTCTTGGGTTCTTCTTGCCTCTGTGACTCCGTGGTAAAAGGCCTTCGGGCCCAGATGGTTTTGCCGAGGACACTAAGGCGGTTAGAATTCAGGCATGGCGAATCTGACATTGGTTTACGGCATGCGGCTGCTGCCCTCCGAAGATGTGGCCGAAGTGGGGCAGGCTCCGGTGAAGCTTACCAACGGACGTGAGGCGCACGTCGCCATGCACGTGCTCGAAGGCAGCAAGGAAGAGATCGAGAAGCAGTTGCGCACCAGCCTGGAAGCGTTTTTCGATTTGTATCCGGAGATTTAGCAGTTCCAGCAAAGTGAAATCATGAGGCAGTCTTTTTCGAAGTTACGCGAAAGAATGCTGGCGGCTGGTGTCTGGCCGCAGGGATGGGTGGCGCGCGGAGCCTGCTATTCGCTGGGCTTCGCGATAGGGCTCTTCGTTCTTCAGATGCTGTTAAAGGTGTTCGCGCCGGCGGCGGCGGACAGCATTGGGGGTTGGGTTAAGTTTCTGGTTTTCGACGCGGCTTTGCTGTTCTCCATTCTTGCTTTCCGCTGGCTGAAGCGAAAAATCCTGTGGCGCCTGCGCAACCGGCTGATCGTGACTTACGTCTTCATCGGCGTGATTCCGGCCGTGCTGCTAGTAGCGATGACACTCATCACCCTCTACGGTTTGGCAGGACAGTTCGCCGTTTTCGTAGTGACTTCGGAAATTGACTCGCAGTTGCGCAGCCTGGAGGCGGTGAACGCTGCCGTCGCTAGCGAACTGGCGGCGCGGTTGGAGCGCGGGGAAAATCCCACGGCCGAGTCGCTGACCGGGCTGAGGAAGCGCGATGCGGCCTGGGGGCGGCGGCGGGTGTGTGCCTGGCAAGGGGATAAGCTTCTGCCGCTGGGCGACGAATTGAAGGATCCACCGCTCTTGCTTCCCGGTTTTGTAAGCGGCGGGTTGCGCGAAGTTACGCGCGACCGGGACGGCCTGCACTTGCGTGTGGTCACGGTGATCCCCGTGGGATCGAAAACCCTCATGGTTGTCACCAGCGAACCATTTGACAAGGTGTTGGTGGGAAAGATTGCGGCGAATATAGGCGAAATCACGCTGTTTGCCTCGGAACGCCCGCAGACAAGCCAGAGTGGGCAGCAAGGCTCCGAACAGCAAGCCAGCATCGCAGGGAACACCGGTGGCAAACCGCCGGGAATTCTCATCAGCGGAACAGGCGGAGTCCCGGTGTATTTGCGTCAAGCTTTCACTGTAGGCACGGTACCGTCTGCGCTAGGCAGCATGGACCGCGAAGTCACGTTCCCGGCACCCCTGGCGGTGTTGGACTGGAAAACCGGGGTACGCGAGCCGACAGGAGCGATAGTGTATTTACGCACTCGCCCCTCGGTGATCTATGGCCGTCTGTTCGCGGCTTTGGGAGAGTATGTCCGGGGTGTGGAGTACATTCTTCTCGGCATTCTCATCTTTTTCGCGGTGATTGAGCTCATTGCTCTGATTATCGGCACGCGGATGACGCGGACGGTGACGGGTGCGGTGGCGCAGCTCTATGACGCCACCAAGCACGTGGATCGCGGCGACTTCAGCCATCGCATTCCCGTCAAATCCGCGGACCAGTTGGCGCAACTTTCGCTGTCGTTCAACTCGATGACCGAGTCCATCGAGAAGCTGATTCAGGAGCAGAAGGAAAAGCAGCGGCTGGAGGGCGAACTCGCCATCGCGCAGGAAGTGCAGGCACAACTGTTTCCGCGGCAGGTTACGGACCTGGAGTCGCTCGAAGTGCATGGCTTCTGCCGCCCGGCGCGCACCGTGAGCGGCGACTACTACGACTTCCTTACGGCCAGTTCCCACAAGCTGATTCTGGCGGTCGGCGATATCAGCGGGAAGGGAATCTCGGCGGCGCTGCTGATGGCAACCATCCACTCAGCCGTGCGTGCTTACAGTGTGGAGAGCTTGCCGCAGATGCGGGAGCCCGTGGCCGTTGGCGCAGTGGCGGGCGCGGGCCGGGTCATGGCAGCGTGGCCTGAGGGCATTGAGGTTTCTCCCGGTGCGTTGCTCGGCCTGCTGAATCACCAGCTTTACGAGAGCACTCCACCGGAAAAGTACGCGACGCTGTTCCTGGGAATTTATGACGGACGATCGCACCGGCTTACCTACAGCAACGGGGGACACTTGCCGCCTATCCTGATTGGGAGAGATGGTGCGGTGCGGCGCCTGGAGGCCGGCGGTACCGTGATCGGGCTGTTCGACAACATGACGTATGACGAAGGCGCGGTGGAAATGCATCCCGGCGAAATCTTGCTGGCCTACAGCGATGGCGTCACCGAGCCGGAAAACGACTTCGGCGAATTCGGCGAGGAACGGCTGATTGACCTGGTGCGCACGAATCGGCGGCTGCCTCTGGTGCAGATCAGTCAGACTGTCACGTCAGCCGTCGACGACTGGATCGGCGAAAACGAGCAGCCGGATGACATCACGCTGGTGCTGGCGCGGGCACGGTAGGGCACAGGTCTTCAGCTCTCACGCCGCTGCCTGTCCTCACCTTCAATGGGTGTGCCGACTGGGATGACCTTTTAGAAAATCACTCCGAGATATTTGCTTTGTTCGAACGTTTCCGCCGACAACGGGGTGCAGCGTGACGCTGATTTCTTTGTAGTTGACCCGTACACGATCTGCTTCCTCTGTCCTTTGCTCTATATAGTCAAAGGAGCGTTCAAACTGATAGCAGGTAGCCCCCAGCGCATACTTCAATTCATACGTCCCGACAGGAATTCCTGTGATCTGAAATAGGTTGTGAGCCTTCACATTTACATCTCGCGTTTGCTCATCTCTCCCAACGTTGTACAGAATGATCTCAGCGTCCTCAGCCGTTCCATTGTTCACGTTGAGTTCTCCACGCCCATCAATGCCGACATCCGGAACGATTCTAGCTCCATTCGGTAGAGACGGCTCCTGCTCAAAAGGCGGGCGGTCTCCGGGCACTCCTGCCTCGTTGGTTGCAGCAAGTCGACGTTGCGACCTTCTGGCGGACGATGGTGTGCTCTTAGGTTCCGCCCGTATTGGCTCTGCGTCCACGATCTCCCACTTACCGGATGGTTCCCCTGTAGCGCTCGACGGAGAACCTATCGTCTGCCGTTGACTGGTCGCAGCCTCGTCTATTTCTGGAAGGTTAGTATGGCCAGCAGGCCTTGCCTTAGCGAGACTCTGAAAATGAACGACAAGGAATGAGCCAGCGAGCAGCATGATAGCTATTGCGGCAACCACAGCGTACAGGGGTCGGAACCGACGTACCTTTCTTGTGCGTGGCTGGTTATTCTGTATACGACCTGAAGCGGTTGGAGGCTGAACCATCGCACGGGCAGCGCCGAGAATCGGGACTGGCTCACCACAATTGGGGCAACGAAGATGCTTGCCGATGTGCTGCTCTTCAGAGCGACAAACGCGACCGCATTGGCACGTGACATTAATCATCTGAGGCGAGTGCCCTTGCAGAACCTAAGAAATGGTCCTTCGTAACATCCCAGAAATTAGAAGGACCGCTGCCGCTAGTGCTGTTGCAGCCCCGAAGCGCAATACGATCCGGGGCAGATCAGGCGTTGCATAACTATTAGGAACAACCCAGAGCCACCCGTAGCCGAGGTCCGCCGCCGGACGGACGGCTCCCTCACCAAACTGACGCGCTGGCACATGCCAAGGAATCCAGACGCAGCAGTAGGCCAGCAAGAGGCAGTACAGAACCAAGACGATGCGTTGTGTCCGATTCATGGTCTCGTGAGCCCCTGTGTCCCTCATAGCGGCCCTGCGCTGAGTTGGAACTTGCGCAATGTTCCAATGACCTCCGTGATGGAATCTTCGCTGATCATGGGACGAATCTCAGAGACCTCAGCAACGATAAGGTCTTCCAGTGCCCTATCACGCTGACTGCGGATCTCATCGGCCTCCGCCTCTGAGCATTGGATCATCCAAAGGAGCTTATGGTCGATGTCGCTAACCTTGAGGAAAAACTTATTATCCCTCTCGAAGATGTCGTCAACTGACCCTCGAAACGCGAACATCTTATTCGGTCCACGCAGGGCCTTTTGCCAATCGAGCGTGACGCCAGAATCTTTGATCTCCGGCACAACGCTTGCACCGTTCGTATTGGCGAAAGAAGCGACGTCATTGTCCCTGGCGTGTTGGCGCTCGTCCAGCGGAAGCTCGTGCGAGTGCGAACAGCCGAGTACAGCAGCCAGCAGCAGAACAATCGGCACGGATAACCAGTCCCGCATGATCGCACCTACGCTACCATCTTGTAGGTTGAGGCGGCAAACAGCCTTCGCCCGCGCCACCGCGAATGAGGCTGCCTCGCCCTTCGCGATTTTCGAAGGGTAAGCACCACGGACCTCGCACCATGTTCGTTCATTTCATCTTTGCGTTTTCCACAATCACTTGTGACATCTAACCTTGTCTCCCAAATTCAAATCGGCGATCATGGTCGAGGCCGTGACGGTTGGCAGAAGCCAACTGGTCCCCGAGGATCATCCCCTAAGCTCTTTGACATCAAGATTTTGCCCGCAACTGGTTGAGCCAAATAGATCAACCGTCATTTTGGCGCTAATCCGATGATTCCAATAGATCGGGGGGAGGGGGGTACCCCGATTTTTCAGCACAGAGCGAACGATCCCGCCATTCGCGAACCATCGCTGCTAACTTTATTTTCAAGCAGGAATCCACAGCCCACTTCCCGTAAAGGCAGCGAGAAGTTGGGCACCCAGCAAAAAGCAGGTTCCTCCACTCCGCCGTCGCTGGCGCTCCGACTCCGGTCGGAATGACAGAACGGTTAGGTTGTCGCCAACTCGCCTACACGCTATCTCACTTCAGATCTTCTGTTTTTTCCAGCGGCCTTGCCTGAACAGGATTGCGCTGGCAACGGCCATTGAGGTCTCGGCTATGGCGATGGAAAAGAAAACTCCATTTGACCGCATGTTTAGCGGGATGGACAGCCAATACGCGAGCGGAATCTCGAACAGCCAGAAGCCGAAGAAATTCACGATGGTGGGCGTGATGGTGTCGCCAGCGCCGTTGAAAGCTTGCATCATTACCATGAAGTAGGCGTATCCCAGATTGCCGTAGCTCATGATGCGCAGACAGGCCGCTCCCAGCGGCACCACGGCTGGATCGTGGGTGAATAACCGGATGATCGGCTCGGGAACCAAGATGAAGACGACTCCGACCAACCCCAGGAAGATCATGTTGTAAAGCCCGGTGCGCCACACTGCTTTCTCGGCGCGCTCGGGATGCCCGGCGCCGAGGTTTTGTCCAACGAGAGTTGCCGCTGCATTGCTCAAGCCCCACGAGGGCAGGATTATGAAGATGACGATTGCATTGCTCAAGCCCCACGAGGGCAGGATTATGAAGATGACGATGCGGATGGCAATGGTGTATCCGGCGAGGGCGGCGGCGCCGAAGATGCTGACGATGCGGACCAGGCCGATCCAACTGGTGTGTGCGATGGCGAACTGCAGGACGCCGGTCAGCGAAACGCGGATCAGGCGCAGGAGCACACCCCAGTTCAGGCGAACCTGGCTCCGGAGGATGCGGAGTCGCTCGGTCCCGCGCATGAGGCGATAGAACTGGTAGAGCACGCCGATGCTGCGCCCGGTGAACGTTGCCAAGGCTGCGCCAGTTACGCCCAGGCGCGGAAACGGTCCCCATCCAAAGATCAGGCAAGGATCGAGTATCAGATTGATGATGTTCGAGACCCAGAGCAGGCGCATGGCGATGGCTGCGTCTCCGGCACCGCGGAAGATAGCGTTGTTGAGAAAGAGCAGAAGCACGGCAAAACTTCCGCCCAGGCAAATTCTGGTGTAGCCGCTGCCGACGGCGACGATTTCGGGCGACGCACCCATCAGACGCAGCAGGTTCGGTGCAAATAAAAAGCAAGGCACGCCGATGGCGGCGGAAACCATTAGGCCGAGAGCGATGGCCTGCACGCCGGCGACCGCTGCGCCTTCGGGATCTTTTTCCCCGATGCGCCGCGCCACCATGGCGGTGGTCGACAGGCTCAAGCCCATGGCGACGGAGAATACGAGCATCAGCATCGACTCGGTGAGTCCCACCGTAGCCGTGGCGTTCGCTCCCAACCTTCCTACCCAGAAGATGTCGACCACGGCGAACAGAGATTCCAGCACCATCTCCAGCACCATGGGCACGGCCAGCAGCAGGATGGCGCGGTTCAGGCTGCCGGTGGTGTAGTCCTGGTGAGAGCCGCGAACGGCCTCCACCAATGAGGCCCATAGGGTTTGCTGCCGGTCGGGAGCGGGGGCCACGGCTTCCATAAATACCTGCAAGCTTTCTACGCAACGGCCGCGAAAAAAAAGCGCGTGCACTGATCAAAATTGCCCGAGACAGAACAAGAGGTCCGACTGTGCGGACTCAGAAGGATGGCGAACTAATTTACGGCGAACCAGCGAGGGTCGAACATTGTCTTTTCCACGAGGCGAACCTTCAAACGGAGTTGTAGGAACAACGAATCCTTGGCATTGTAGCGCGAAGCGACGGCATCGGACAAATCTTATTTGTAACCGCTCACCTCTTTTGCAACAGCGTTACTTGCGCGGTCGCGGCCAGATCTTTCGCCATCCCTCCCAGGATCACAGGTCCGATCGGCGTGTCTAGAATGCCAGGGCCGTCGGCCCTGGGATCGGAGGCGTCCTCGCTGATGGTTTCCCAGCGGTTATGATGCAGGTCGTAGGCAAAAGTGAAAGTGCATGCTTCCGCGGACTGGCCGTCGTAGGCGACACCTTTGTAATTGTGAGGGGTGGCAGTGCCGCCGGAAAAGAAAATCCTGTGATCGCGATCGGAGCCGCCGCCGGCGATGGCGAAGCGCGCCGGGCCGGGATGCGCTGGCAGCTTGCTCCATTCGATCTTGTAGGGATCCTTCTTGTCGATCTTGCCCAGCCAGCACTCGGCGGACGCGACGTAACGTGGACCACCCGCCGGACCCGGCTTGGCGCCATCCACGATCACGATCGCGCCATCCGCCACGCCGCCGGCGAGCCCAAACACGGGCGTGCCGGGGAACGGCGTGGCCTGAGTCCAGGAGTCCTTTTGAACGTCGTAGACCTGCACATTGTTCACCGGGCCATTCGCCGATCGACCGCCGATCAGATAGACGAAGCGATCATGCTCCACGCCCACGACTGCGCGCTCTACCGGGACGGGAATGTCTTTGCCGCGATTCCAACGGCGTTCCTCGACATAAACGTTCACATCCGGAACGATGATCTCTTCACCTTGGGCATCCACAACGTATCCACCCATGAGGACGATTTGTCCCTTGGCTCCGGCTGCCGAGGCACCCAAACGGCCGGCGACTCCGGGCACGGGATGACCTTGATGCCACTTGGTGTGAGCGAGACTCATGGTGTAGACCTGGTTGGTAACGTCATCCCAGGTTTTCCGGGGACCGACTCCCATAATGGAGAACAGCTCGAAACCGCCTTTGAGGCTGGCGACCGCGTTGCCTGAAACCGCGGCGGGCATGGGGGGGAACTTGGGTTCGTCTGACGCGCCCAGCAGGATCGCGGCGGCAAGCACCAGGAGGACGAAGGCGGACAGTTTTTTCATTCCAGTGATATTACCCCACATTCGGCGGTTCGACTTCGAGGGGCAGATACGGCTTCAGAGGCTAGTTTTCAGGCCCAGATATCCCAGAAGCGTTTCTTAGAACCACGCTTGTTAGAACCAGGTTTTGCGGCGGTACTCGCGGTAGGCATCGCCGAACGCAGCTTCGAGAACCTGGGCTTCGCGGCGGGCGCGCAACGTCTGCATGATAACGAGGGCCAGAAAAACAAGCCAGAGGATCGGCCGGCGCAGAACCAGCACAAATCCGGCGAGCACGACCCCTCCGAAAACATAAATCGGATTCCGTATCTTCGAATAAATCCCGTGCGTGACTAACTGCTGGGCCTTGGCTCTGAGTGCGAAGGACTTTCCCAGTTGGTAGCGTGCGGTGGCAATCCCGGCGATGCCGATGAGCACCAAGGCGGCGCCAATGCCGCGTTGCAAATCCCAAACGCCGGGGATGGAAAATACGAACCAGAGAAGCGCGGCAATAGCGACGATCTGGACCGCGGTAAAAAAGATGTGGAAGGATTGGTCTCCCATGGGATGTGCCTTTCTTACCCGATCAACGTTTATTTACTCGCCTATTCAACCAAGCCCTGGCGCACGGCGTGAATGAAGTCCGTATAGGCCGGTTGCTCCCCGCCGGCGCGCACCAGGCTGACGATCTGACCGCGAGGATACGCCGAGTGCAGCAGGACGTGGGTGAGGATGTCTTCCACAGTGCTGGTCCACGGTTCGCCCTTGCTGTTCTTGTAGACGACCGTCCCCGAGAGTCCCGCCGGAGAAAGCTGGCCGAGGAATTTGCGAAACACTCGGGCGACGTCAACGATTTGCTCTTCACATTGGTCGAAGGTGAAATCCGGCCACACGGGCAGGCTTTGCGGTTGTTTCAGGATGCGCTCCAGCCACAGCCGCTCGGCAGAGAGAATGTGCGCCAGAAGCTGCCGTGGCCGCACGGGCGGATTAGCGCTCGCCTTCAAGCCGGTGAGTACTTCGCGGTTCGCCCACTCATCGTAGGCAAACTGGCGACGCAGATGTTCGAGCAGTTCCATGACTTCGCAAGTTCACACTGTAATCGGCATCCGCGGCGAACTGCAACACGTATTCATGGTCCTTTCACATTTCTAAAGTAGACTGCGGGCTGAGTTGATAGTGAGATACTTGGATTAGCGTAATCGAACTGCGGTCGTTGCGTTGAAACATGCCCCGGAAAGCTACAACATCGCGGATCACGATTGAAGACCCGGGCCCTGCCGACGCTGCCGAGGCAGTGCATGGCCAGAATCAGGAAGGCAGTAAGAAATCCGCTGGGAAGGGATCCGGGTCGCTCGACGATCTGGCGCGCACCGCGCTCAAGGCCTTCCTTATCGCTCGTGACGCGGCTTTCAATGTGCGCGACCTGCTAACCCACTCTTCGCGCATGGCTTTCCTCGCTATCAAGGAGTGTGAGCAGGAACTCGACATTATCGAGCGCTACATCGATGAACGCCTGCCGGCCGCCATTACGCGGGTGAACGAGGCACGAGCCCGCCAGTTGCTGACCAGCCTGAAGTGCACTACCGACCTGGAACGCATTGGCGATCTGATGATGAGCGTGGCCATGCGGGTGCAGTCCCGGACAACGAAAATGGCAGCTTCCGACGTGCGCCAACTGGTGGAGATGTCGTCAAGCCTGCGCGAGATGCTTGATCTGGTTTATCGCGGATTCGTCGATCTTGATCTGGAGTGCGCCCGCAAGGTGCTGCAGATGGACAAGGACATCGACCGGGTCTGTCACGCTCTGTTCCAGAAGCACCTTACGGAACATGCGTCGGACAGCAATCCCTCGAGCTTCGACGTACTTCTGATGGCGCAGGCTTTGGAGCGCGCCGGGGACCACACCACGAACCTCGCTGAGGATCTCTACAGCCTCATCGAAGGCCGCAGCCTGCGGCACGCACCCAAGAAGCGAGCGGCAACGTAGGAGCAGTGGCCAGTGGTCAGTGGCCAGTTCTCCCGTCGCCTTTTCGACGGAGGTTTGGTTTTTCACTGGCCACAGACCACTGGTCACTAGTCACTGCCTTCGGAAATTCATCATTCGTTAACACGCGGGAAACATTCTCGCAACAATTTCAAAATACATTCAATGCAGAATCCGGCGCCGAATGGACTTTGACTCTGGGCCAAAGCCGCTGCAGGTGACAATGCACTCTCCCATGGGATCCTACGAACCGCGCGGCGATGCGGCTGTCGCAGCTGTGTCTCGTTCCCTGGTCTTCGTGGTGGAAGATGAGGAAGACATTGCGCGCCTGATCTCCCATAACCTGCAGGCGGCCGGCTTTGACGTGCAAAGCTTTGTCAGCGGTGGGTCGGTGGTTTCGGAAGCCTTGCGAGAGATGCCGTCTTTATTCCTTCTGGACGTGATGCTTCCGGGCGAAGATGGCTTTGACCTTTGCCGCCAGATACGGCAGACCCCCGCTCTTTCCTCGACGCCGGTCATTTTTCTGACCGCCAAAACCGCCGAAGCCGACCGAGTGAAAGGGCTTGAGCTGGGCGGAGACGATTACATCACCAAGCCCTTCAGTCCGCGCGAACTGGTGGCCCGGGTGCGCAGCGTGCTCCGGAGCCTGCGCCAGCCGCCGGTAAAGCCGGAAGTGCTTCGCCTGGGCAACCTCGAAATCGACGCTTCCTCGATGACAGTGCAGGTGGAAGGAAGGGCGGTTCTTACCACGGTGCGGGAGTTTCGCTTGCTGGAATACCTGGCTACGCACTGCGGGCGCGTGCTCACGCGCGACCAGTTACTGGACGCGGTGTGGAAAGAGACTCCGTTTGTGACGCCGCGCTCGATCGATGTTTACGTGCGGCGGCTGCGGGAGAAAATCGAGATTGATCCGCGCCACCCGCGGTATTTGAAAACGCTGCGCGGCATTGGCTATCGTTTCGAGTCGCCAAAGTAGAGTCGCTGTTTTTCGCGCTAACTCTTGCCACATTCGGGCTGGGTCTGCTTTTGGGTACTCAGCGCTAACCCTCCGCCTTCTTGTCCGTCTGTAGTATGTTGTCTCAAGGAAAGGGCGGAGTGTGCCGCCTCGATTGTGCGCTGCTCGGAACCTTGATCTTCCCATGTGCGTAACTTTCAAAGAGCCACTGCTCTTCCAATCTCATCTACTCCCGGAAAGAGGTCGAATGTTTATTCCCAGAGTCAAGCTGTGTGTTCTGTTGCTGCTGACCTTATCCGTGACTGTGCTCGGGCAAAATGCGCTGCCCAACGCGATATCTAACGCGGCCCCCGGCTCCGCGGCGGAAACCACGGTTCTCAAGCTGGAACATTTTGATCCCAATCTGATCGACCAGAGCCTGAGTCCTTGTGACGACTTCTATAAGTACGCCTGCAACAAGTGGCTTACGGCTAACCCGATTCCGGCCGACCAGGTGTACTGGAGCACGGGGAGCAGCCTGGAAGTGTGGAACGACAACGTGCTGCGCGAGACTCTGGAAGCGAGCAGCAAGAACGATCCGGCTCGCGGCCCCGTACAGCAGAAGATCGGCGACTATTGGGCGGCCTGCATGGACGAAAGTGGCATCGAAGCGGCCGGTTTGAAGCCCTTGCAGCCGGAACTGGACCGCATCGCGGCGCTCAAGTCCAAGAAAGAAATCACGCTCGAAATCGCTCATCTGCACCACATGTTTCCCGGCGCCTGGGAAGGGTCCGACAATCAGACGAACGCCCCGTTTTTCGGTTTCAGCGGTGGGCAAGACTATGACGACGCTTCCAAAGTGGTGGCGCAGCTTGATCAGGGTGGCCTAAGCCTGCCTAACCGCGATTACTACATCAAGACCGACGACAAATCGGTAGAGACTCTCAAGAAGTACCGTGCGCACCTGCAGAAGATGTTTGTGCTGGCGGGGGAAGCGGAAGCGCAGGCCAGCAGCGATGCCGGCACCGTGATTGAACTGGAAACTGCCATGGCCAAGGCGCAGATGGATAACATAAAGCGCCGCGATCCGAAGAACATCAACAACAAGATGAGCCTGGCCCAGATTCGCGAGCTAACGCCTTCCATCGAGTGGGATGTTTACCTCAAAGCCGTAAAAGCTCCGGCCAGCGACCATTACATCGTCAGCTCGCCAGATTTCTTCCGCACCGAGGAAAAGCTACTGGTGGAGCGTCCCCTGGAGCAGTGGAAGACCTACATGCGCTGGCAGGTGATTCACCGGGCGGCGCCTCATTTGACCAAAGCAATGGTCGACGAGGATTTCGATTTCTTCGCGCACACGCTAGCCGGTCAGGAGCAGCCGCTACCGCGCTGGCGGCGCTGCACTCGGGCGGCCGACCGCGATTTGGGGGAGGCGCTCGGCCAGGCTTACGTGGACCGCGCTTTTCCGCCGGAGAGCAAGGCGCGCACCATTGAGATGGTGCATGCCATCGAACGCGCCATGCACGACGACGTTGAAAGCGTGACCTGGATGACGCCCGCCACCAAGGAGCAGGCCATCGTCAAGCTGAAGGGAATCGAAGACAAGATCGGATATCCTTCCCACTGGCGTGATTACTCCAGTGTCAAAATCACGCGCGACAGTTACCTCGGCAATGTGGAACAGTCCTCGGCTTTCGAATTCGAGCGCTGGGCTGCCAAGATCGGCAAACCTGTGGACCGCGGTGAGTGGACGATGACGCCGCCCACCATCAATGCGTACTACGATCCGCAATTGAACACCATCAACTTTCCCGCTGGCATTCTGCAGCCGCCATACTTTGAGAAGGGCATGGATGATTCTGTGAATTACGGCGCCATCGGCGTGGTCATCGGTCACGAACTGACTCACGGCTTCGACGATGAGGGACGCAAGTTCGACGCTCAGGGCAACCTGCGCGACTGGTGGACGGCGGAGGATGCCAAGCAGTACGACGAACGCGGCAAGTGCATCTCCGACGAGTACACGCAGGAGGTTTCTGATGCCGGCCCCGGGGTCAAACAGAATGGCATGCTGACTCAGGGCGAGGACACGGCGGATAATGGCGGCATCCATCTCGCATTTTTTGCTCTCGAAGCCGCGCTCAAAACGCAAGGCAAATCGCTTGACGACAAAGGCCCAGACGGATGGACCTATCGCCAGCGCTTCTTTCTCTCCTATGGCTACTCGTGGTGCTCCAATATCAGGCCGGAGGTGGCGCGTCTGATCGTTACCACCGATCCGCACTCGCTACCCATCTTCCGCATCGACAACGTGGTTTCGAACATGTCAGAGTTTGCCCAGGCGTTCGGCTGCAAGACTGGTCAGAAGATGGTCCGGGCGAACGCTTGCCGGGTGTGGTGAGGGGGAAGACATCGATGGTTGGTGGGGTGGACAATTGCACCATTCGCCTCTTAACAACAGCTATGTGGAAGTGGCCGATATTTTGTTGTACAGTGCTGCGGTAAATGGCTCCTCACGCTATAGTCCTTCATTCGGCACTGACCCGGAGGCCATTGCGGATACTTTGCTTCGGTCGATTGACAAGGAAGTTGTACTTCAATCCGTGATGCCGTGGTTCGTTCGCTTGGTTTGGAAAGGCGGTTCCCGTGAGGTTCGTGGTCTGGTAGACGGCAATACGTTTCGACTTAAGAAGTGGAATGCTTGGCAGTGGTCTCCCAACTTCTACGGCAAGTGGGAAGCTGACCACAGCGGAACCAGAATTGAAGGGCATTTCGATTTGGCTCCCCTTGTCAAGTGGTCGCTTCGTCTTACCCTCGTGGTGATTATGGGCCTAGGGGTCGTTGGAGTAGTGCTGAACACCCTTGACCTCACTGCTGGGACTCATTTCACCGTTGATCCCGATATCGGTTTGGCGATAAGCGTGTTTCTCATGCTGTTCACCATTGGGTTATATCTAGTTGCCCATTGGCTCGGTTCCCGGCAAGATGAGAGGTTGTTAGGGTTCCTTGAACAAACACTAGCAGCCAGCCGTATCCACTGATCGTCGGCCTGGCATCGCGATAGCACTTAATTATTTCGATCATTCTCGTGATAAACAATCCCGACAAACGAATGGGCCAGCCCTCGGGCTGGCCCATTTTAGTTGATCAGCGCTTCTCTTTCCCTACGGCTAGCGGTTGAAGTCCTCTTTGGACTGCGCGCGTTTTATGTATTTCTCCAGGTTAGATCGGTTGGCATCATCGGGCACGCCCGCAAGAGCGCTCTGCAATTCTTTGACGGCTTTGTCGTATTCGCCCTGACCGCTATAAACGCGGGCCAGACCAACGTGCGATATCCAAAAGTCGGGATACTTTTTCGCGTTTGAGAGGTAGAGAGCGAACGCCTCTTCCTGTTTCTTCTGCCCCTGAAGCTGGCGGCCATAGAAGTAAAGTTGCAGAGCGCTGGCTTTGCCCAGCGCCTGGTTGCGGAACGTTGTGGCATCGTCTTTGCGGCCCATGGCTTCGAGAATCTGCGACTTTGTGAGCAAATTGTCGTAGCGTTCTTCAGTCTTGATGGACTGGTCTTCATCCTTCAGAGCCTCGTCGAGATTGATTTTATTGGCGAGGTAGTAGTTGGCGGCTTCGTCCCAGCTCTCCCAGAAATATTGATTGAGCCCGCGTATTTGTCGGGGAATGCTGGCTTCGACGACGTCGTCTACTTTGACCGCAACCTTGAAGGGCACTGCGACCTTTTCCCAGCGCAGAGTGACTACGGTGGAGTCGGGTTTGAGATCATCAAAGTCGTAGGTCAGGGCGTCGTGGAATTCGGCAGTTTGCGGCTTCACCGTAACCCGCAGCGCGTCTTCATCCTGCTTGTAGCTGAAACTTCCCCACGCGGTAGACATCTTCGAGAAGATCACCGTCCATTGATTTTCACCGGGGATCATATG
>Ga0209415_10004826_pt1 | contig 24560 bp, 20 predicted proteins | sample PeaSoiSIISIP2007_FD_187696 | JGI IMG/M metagenome (GOLD analysis project Ga0209415, IMG submission 187696) | Peat soil microbial communities from Weissenstadt, Germany - SII-SIP-2007 (SPAdes) (version 2) | ecosystem: Environmental > Terrestrial > Soil > Wetlands > Peat | place: Germany... | reverse complement strand
GCGACCAGCACGGGGCGACCAGCACGGGGCGACCAGCACGGGGCAGCCAGCACGGGGCAGCCAGCGCGGGGCGGCCGGCACCGGCACCTAGCCCGCCGTGATCGCGGCGCCGGCGCTTATCGGACCACTTGCACCACGACGAAGGCAGCCGCAGGCACGAGAAACGCCGCCAGCGGCTGCCAGGCCCACCGGACGGACAGGACGTCGCCAGGGCCGCCGTGGCTCGCCGGCCCAAGGCTGTCCGTCCCCGGGTCGCCCGCCTGGGAGTCGGCCGCCGAAGCCGCCAGCCCAATGACCACGCCTTCGGTCGCCGTCGTGCCGGTCGACCGTGATCGCGCCTGCTCCGACAACTGCCCGAGCTCCCTGGCCATGATCTCGGCAGGGGTCAGCTTGACCACGCTCTTAGCCGCCTCGGGGAGCCGGTCGTAGGTTGACGGGCGATTGCGACTGCCCCGGTCCCAGTGCCGGCCCCGCAACTGCGCCCGCGCCCTGGCCCGGCGCGGGGACGACAGCGCCCAGCTGTACACGGTCTTGTCGCTCTTCGGCGCCAGCCTGGCGCACACCACTTCGACAGAGTCAGCCAGGAAGATGCCGTTGACCGCACCCCAGGGGACGCGGAACTGGCGGATCGGATTCAGCACGGTGATGCCGTCGTCATCGGCGATCACTCTCGGCCACAGCGTGCAGGCATAGACAGCACCGGTCGTCGCAAGCAGGCCGAGGCCGAACTTCAGTGAGATCCAGTTATGGCCCTGGATGGCCAGGTCGCCGAGGCCGAGAGCAACCACGCCGACCCAGGTCCACCAGATAATCAGCGGAGAGACAAGCCGGTAGATCCGCCTGCCGTCGGCCTTGATGCGGCCGACCGAACTCGGCGGAACGGCAGCCGACCTAGCCTGCTCGTTCGGTGCGGACACGTTGAGGTGCACTCCGGTTCGTTCGGGAGGCGCCGCACTCCGGCGCTCGCGACTTCCACAATATGCGCTTCCGCCGGATCCGACATTTAGGCGACCGCCGGAGGACCTGGCGGTGGCTGCCGACCGTCACCCATCCCGCGGCGGAACGAAATGATCATGCGCCGGCCAGGGCGGCACCGCCGATCGTACCGCCAACGGCGTCGGGCCTGCCGTCAGCGCCGATCGCGGTCAGGGCGATCGTGGTCATCAGCCGCACACCCGCCGCGATGCAGCGCTCGTCCACGTCGAACGTCGGCTGGTGGATGTCGAAGTCGTCGACCGACCCCGGCCTCCGGGTGCCCAGCTGGAACAGCGCGCCAGGGACAGACTCAAGGAACCAGGCGAAGTCCTCACCGCCCAGGCTCTGCGGCACTGAGGTCACCGCGCCGGGGCCGAGCATCCGCTCGGCAGCCATCTCGACGATCGCGGTGCTCACCGGCTCGTTCACGGTCGGGGGCACACAGCGCTGGTACCTGACATCGGTTACCACCCCGTAGGCGCTCGCGACCGACTCCACCAGTGCCTTGAGCATGTCGGGCGCGGCATGCCAGGTGCGGTCGTCCAGGCACCGCACTGTTCCCTCGACCATGCCGGAATCGGGAATGGCGTTGGCTGCCGTGCCCGCGCTGACCATCCCCCAGACCAGGCTCAGGCCAGAACTTGGATTGATCAGCCGGGACAACGCGGCTGGCAGCTCAGTGATGATCTTGCCGAGCGCGTAGACCACGTCGGCGGTCAGATGCGGCCGTGCGGTGTGCCCGCCCGGCCCGGTCACGCCGACGGTGATCTTGTCGCACGCGGCCGTGATCGGGCCGATCCTGGTGCCGATCGTGCCGACGTCCAGCCTCGGTGCGCAGTGCAGGGCGAAGATCCGGCCGACGGACGAGAGGCCGCCCGCTGCCATCACATCGAGCGCACCGGCCGCGAGCTCCTCGGCCGGCTGGAAGATCAGCCGGATCCTGCCCGGCAGCGCCCCGGCGGCGTCGGCCTGCGCCAGGAACAGGCCAACTCCGAGCAGGATCGAGGCGTGAACGTCGTGTCCGCAGGCATGGCAGGCGTTCGCGGTCTGCGAGCGGTACGGGACGTTCTTCTCGTCCGTGATGGGCAACGCGTCGATGTCCGCCCGCAGAGCCACGATCGGCTCGTCGCTGGCGCCGGCGCCGATGTCCACGATCAGGCCCGTGCCCTTCGGCAAGATGGACGGTCGCAGCCCGGCCGCTTCTAGCCGGAGCGCGATCCTGCGAGTCGTCCGGTACTCGGAGTAGCCGGTCTCGGGATGCGCATGCAGGTCTCTGCGGAACTCGATCAGCTCGGCGTCGTGTCCGGCCAGGAACGCGTCGAGCTCCCTCTCGAGATCATGCTCAGCCATGCGCAGCCTCCCCGCTGATAACGTCCTGGTCCGCGCTGGACCAGAGGTCCTGAACACCGATGACGCCCCGGTCCGGGCGGCCGGGCATCGTCTTCCCTGTCACGCCGCGAGTCCGAGCGCGACCCGCGCCGCAGCGCCCCCGGTCGATGTCCCGGATCACTCCGGCAGGGAGCGTTTCCATTCGGTCCTTCAAGCTGTCGTGTCGTGTTGTCACCGCGGCGATCCTGATGTGCTCAGCGACGGGAAGAGCGGCAGATCCCCGGCGAGCGCAATGACGAAGCGAATCGTCATGCTCTCACCGCATTTATCGACGTGGTCAGGATGTCGATGGTCTGGATCCCGCGCTCACGCCGCGACTACTGCTGCTTCCCGTTCGGCATGGCGCCGCAGAGGTGTCCTCATTACGTCTCGCCACTACTGCGCGGGACGCGTTCAGGTACAGATAAACATCGTAGCGCCCGCCGCTGGCACACGCTGACGTTGCCCGATTGTCTCCCTGGCACCACTAACCGGCCGGACGTACCGACCGCGCCATTCCGTTGAGTCAGTAAACATCAGCGGGCAGGTACACGCCCCAGATATCGCGCAACGCATCACACACCTCACCCACTGTGGCCCTGGCCCGCAGCGCCTCTCGCAGCGGGTAGAGCACGTTCGCACTGCCCGCCGCGGCACGTTTCACACCATCGACGGCGCGCGACACCTCCGCGGCATCCCGGCGCTGCCTCAGCTCCTCGAGCCGCTCCGCCTGCTGCTCCTCGATGGCCGGATCTACCCGGAGCGGCGCGTAGCTGTCCTCGCTGGCGATGGTGAACCTGTTCACCCCGACGACAACCCGTTCCCCGGCATCGATCTGCTGGGCGAACTGATACGCCGAGCGCTCGATCTCCCCCTTCTGGAAACCCTGCTCGATCGCGGCGACCGCACCGCCGATCTCCTCGACGTGCCCGAGTAGCTCGCTGGACCGGTCCCTGATGTCCGCGGTCAGAGATTCGATGGCATACGAGCCGGCCAGCGGGTCCGCCGTCGCGGTCAGGTCCGTCTCGTGGGCGAGCACCTGCTGGGTCCGCAGCGCAAGCCGGGCAGCCTTCTCGGTTGGCAGCGCGATCGCCTCGTCGTAGGCATTGGTGTGCAGGGACTGTGTGCCGCCGAGCACGGCGGCCAGCGCCTGCACGGTCACCCTGGCCAGGTTCACCTCCGGCTGCTGCGCGGTCAGCTGGACGCCGGCGGTCTGGGTATGGAACCGCAGCATCTGCGAGCGCGGATCGACCGCGCCGAACTCGTCCCGCATGATGTGCGCCCAGAGCCACCTGGCCGCCCGGAACTTGGCAACCTCCTCGAGCAACGTGGTCCTGGCCACGAAGAAGAAGGAGAGCCTCGGCCCGAAATCGTCCACCGCCAGCCCCGCCGCCATTGCCGCTCGCACGTACTCCTTGGCATTCGCCAGGGTGAAAGCGATCTCCTGGACCGGCGTCGCGCCCGCCTCGGCCATGTGGTATCCGGATATCGAGATCGTATTCCAGCGCGGGATGTGCTCGCCGCAGTAGGCAAACGTATCCGCCACAAGACGCAACGACGGACCCGGCGGATAGATATACGTGCCGCGGGCGATGTATTCCTTGAGAATGTCGTTCTGAATGGTTCCCGTCAGGTCTGCGGCGGCTACCCCCCGCTCCTCGGCCACGAGCTCGTAGAGGAGCAGCAGGACAGCCGCGGGGGCGTTGATGGTCATCGAGGTGGACACCGTCCCGAGCGGGATCCCCTGCATCAGCACATGCATGTCCTCGATCGAGTCGATCGCCACGCCGACCTTGCCGACCTCGCCCCGGGCCTGCGGTGCGTCGGAGTCGTAGCCCATCTGGGTCGGCAGGTCGAAGGCGACCGACAGGCCGGTGGTTCCAGCCGCGATCAGCTGCTGGTACCGGCGATTCGAGTCGGCCGCAGTCGAAAAGCCCGCATACTGTCGCATTGTCCAGGGCCGGGCCACGTACATAGTCGGGTGCACGCCTCGAGTAAACGGGTAACCTCCCGGCTCGCCCAGGTCCCGGTCCGGGTCGAAATTTTGCAGTGCCTTTGGCCCGTAGACGGGCTCGATGGGTTCCCCTGACTCCGATATGCGCGTCATAGAACCAGATTATGGCGTGAGTGACTGAGCCCTGATGTGGGGAGAGTCACAGCGCGTCACGTCATTGATCATCACCGGGGCGCACATAGGCTGGCTGGCTCGCAGCCTCCGAGAACTGCACGGCGGTCGAAGACGACCGACGGGCGCTGGCGAGATCAGGGACGGAAATGCACTCCACAGCTCGAACGACGGCGGGTCGAAGGACGGTCACAGTACTGGCACCGATCGTGACAGCTTCTGTGACGGCAGGACTGGCGATGCTGGCCGGGGCCGCGCCCGCGATCGGTGCCGCGTCAGCGGCTGGCCGCGGCCACGCAGCCGGAGCGGCGCGAGCGGCTCACCCAGCGCGGACTGCCAGGCGTGACGTCGGCGGGCGACGGCTGGCGGGGCGCGGCATCGTCGTGAACTATCCGTCGCGCCACTCCAGGCGGCTGCCTGCGGTACCCGCCTCCGCGTACGTCATCGCTAACGCGGGTACCGGGAAGGTTCTCGCCGCCAGGGACCCGCACGGCCTGTTCCCTCCGGCAAGCACTTTGAAGGTGCTCACGGCGATCACGACCATCCCGCTGCTGAACCCGCATGCGTCGGTGGTCGCCACCCGCCTGGCGGCCTCCGTCGAGCCGAATGTGGTCGGTCTCGTCCCCGGCCACCGGTACAAGGTCGCCGACCTGTTCCGGGCGCTGCTGATGATCTCGGCCAACGACGCAGCCGTGTCCCTGGTCCAGGCCACCGGCTCGTTCGCCAACGGCATCGCGCTGATGAACGCGCAGGCACGTCACCTTCAGGCTTACGACGTCGTCGCCAGGCAGCCGAACGGCCTGCCAGCCCGCGGGCAGGTCGTCTCCGCCTATGACCTGGCGCTGATCGCCAGGCAGGCGCTCGCGATGCCGGCCTTCATGAGGTACGACTCCACGCTGGCAGCGCGGTTCCCGGTGACGAAGCGCAGGCGAGTCACCCTGGTCAACCAGAACGCCCTGCTGACCGGCTACCGCGGCGGCATCGGCGGCAAGATCGGGTGGACGGTGCGGGCCGAGGCGACCTACATCGGCATGGCCAGGCGGCATGGCACGACGCTGATCGTGACCATCCTGCACTGCACGCCGCTGATGGAGATCACCTCCGCCGAGCGCCTGCTCAACTGGGGTTTCGCGATGGCGGGCAAGGTACGAGCGGTCGGGACCCTGGTACCGCCGCTGGCCGCCACGGCGGCTAGGCATTCCTCCCGCACGCAGTCAGGGAAAGCGCAGCGAGGTTCAGCGGGCAGCGCGGCTGCGCAGGTCAAGAATGCTCGTAGCCCGGACCCTACGCTCGCCCTCGGCGCTGGCGTCACCGCCGCGCTGTGCGTCACGATGGTCGGCGGACTCACCTGGCGCAGGCGGCGCGCCTCGCCTACCGGGAACTCACCCGGCTAGGACACCTCATCGCACCAGCGAGGAGAAAGCGAGGAGAATCAGCCCCGATTCCGCGGCCGACTTCCCGCGATCAGCGCGAGCTGGCCCGGGAGCAAGTGGCCGATCGCAGGCTGCGGGGAACGGGTCGCCGACCACGGGAACGGGGTAGCGGGCCTCCGGGCGCGAGCAGGGGGCGGCGGCGAACGGCTAGCGGGGCGGGAGGAAGCCGATCCGGTCCCTGACCATGGACATGGTCTGGCTGGCTACCGAGCTGGCCCGGGCGGCTCCGGCCGCGAGCAGCCGGTCGAGCTCAGCCTCATCGGCGAGCATCTTCTCGGTCCGCTCCCTGATCGGCGCGAACGCGTCGACGACCAGGTCGGCCACATCCTTCTTGAACGCGCCGTAACCAGCTCCGGCGTAGCGCCGCTCGACGGCCGGCACGTCATCGCCGGTGAGTGCCGCGTAGATCCGCAGCAGGTTGGTCACGCCCGGCTTGGCCTCGTCGTCCGCCCTGACCTCCGAGCCCATGTCGGTCACTGCCCTGGCGATCTTCCTGCGGACGGATGCCGGGTCTTCGAGCACATCCACGATTCCCTGCGGCGCCGACGAGGACTTGCTCATCTTGATCGCCGGGTCCTGGAGGTCGGCGATCTTCGCGACGGCGGCGACGATGTACGGGCCGGGGACCACGAACGTCTTGCCGAACCTGTGGTTGAACCGCTGCGCCAGGACCCTGGTCAGCTCGAGGTGCTGGCGCTGGTCCTCGCCGACCGGCACCTGGTCGGTCTGGTACAGCAAGATGTCCGCCGCCTGCAGGACCGGGTAGGTGAACAGGCCCACGCTGGTCTGATCCGGGCCGGCCTTGGCCGACTTGTCCTTGAACTGGATCATCCGGCTGGCCTCGCCGAACCCGGTGATGCAGCCGAGCACCCAGGCAAGCTCGGCATGCTCGGGCACGTGGCTCTGCACGAACACGGTGCACCGGTCAGGATCGAGACCGGCCCCGAACAACTGGGCCGCCGCCACCCGAGTCCGCCGCCGCAGCAGCGCCGGGTCGTGCGGCAGCGTGATCGCGTGCAGGTCGACGACGCAGTAGAACGCGTCGTACGTCTCCTGCAGAGCGACCCACTGGCGCAGCGCGCCGAGGTAGTTGCCGAGGTGGAAGGAGTCTGCGGTCGGCTGGATGCCGGACAGCACGCGCGGAGCGGCCATGGCCGAAGTCTAGTTGGACTGCCCGGAAACCTCGGCCTCAATTACGGCCGCCGCCGCGCCGTTGCTCACCACGGGCACGATGTCGGGCGCCCCGAGCAGGATCGCGTCGGCCTCGGTATCGGTATCGGCCTCCTGCGACGCCCGTTCCGCCGCGACGGCCGCCCGGTAGTTCTCCAGTTCCCTGGCAATCTGCCTGGACCTCCACTTCATCGGCCCGGCCATCAGGGACGCCACCTCATCCGCCGCCGACAGGCCCCGGTCCCAGGTCTCGATCGAGATGTGGGTCCGCCGGGTCAGCACGTCGTCCAGATGGCGTGCGCCCTCATGCGTCACCGCGTAGACGGCCTCGACCCGCAGATAGTCCTCGGCCCCGGGCAGCGGCCTGCCGAGGCTCTGATCGGCGGCGATCAGCGCGAGCACCTCGCTCACCAGCGTGCCGTACCGGCGCAGCAGGTGCTCGATCCTGGCCACATGCAGCCCTGATGACCTGGCCAGGGCGTGCCGTGAGTTCCACAGCGCCTGGTAGCCGTCGGCCCCGGCCAGCGGGATCTGGTCGGTGCACGACGGGGCGACCTTGCCGTCAAGACCGTGCGCCACGGCATCGACGGCGTCCCGTGCCATCAGCCGGTAGGTCGTGTACTTGCCTCCCGCGATCATCACGAGCCCGGGCACCGGATGCGCCACGGCGTGCTCCCTGGACAGCTTGGACGTCGAGTCCGACTCGCCGGCCAGCAGCGGCCGCAGCCCCGCGTAGACCCCGGCCACGTCGTCACGGGTCAGCGGCACCGCGAGCACCCGGTTGACCTGGCCGAGCACGTAATCGATGTCGGTCCTGCTGGCCGCCGGGTGCGCCTTGGAGAGCGCCCAGTCGGTATCGGTGGTCCCGATGATCCAGTGCCGTCGCCACGGGATAACAAACAAGACGCTAAACGGCGTGCGCAGGATGATCCCGGTACTTGAGTGAATCCGGTCCCGCGGCACGACCAGGTGCACACCCTTCGACGCCCGCACGTTGATCGTGCCCCGCCCGCCGGCCATCGCCTGGATCTCATCGGTCCACACCCCGGTCGCGTTGACCACCTGCTGGGCCCGCAACTCGACCTCGGCGCCGGACTCCAGGTCGACCGCCCGCACGCCGGTGACCCGCTCACCCTCCCTGAGGAACCCGATCACCTGGGTGCGTGAGGCGACCTGGGCGCCATAGCCGGCCGCGGTGCGGATCAGGTCGACCACGTACCTGGCGTCGTCGACCTGGGCATCCCAGTAGAGCAGGCCGCCGGTGAGCGCCGACCGCCGCAGCGCGGGCGCCAGCCGCAGCGCGCCGTTCCTGGTCAGCTGACGGTGCGCAGGAAGGCCCCGGAGCCTGCCGCGCGAGACGCCGAGCAGATCGTAGGCCGTGACCCCGGCGCCGACGTACGCCCGCTCCCAGGCATGGTGCGTGAACGGGAACAGAAAGGAGACCGGCTGCACCAGGTGCGGCGCGATCCGCTGGAGCAGCAGCGCCCGCTCGGTCAGCGCCTCGCGGACCAGGCCGATGTTCAGCTGCTCCAGGTAGCGCAGGCCGCCGTGGATCAGCTTGCTCGACCGCGACGACGTGCCGGACCCGAAGTCCCTGGCCTCGACGAGCGCGACCGTGAGCCCGCGGGTGGCGGCGTCGAGCGCCACCCCGGCGCCGACCACGCCGCCGCCGATAACCAGGACCTGGTGCTCGGTGGCGGCCATCGCGGCGAGCGCCGACACCCGCTCAGCGGGTCCCAGCCTGGTTGCTCCGAGCGGATCGGCTGCCACAGTGCAGCAAGCTACCGGACGGACGGCGCGGCGAGGGTCACCGGCCCGGCCAGGTGCCAGGGGTCACGGCCACCTCCACTCGCTGGAACTCCTTCAGGTCGGAGTACCCGGAGGTCGCCATGGTCCGGCGCAGCGCCCCCATCAGGTTCATCGAGCCGTCGGCCACGGTGGACGGACCGTGCAGGATCTGCTCCAGGGTGCCGATGGTGCCCACCCTCAGCCGCCTGCCGCGCGGCAGATCGTGGTGGTGCGCCTCGCTCCCCCAGTGGTACCCGCGGCCTGGCGCCTGCGTGGCGCGGGCGATCGGCGAGCCGACCATGACCGCGTCCGCGCCGAGCGCCAGCGCCTTGGCGATGTCGCCGCTGCCAGTCATCCCGCTGTCGGCGATCACGTGCACGTACCTGCCGCCCGACTCGTCCAGGTACTCCCGCCTGGCGGCTGCCACGTCGGCGATCGCCGTCGCCATCGGCACCTTCACGCCGAGCACCGCCGCGGTGGTCTGGCCCGACCCGCCGCCGAAGCCGACCAGGACGCCCGCCGCCCCGGTCCGCATCAGGTGCAGCGCGGCCGTGTAGGTGGCGCAGCCGCCCACGATCACCGGCACGTCGAGCTCGTAGATGAACTGCTTCAGGTTCAGCGGCTCGGCCTGGCTCGACACGTGCTCGGCCGATACGGTCGTGCCTCGGATGACGACGATGTCGGCGCCGGCGTCGATCACGGCCTTGTGGTAGCGCAGCGTCCGCTGCGGCGAGAGCCGCGCGGCTATGGTCACCCCGGCAGCCCGGATCTGGCCGATCCGGTGCCCGATCAGATCCTCTTCCACTCCCTTGGCGTAGATCTGCTGCAACCGCAAGGTCGCGGCGGCGTCATCGAGCTGCGCCACCTCGGCCAGCAGCGGCTCGGGGTCGGAGTACCTCGTCCAGATGCCCTCGATGTCCAGCACGGCGAGACCGCCCAGCTTGGAGATCTCGATCGCCGTCGCCGGCGACACCACGCTGTCCATCGGCGCGGCGACCAGCGGCAGCTCGAACCGGTAGGCATCGATCTGCCAGGCGATCGACACGTCCTCCGGGCGCCTGGTCCGGCGCGATGGCACGATGCCGATCTCGTCGAGCGCGTACGCGCGGCGGCCGCTCTTGCCGCGGCCAATCTCCACTTGAGTCACGGCAGCAGTCTGCCAGTCCCGAGCTGGCCTTGCGCCCGCCAGCCGCGCTCCCCGGCCCGGCCGGACTCCCGCGGCCGCGCAACCCGGCCGAACCTGGCGGGCCGGGAGCCGGGGCCGGGTCCCGGCGGTCTGGGCGCGGGAGACAGGGAGCGGGAGAGGGGGATACCGGGCCGGTCCGGCGGGCTGGGCACGGTTTACAGCCGGCGGCTGCCGTAATTCGGCGCCTCGGCGACCATCTGGATGTCGTGCGGGTGGCCCTCGGCCAGGCCGGCGGCGGTGATCTGGACGAAACGCGCCTGCTGTAGCTCGGCGATGGTCCTGGTGCCGCAGTAGCCCATCGCGGCCCGCAGCCCGCCCACTAGCTGGCCGGCCACGGCCGACAGCGGCCCGCGGTACGGCACCCGGCCCTCGACGCCCTCGGGAACCAGCTTGTCCTCGCGCAGCACGTCGTCCTGGAAGTACCGGTCCCTGGAGTAGGACCCGCCGCGCTCGGCGTTGCGCATCGCGCCGACCGAGCCCATGCCGCGGTAGAGCTTGTACTGATCGCCGCCGATCATGACCATCTCGCCCGGCCCCTCCTCGCAGCCGGCCAGCAGGCCGCCAAGCATCACGGTGTCGGCACCCGCGGCGATCGCCTTGGCGATGTCACCGGAGTACTGCACGCCGCCGTCGCCGATCACCGGCACCCCAGCCGGCCTGGCCGCGCGGGCCGCCTCGTAGATCGCGGTGATCTGCGGCATTCCGACGCCGGCCACCACCCGGGTCGTGCAGATCGAGCCCGGGCCCACGCCGACCTTTACCGCGTCGGCGCCCGCGTCGATCAGGGCCTGCGCGCCCGCGCTCGTCGCCACGTTGCCGCCGATCACCTCCGCCGACGAGTTCGCCTTGAGCTGGGACACCATGTCGAGCACCGACTGAGCGTGCCCGTGGGCCGTGTCCACGACAAGGAAGTCGACGCCGGCGTCGATCAGCGCCTGGGCCCGCCGCTTGGCATCCTCGCCGACCCCGACCGCCGCGCCGGTCGTCAGCCGGCCCTGCGAGTCCTTGGTCGCGTTCGGGAACTTCTCGCTCTTGGTGAAGTCCTTGACCGTGATCAGCCCGCGGAGCAGGCCCCGGCTGTCGACCAGCGGAAGCTTCTCGATCTTGTTCGCCGACAGCAGACGCAGCGCCTCATCGCGCGGCACCCCGACCGGGGCGGTGATCAGCGGCATCGGTGTCATGAGCTCGGCCGCCCGGCGGCTGTGGTCCTGCTCGAACCTGATGTCCCGGTTGGTGATGATGCCAAGCAGCACGCCGTCGCCGGAGACGACAGGAAGACCGGAGATCCGGTACCTGGCGCACAGCTCGTCGACCTCGGCCATGGTCGCCTCCGGCCCGCAGGTCACCGGATTAGTGATCATCCCGGCCTCGGATCGCTTGACGATGTCGACCTGGTGCGCCTGCTCGTCAACGGACATATTGCGGTGCAGCACCCCGACGCCGCCATTCCTGGCCATCGCCACGGCCATCCTGGCCTCGGTGACCGTGTCCATCGCCGAGGAGAGCAGCGGCATCCGGAGCGTGATGCCGCGAGTGAGCCTGCTCGTGGTGTCGGCCTCGCTCGGCATGATCTGCGAGTGGGCTGGCAGCAGCAGTACGTCGTCGAAGGTCAGGGCGGGCGGGCCGAACTTGGCGTCGTCGGTCATGTCACTCCGGGATCCTGGTCGAGAAGGATCTGCTCATCCTAATGACGCCAGGCGCAGCGCCGTTAGCTGCGTGGCGGCTACCGCCGGTACTTCATGGTCGACTGATTGAGGAACAGGCGGACCCCCAGCCGAGGCACCCGGCTGCTGCCGCCGCAGTTAGCGCAGGCCCGCGAGCCGTGAGTGGCGAACATCCCCTTGTGCCGTCCTGACCCGCCGCACGTCCTGCATTTGGTGAATGGGTGCAGGCGCAGGGAGATCCAGTAAGAACCCATCCAGGCTATGGCCAGCACGATAAGAACTAAAAACGAGCTATGCACCTTGTCCTCCCCTTTATTATATCTTGATCTATCGTGTCCTCCAGTCGCGAGCCGACCCGTTATCACATGCCGCGCTGATCGGTCCAAACCTGGGCGCAGTCGGCTAAGTGCACGATCCGCTGGCCGGCCCGGCGCCCTTTCTCCAGCCTTAAGGCTTATGGAAAGGACTGGCCAGGCCAAGTACATCCCAAAATTAGGCACAACGTCGCCGCATTGCCATAAATTAAGCAGATGATGTCCGCTGCGGGGATATCAGCACCTTCGCGGGGGCAGCCGGCGCCGTCGGAGGGCGGCGGATGCCACCTCGATGGCGCGGGCTCCGCGATCGGGGTTCTGCGCGTGGTGAATCGTCCGCGACCGGGTCATCGGCCGACTAGGCCGCCATGAGCGATAACCGCTGGCCGGTGCCGTCTTCGGAGTTCGCCGCGGAACAGGGCAGCCCGCGCGGACGAACTCCGGACCTGGTGGCCGGTGCCGGACATGCAGAGGTCCCGGACCCCGCGGGCTGGCTAGGCGCTTGAGCCGTAGCGCTCGGCGATGGCGATGGCGCGCAGCCTCGTCAGGGCGCGATGCTGGGCGACCCGGACGGCGCCGGCCGACATGCCGAGCGTCTTGCCGGTCTCCTCCGCCGACAGGCCGGCCAGCACCCGGAGGACGAGCAGTTCGCGCTGATGCTCAGGCAGGCGCGCCAGCAGCGCACGGGTTCGCTGCGCCTCCAGGTCGGCTACGACGGTCTCCTCAGGCCCTGGTCGCTCGTCCGGGCCGTCGGGCAGGTCCTCAGTGGGAATGGCCAGCCTCGCGGCGTGTCGCCTGGCGTCAGCGACCTTGTGCGAGGCTATCCCGAAAACGAACGCGGCGAATGGCCGGCCCATGTCCCGATAGCGCGGCAGCGCGTCCAGAACGGCAATGCAGACTTCCTGCGCCACATCGTCAGCGACCTGATGATGTCCGGCGACCGGCCCGAGCCTGGCCCGGCAGTACCTGACGACCATGGGCCTGATCTGCCGCAGCAGCAAGTCGATGGCGGCCGGCTGGCCCCGCGCTGCCAGCGCGGTCAGGTCGGTGATAGCGGCCGGGCTACCATCGACAGCTTGCCGATTCATGCGTTCCCCCTCCGACGGTATACGTCGCGCATCCAGCGGTCATGAAGACATGATGCCCAGGTAAAGGGACGGCCTAATCACAAGAAGGGGAAGCGATGAGATTACGATGCGATGACTTGTTAATTTGCCCAGGAAATTAATGGCATAGACACAGATGCCCGCCCGGTCACCCGCCGGACATGCCAGCGGGCCGGGACCCCGTCTGGAGTCCCGGCCCGCTGCGTCGGCCGCGGTCAGGCGCTAGTGCGAATGACCGTGCCCGCCGTGGCTGTGCCCGTGGCCGGCCTCGGCCAGCTCTTTCTCCGGCTTGTCGGTGACCAGCGCCTCCGTGGTGAGCAGCATGCCGGCGATGGACGCGGCGTTCTGCACGGCGGACCTGGTCACCTTGACCGGGTCGATGACGCCCTGCGCCATCAGGTCGCCGTACTCCCCGGTCTCCGCGTTGTAGCCGTGACCGGCCGGCAGGTCGGCGATGGCCGCGACCACGACGCCGCCCTCGGCGCCCGCGTTCAGCGCGATCCAACGACCCGGCGCCAGCAGCGCCTTGCGGACCACAGCGACCCCGGTCGCCTCGTCGCCGGACATGCCCAGGTCCCCGAGCGAGGCCGCGGCGTGGATCAGCGCGCTTCCGCCGCCAGCCACGATGCCTTCCTCGATCGCTGCCCTGGTCGCCGAGATGGCGTCCTCGAGCCGGTGCTTCTTCTCCTTGAGCTCGACCTCCGTGGCGGCACCCGCGCGCAGCACGGCTACGCCGCCGGACAGCTTGGCGACCCGCTCCTGGAGCTTCTCCTTGTCCCAGTCCGAGGTGGACGCCTCGATCTCGGCCTTGAGCTGACGGATCCGGTCGTTGATCGCCGACTGGTCAGCGGCCTCGGTGACGATCGTGGTGGTGTCCTTGGTCACGGTGACCCGCCGGGCAATGCCGAGCACGTCGAGGCCGGCCAGCTCGAGCTTGAGGCCGACCTCCTCGCTGACGACCCGGCCCGCGGTCAGGATAGCCATGTCCTCGAGCATCGCCTTGCGCCGGTCGCCGAAGCCCGGGGCCTTGACCGCGACCACGTTGAGCAGGCCGCGGATCTTGTTGACGACCAGGGTCGACAGCGCCTCGCCGTCGACGTCCTCGGCGATAATCAGCAGCGGCTTGCGTGCCTGAGCGATCTGCTCGAGCAGCGGCAGCAGGTCGGCCATCGCGGAGATCTTGCCGTTGTGCAGCAGGACGTAGGTGTCCTCGAGCACGGCCTCCATCCGGTCCTGGTCGGTGATGAAGTACGCCGAGATGTAGCCCTTGTCGAACTGAAGGCCCTCGGTGAACTCCAGCTCCAGGCCCATGGTCGGCGATTCCTCGACCGTGATCACGCCGTCCTTGCCGACCTTGTCGAACGCCTCGGCGATGATCGCGCCGATCTTGGCGTCCTGCGCCGAGATCGTCGCCACGTTCGCGATCTCGCTGCGCTCGACGACCTCGCGTGCGGTCTTCAGCAGAATGTCCGACACGGCAGTCGCGGCGGCGTCGATGCCCCGCTTGAGCGACATCGGGTTGGCGCCGGCGGTGACCGAGCGCAGCCCCTCGTGCACCATCGCCTGCGCCAGCACGGTGGCCGTCGTGGTGCCGTCCCCGGCCACGTCGTTGGTCTTGGTCGCGACTTCCTTGGCGAGCTGCGCGCCCAGATTCTCCTGCGCGTCCTCGAGCTCGATCTCGCGCGCGACGGTCACGCCGTCGTTCGTGATCGTCGGGGCGCCCCACTTCTTGTCGATGACCACGTTGCGGCCCCGTGGGCCGAGGGTCACCTTCACGGCGTCCGCGAGCTTGTCCACTCCGCGCTCAAGCGCCCGCCGCGCTTCCTCATTGAAATCCAGGCTCTTGGCCATGCAGCACCTCGGCTGATTGTGATCGGATGGTCTTGCCCGTCAGCGTCTTGTCGTCAGGGCTTCGTCAGGTCTTAGGTTCATCACGGGTTCATCAGGTCATGTTCATGCCGCCGCCCCGGCCCGGCCGGGACCACGGGAAGTTGCCCTCCTGGGGGCCACCGGCCGATCCGGGGCGGCAGATGGCGCGCTTGCGCACGCCAGACGCGGGCCAGGCCCGCGTCGCTACTTCTCGATGACGGCGAGCACATCGCGAGCGGAGAGCACCAGGTACTCCTCGCCCGCGTACTTCACTTCGGTGCCGCCGTACTTGCTGTACAGCACGACATCGCCGGTCTTGACGTCCATCGGGACGCGCTTGGAGCCAGCGTCGTCGAACCGGCCTGGTCCGACGGCGATGACCTCGCCCTCCTGGGGCTTCTCCTTGGCGGTGTCCGGGATGACAAGGCCGGACGCGGTGGTCTGCTCGGCGTCGAGCGGGCGCACCACGATCCTGTCTTCGAGCGGCTTGATAACAACCTTGGTGGCGGTCGTCACGATCTGACCTCCCCCTTACGGAAAGGGTTAGCTGAGTTACCTTCTAGAGGCGACCACGGGGCCTGCCGTCGCGGGTGCCAGACCATCCTCGTCGCGTTAGCACTCTACACCATCGAGTGCCAAGTCCGCACAGTAGCCCGACCGGCGAAGGCAGTCAAGAGCCTCAGCAAGGTAACGACAGCCCCACGGCCGACCAGGACAGGCCGATCTGCCCGTCCGCCGCCGAACGACCGGCCCTCAGCGCGAGCGGGCCTGGCCCGGCACGGCTCGGGCGGCGCGGCGGGTGCGCCGCAGCGCGTCCGGCGCGGCGGTCGCGATTCAGCCGAGGTGGACCTGGGTGACCGGGAGGGCGGAGTCCGCGGCGAAGTCGGGCGGCGACGGGGCCGCTCCGGCGGCTACCAGATCCGCCCCGAGCGCGGCGACCATGGCGCCGTTGTCCGTGCAGAGTCCAGGCCGCGGCACTCGGAGCCCGATCCCGGCCGCCTCGCATCGCTGCCTGGCAAGCGCCCTGAGCCGCGAGTTGGCCGCGACCCCGCCGCTGATCACCAGATGCTCGACGCCGCTGGACCTGCACGCGTCCACGGCCTTGCGGGTCAGCACATCGACGACCGCCTCCTGGAAGGACGCGGCGACGTCGGAGACCGGGACGGCGAGCCCGGCCGCTTCCCGCGCCTCAATCCAGCGTGCCACGGCGGTCTTCAGCCCAGAGAACGAGAAGTCGGCCGTGCCGTCCCGGTATTTGGACCTGGGAAACGAAACGAGGTGCGGGTCGCCAGTACGGGCAGCCGCGTCGATCGGCGGCCCGCCGGGGAAGGGCAGCCCGAGCAGCCTGGCGACCTTGTCATAGGCCTCGCCTGCCGCGTCGTCGATCGTCGCGCCGAGCGGCCTGATGTCCGCGGTCACGTCGCTGACCAGTAGGAGCGACGAGTGCCCGCCGGAGACGAGCAGAGCCACCGCGGGGACAGGCAGCGGGCCGTGCTCCAGCTGGTCCACGCTGATGTGCGCGGCGAGGTGGTTGACGCCATATAGCGGCTTGCCGAGAGCGAGCGCGTAAGCCTTGGCCGCGCATACCCCGACGAGCAGCGCGCCGGCCAGGCCAGGGCCGGCCGTGACCGCGATCGCGTCCACCTGCGCCAGGCTGACACCCGCGATCGCCAGCGCCCGATCCACGGCGGGAACCATGGCCTCCAGATGCGCCCGGCTCGCCACCTCGGGCACGACGCCGCCGAACCTCGCGTGCTCCTCGACGCTGGACGCGACCGAGTCGGCGAGCAGCTCGTGCCCGCGGACCAGGCCCACGCCGGTCTCGTCGCAGGACGACTCGATCCCGAGCACCAGCGGCGCGGTCATCGGCGCGCCTGTCCCTGATCGCCGCGGGTCTCGCCGCTGCCCGCGCCGGCACCGCGCCGATCGCCGCCGGCGCCGGCGCCGGGGCCGGGGCCGGGGCCGGTGCCGGGCTCCGCTGCCCTGGTCAGGCGCCGCCGCATCACCAGGGCATCAGCGCCGGACGGTTGGTAATAGCCCTTCCTGATCCCGATCTCGGCGAAGTCGTACCTGCGGTACAGCCGCTGAGCCCGGACGTTATCGGTCCGTACCTCGAGGAAGACCTCGGTGCAGCCGCGCCTGGCCGCCTCGGCGAGCAGCGCATCAAGCAGCGCCGAGCCGATCCCCTCGCCCCAGCGGTCGGCGGCCACGGCCAGCGTCAGCACGTCACCCTGCCAGCCGGCGCCGAGCAGGCCCGCGTAACCCGCGATCGCGCCGCCCTCCTCGGCTACCAGGTAATGACGGCTGGCCGGCTGCTGCCTCAGCTCGCCGGTCAGCATCTCCCTCGACCACGCCTCCTCGCCGAACAGGGCACGCTCGAGATCGAGTACCAGGTCAAGGTCGGACGGCGTCATCGGGCGGAGCACGGGGGTCACGGGGTCACCCGCTTGGGCCGGCCAGGCTCGGCGGCGTCAGGACGGCGCAGGTACAGCGGATCAGGCGGGCTAGCCGGAATCCCGAGGGACAGTTTTCTGGCTGAGATCCCGGCGAGCCTGCCCGCGGCCGGGTAGCGCGGCCCGATCGGCTGGTCGGCCAGCTCGGGGTACAGCACCGGTCCCTGGCCGGCCACCGGGCAGCCGGCCGGCACAAGCGCAGGGAGGCTCACCTCCGGCCCGGACAGGCGCTCGCCGGCCGGGGAGTAGCGCGCCCAGTAGACCTCGCGGCGACGGGCGTCGGTGGCGACGATGAACTCCCGGCCGGCCGCCCGCTCGCTGGCCTCGGCCGCGATCACGTCGAGCGTGCAGATGCCGTCCACGGCGATCGCCAGGGCGCTGCCGAGCACCCGCGCCGTGACCAGGCCGACGCGCAGGCCGGTGTACGGACCCGGGCCGGTCCCGACCGCGATGGACTCCAGGTCAGCGGGCCTGAATCCGGCAGCCGCGAGCACCCTGCCGACCAGCGGGGCCAGCAGCTCCCCATGACGGCGGGCATCGACTGCCGACTCCTGCGCCAGGACGCGGGCGCCGTCGTGCAGCGCGACGGTCACGGCCGGCGTCGCGGTGTCGAAGGCAAGAATCAGCACGGTGTCACAGCGTAGTCACCCGCTACGGCCGGCCGAGCCAGGCAAACTGCGGGCAGGCCCGGCGCAATCGCCGCTGGCGGCCGGCCAGCACCGCCCTGGAGCGTGCGCGGACCGCACTTGCGGCAGCTCAGCTGACCGGCGGTATCGCCTGCACGGCGGTCATCATCTGCCTGGCCACGGCCAGGGCACCGGCTCGCAGCTCGCCGATCGAGACCGGGCCGAAGCCGCCGCTTGCCTGAGCCTCGAGGCTCGCCGTGACGAGCACGTTGTGGTAGCGCGCGACCACGGTCACCCAGTCGGTGATGGTGCCGACATGAAACACCTGGAGCGCGCTGAACGCCTCCTGGCCGAGTCCGGTCAGCGGCGTGATGGTGGCCGGGGGCTGCGGGGTGTTCTTGGCCGGCTTGATGAACTGCCTGCGCTGCCGGCCGTAGGTGTAGGCCGCGTTGGCTGTCGCGTTCCCGTTGCCGACCGGGATGTAGCCGGCCGGCTGGTAAGCCTGCATGGTCACGTTCAGGACCCGGAACACCGGCCGGGCATCGACCGTGTAGGTGCACTCACTCTCGCCGCGGTAGTTGAACGGCTGGATGCTCTTGCGCGTGCCGGGCAGGTACTCGCCGAGCGTGGCGGCGCCGACCACGTGACATGCGTCGGGCACGCTGCTGAGCTCGCCCTTCTGCAGAGTCGTCACGAACTGGCTCCGCACGACCGGGGGCTGGTTCAGGACGATGACCAAGCCGATGATCACCACGACCGCGATCGCCGCGCCGCCCCAGTAGACCAGCCTGCGCCTGGACCGGCGGCGCCGGGCGGCCGCCGCCCTGGTCCGGCCGGCCAGCCGGCGTCGGACCCCCGGCCGGTCCCTGGCCGGCTCCTCGGCCGGGGTCGGCTCGGCGACCGGCTCCGGCACGGGCCGGCGCGGCGGCCTGCGCGCCGGGCGCAGTGGCTCGATGCCGCCCGGAACCGCCCACGGCGGCAGGTCGGACTCGGGCTCGGCGCCGGCGTCGAATGCGTCGAGCATCTGCCACCCGGTCCGGCCCGGCTCCCGTGACGTCCTGGACCTGCCGGAACGGTCAGACTGGTCAGGCTGGCGTGGCGGGTAGCCCTGCTCAGTCACGGCGCGCCTCCCTGACGGGCATCGGACCGTGCGTTATGACGGCAAGCTGATCGCAATCACCGCAGTTTAGTGGCGTGAACGGTGTGGCCGGGTGACGGATCGCAACAATTGGGGTAGCTCCAGGCTGGCCAGACGGATAGGTACCCGCCTGGCCGGCGGTCATCGGACCGCTCGTCCGGCGGGCAGCTGGTGATCGGACGGCTCATCTGGCGGCCCGAGCGGCTCGGCGAGCAGCCGGACGAGCCCGGCGGCCGCGGCCTGCCAGCGCTCGCCGTACCCGGTCACCGTCACAAGCCGCGGCTCATCGCCGGGGTCCTCGCGGGCGCCATGGCCAGCCGGCCGGGCCGTCGCGACCCGGTCGATCGTGATCCGCAGGTATCCGGGTGCCAGGTACTCGACCAGGCCCTCGCCCCACTCCACCACGATCACCGAGCGGTCCAGGTCCGCGTCCAGGTCCAGGTCGTCCACCTCGACCCGGCTGCCCAGTCGGTAGGCGTCGGCGTGGACCAGATCGGGGCCGCCGCGGAGCGCCGGGTGCACGCGGGCGATCACGAATGTCGGCGACGTCACCGGGCCGCGCACGGCGAGCCCGGCGCCGATCCCCTGTGCCAGCGTCGTCTTGCCCGCACCGAGCGCGCCGGTCAGCACGATCAGATCACCTGGCCGCAGCGCCGCGGCCAGCCTGGCGCCGAGCGCCCGCATCTGGGCAGCGCCAGGCACGGCAACCCGCGCCGTGATGGCCGCGGCGGCCTGCTGCTCAGCCATCGCCAGCATGCCGTGCGAGGGCCCGTGCGATCAGCCGGGCGATGGCCTCGTTGACCTCCTCGGGGCGCTCGAGTATGACCACATGGCCCGCCCCTCGGATCGTGACCAGCTGGGCGTCGCTGATCGATGACGCCAGATCGTCGCTGAAGGCAGGATCGACCATCCGGTCCCGGTCGCCGGTCAGCACGAGCACGGGGATGCTGCCGAGCACCTTCAGCGCGTGCCTCTTCTCGTGGCCTACCAGCGCGACATAGAAGTCGGCCACGACATCGATCGGAGTGGCCCGGATGACCCGCTCGAGGAAGTCAACGACCGTCGGGCTCACCCTTGCGTCACCGAACGCCAGGTGCCTGGTGCCGAGGAAGGCGATGTCGCTGGCCGAGTGACGGCCCCGCTCCACGACCTCGGCGAGCCTGCCCTTGGAAGCCCCGGTCATCATGGAGGGCATCGCCCGCCGGGCGGCCGGCCGCAGCGGCGCGGGCAGCCAGGTCACCGGATCGACGGTGGATGCGGCGGTGGAGATCAGCGCCGCTCCGATGACCTTGCTGCCGATCAGCTCAGGGTGCTGATCGGCGAACGCCATCACCGTCATGCCGCCCATCGAGTGGCCGACCAGCACCACCGGCGTATCGCCTGGCGCGGCTGCCATCATGACCGCGTGCAGGTCAGCGCCGAGCTGGTCGATGCTGACCAGCTCGGGTGCGGACCTCATCGACCGGCCGTGGCTTCGCTGATCCCAGAAGACCAGCCGGGCGATCTGCTCGAACCCGGCTCGCTGGTAGTACCAGACATCGGAGTTGAGCGAGTAGCCGTGACAGAAGATGATCGTCACCGGCGCGTCCTGCGGCCCGCTGATCTCGACGTGCAGCCGCAGGCCATCGTCGGCGATCACCGTCATCGGCTGGCCATGAATATCGCCGAACGCCTCTCCGGCCGCCAGGTCGGGCCGCAGCCGGATCCTGCCTACCGCGATCTTCTCGGCCAGGACCACGACGCCGACACCGGCCGCTACCGCGCCCGCGGCGAGCCCGGCCACGCCGGTCAGCCGCCGCCAGCCGACCATCAGACCTCCCGCCTGCCGGGGCTCGGAGCGTCCGCCAGATCACGCCCGTCCCGGCGACCGGCCCCGGCGGCCTCAGCGCCCGAACAGCCCGCCTCAGTTACCCCACGGTAGCTTCTCGGGATCTTCGCCGTAAACCTCGTCACGACGTCATAGGAGATCGTGCCGATCGCGTCCGCCCACTCCTGCGCTGTCGGCTCGCCACGATCGCCCGGCCCGAACAGGACCACCTCGTCACCAGGTGAGATCCTGGCGTCGCCGACGTCGATGACGCACTGGTTCATGCAGACAGTGCCCGCGATGGTCCAGCGGCTGCCCCGGACCATGACCTGCGCCGTGTTGGTCGCCGATCGCGGTATTCCCTCGTGATAGCCGAGCGGGATCAGCCCGAGCGTGGTCTGCGCTCGCGTGCGGTAGCGATGCCCGTACGAGACCGGAGTGTCACCAGGTACCTGCTTGACCTGCACGAGCCGCGTCCGCACGGTCATCGCGGGCCGCAGCCAGCCCGGAGGTCCCCCGGGCAGGGTGGCGAGCCCGGTCACCCCGCCGCCCGGCCGTACCAGGTCAAACCAGGAGTCTGGCCTGGTGATCACCGCGGGCGTGTTGGCCAGGTGCCGAACCTGCGGCCTGGCGCCGGCCCGCTCGGCCCGATCGATCGCGGCACGGAACGCGTCGAGCTGAGCATCGACCGACGGATGCCCGGGCAGGTCGGCGCAGGCGAGATGCGACCAGAGCCCGACGATCTCGCAGCGCCCGGCCGCCTGCTCGTCGAGGGCGGCCGCCACCAGGGCAGGCCAATCGGCGAGCGGCGCCCCGCCGCGGCCCATCCCGGTGTCCGCCTTCAGGTGCAGCCGCGCCGGGCGGCCGGCCAGTTCGGCAGCGGCGGCGATCTGCCTGACCAGGCTCGCCGATCCGGCGCTCAGGTCGATGCCGAGCCCGATCGCCTCGCGATGCGGCGCGTCAGGGGAGGCGAGCAGGCAGAGCACCGGCACTCTCAGGCCGGCCTTCCTCAGCTCCACGGCCTCGCTGACGTGACCGACGCCGAGCCAGGTGGCCCCCGCCGCGAGCGCCGCCACGGCGGTCGGGACCATGCCGTGGCCGTATCCGTCAGACTTGACCACCGCCATCACCTGGGCGCCGCCGACGTACCGCACTAGTTCAGCCACATTCGACCTGATCACATCGAGGTCGACGATCGCCTCGGGATGCCCGTCCATGGCGTCACAGTCTGCCAGCACCAGGCCACTGCTACGCCCAGCCCTCGCAACCAGGGTAGGCGGCATGATTAGGTAAAGCCATGGCCGATCTCATTCCGCGTCAGGTTCTCTTTGGTAATCCAGAGCGGGTCAGCCCGCGATTGTCGCCCGACGGCACCCAGCTCGCCTGGATCGCGCCGAGCGATGGCGTACTCAACGTATGGGTGGCGCCAGCCAGCCCGGAATCAGGCGTGATCTGGGAGCAGGCGCAGGTGGTGACCGACGATGCCGATCGCGGCATCCGGGCGTTCGCCTGGGCGCACGACAACAGGCACCTGCTCTATTTGCAGGACACCGGGGGCGACGAGAACTGGCGGCTGCACGACGTGGACCTGCCGACCATGCAGCGCCGCGATCTCACCCCGTTCGACGGCGTCCAGACGCAGCTGGTCGCGATGCAGCGCAAGTTCCCCTCCGAGGTCCTGATCGGCCTGAACCGGGACAACCCGGAGCTGCATGACGTGTACCGGCTTGACCTGGTGACCGGCGAGCTGACCAAGGAGGTCACCAACCCCGGCTACCTCGGCTGGATAGCCGACTGCCAGATGGTGGTGCGCGGTGCCGCGGCCCCGCAGCCGGACGGCGGGATCCAGCTGCTCGTCCGGGACAGCGCGGACGACGAATGGCGGCTGCTGATGACCATACCGGCCGAGGACTCGGCGTCCACCGAGCCGGTCGCGTTCAGCGAGGACGGCCGGTCGCTGCTCATGATCAGCTCGATCGGCGCCGAGACCGCCAGGCTGGTCAGGATCGATCTGGCCACCGGCCGCGAGGACGTGCTGGCAGAGGACCCGGCGGCCGACGTGAGCGGCGTCCACCTGCACTCGGACACCAGGGAACCGCAGATCGTCACCATCATGAAAGACCGGTCCGAGTACGTTGTGCTCGATCCGTCCGTAGCCGACGACCTGGCCGCGATCCGCGGACTGCACCATGGCGATCCGTCGATCGAGAGCGCCGACGACGCCGATACCACCTGGCTGGTGGCATTCACCAACGACTCGGGGCCGATCCCGTACTTCGCCTACGACCGGGCGGGCAAGCGCGGAAGCTTCCTGTTCGAGCACCGGCCGGCCCTGACGCAGTACACGCTGGCCGCGATGGAGCCGTTCTCGTTCACCGCACGGGACGGGCTGACCATCCACGGCTACGCGACGTTCCCGCCGAGCGAGGCCAGGAGCGGGCTGCCCGCGGTGCTGAACGTGCACGGCGGGCCGTGGGTGCGCGATGCCTGGGGCTTCAATCCCGAGGCGCAGTGGATGGCGAATCGCGGTTACCTGTGCCTTCAGGTCAACTACCGGGGATCGACCGGCTACGGCAAGGCGTTCGTCAACGCCGGCGACCGCGAGTGGGGCGCCAGGATGCAGGATGACCTCACCGATGCGGTCGCCTTCGCGGTCGGCGAAGGCTGGGCCGACCCGAAGCGGGTCGCCATCTACGGAGGGTCCTACGGCGGCTACGCCGCGCTGGCTGGCGCCACCTTCACGCCGGAGGTGTACTGCTGCGCGGTCGACATCGTCGGGCCTTCCAACCTCAAGACGCTGATCGAGACGATCCCGCCGTACTGGACGCCGCTGGTCGCCCAGTTCCACCGCCGGGTCGGCAATCCGGAGACCGACGCCGAGTTCCTGTGGTCCCGCTCGCCGCTCTCGCGGGCCGAGCAGATCTCGATCCCGCTGCTGATCGCGCAGGGCGCGAACGATCCGCGGGTCAAGCAGGCCGAGTCCGAGCAGATCGTGGCCGCGATGCAGGCCGCCGGGATCGAGCACGAGTACCTGCTCTTCCCCGACGAGGGACACGGCTTCGCCAAGCCGGAGAACCGGATGCGCTTCTACACGGCCGCGGAGAGATTCCTCGCCCACCACCTCGGCGGCCGCGCCGAGGACTAGCCGCCATATTGCTCACGTTGCCATCCAGCCCGTCGGCCAGCGGCCGGGCCGCCTGGAGCGCGGGCCGATGAGCGAGCGGCCGTACGTTCTGCTCAGCTGTGCGATGTCGATCGACGGATACATCGACGACGCGTCAGAGAGCCGGCTGCTGCTGTCCGGCGATGCCGATCTTGACCGCGTCGATGAGGTCCGCGCGGGCTGTGACGCCATCCTGGTCGGTGCTGTCACTATCCGCCGGGACAACCCGCGCCTGCTCGTCCGATCGCCGGCTCGCCGGGCGGACCGGGTGGCCAGGGGCCTGGCACCGTCGCCAGCGAGGGTCACCCTGACCAGCCGGGGAGACCTCGATCCGGCCGCGCAGTTCTTCAAAGCCGAGGCACCAGCGGCCGACGA
>Ga0209415_10004825_pt1 | contig 24561 bp, 16 predicted proteins | sample PeaSoiSIISIP2007_FD_187696 | JGI IMG/M metagenome (GOLD analysis project Ga0209415, IMG submission 187696) | Peat soil microbial communities from Weissenstadt, Germany - SII-SIP-2007 (SPAdes) (version 2) | ecosystem: Environmental > Terrestrial > Soil > Wetlands > Peat | place: Germany... | reverse complement strand
GGCCACCGTCTTCGAGCTGAGCGGACCGTTCTTCGGGTGGCTGGGGTGGCCCATCGCCTCGGTGATGTCGTGGCTCGGTTGGTTGTGTGCCGCCGTCGTGCTCGTGGTCCGGGGGCGTCGGCGCGTCCGGGCGGTGGTGTTCCTGGCCGTGGCGGTGGCGTGCGCCGTGTACGAAGGCCAACCCGACACTTTGGTGCTGTTGGGTTGCGCCGTCCTCGTGTTCCTGGTGGCGCTGCTGGTCCTGAGGACCGCCCGCCTCAAAGGCTCGGGGCCCATCCGACGCCCGGCCCTTGACGCCGTGCTCGGCGTGGGCGCCGGGGCCGCCCTCAGCGCCCCGTTGCTCCTCCCCGGGGTGCAGCTCATCTCCGGTACGGTCCGCACCGGCAAGGACCTGAGCCAGGCGGTGTCCGCCCCCAGCATCATGCTGACGCTGTTCCAGGGCTTCGACGGGTTGCCGGTCACCGGCAGCGGGTACTTCGGGTCCGGGTACTACACCAAGGCGGTGGTCTACGTCGGGGTGATCGCCGTGGTGCTCGGGGCGGTGGCGATCGTCGCCGCCGTGAAGCACCGATGTCGCCGACCGGAGGTGTACGCCTTCGGGATCCTCGCCGTCGCCATGGCGGCCGTCGTGTACCTCCCAATCGTGGAGTCGTTCCTCGACGGACTGCCCCTCGTCGGCAGCGTGCTGTGGCGCCGGGCCACCATCCCCATGGCGTTCGCCCTGGCCGTCCTCGCCGGTCTGGGAGCCGACGTCCTGGTGCGCTCGGAAGGTGGCCGCGACGTGCGCCGGTGGACCGCCGTTGGCTTCGGCGTGGCCGCGGTGGTGCTGCTGGGGTTGTGGGCCTTGGCCCGGGGTCATCTGCCGGCGGCCGAGGCGTCGACGCGCGACCGGAGCTTCATCTGGCCCGTCGCGTCCACCGCCCTCGGCCTGGCGCTGGCCGGCTGGTTCGCTGTCATCGCCCGGCGACGGCGGCGCGCCCCGACGCAGGGTCATCGCCGGCCCATGGCCGTCGGCCGGTGGGCGGGGGTGGCGCTGCTCGTGTGCGAGACAGGCTTCCTCGTCACCGCCGGGACGCCGTTGTGGACCGCCAGCTCGAAATACCTGACCCCCACCCCGGCCGAGGCCGCTCTGGCCCGCGCCGTGGGGTCCTCGGTGGTCGGCCTGGGGGTGAACACCTGCTTCGGCGCCCTGCAGCCCGGGATCGTCCCCGACTACAACGTCGCCTTAGGCATCAAGGAGTTCGCCGTGTACGAGCCCTTGATCCCCCGGACCTACGGCGAGTCCTGGAGGGCTTCGACCGGGCAGGTGGCGTCCCCGGTGGCGTTCCCCGGTGTACCCTTCTCGGTGTTCTGCCCGGCGGTGACGACGGCCTCGATCGCCCGGCGCTACGGGGTCGGCTACGTCCTGGAGCCGGAGGGCACGCGCGGCCCGGCCGGTGCGGTCCTCGACACCACGGTGGGCAACGAAGACCTCTACCGCATCCCCGGCGCCGGGCTCGCCACCCTCACGCCGCCACTGGCGGGCGGGAGGCTGCCGGGGCCCGACGCGCCGGGGACGGTGGTCCCGGTCAGCGACCCCGACCCGTCGTCGTGGAGGATCGTGACGCACGCCGCGGGCCCCCAGGAGCTGCGGCTGCGGCTCACCGCCGTGCCCGGGTGGCACGCCACCATCGACGGGCACCCGCTCGTGCTGCAGCACTTCCTCGGGGTGATGCTCCAGGCCCGCATCCCACCCGGCCGCCACGTCATCGAGGTGCGCTACTGGCCTCCGGCCTTCACCGCCGGGCTCGTGCTGGGCGGGGCCGGCGTGCTGGGCCTCGGTGCCGCGTCGGTAGTGGGATGGGTGCGGCTGCGGCGTCGACGCGCTGTCGCTAGCGCCCCGGACTGAGGTCGTCAAGCGAGACGGGGTCCTCGACCAGTCCCTTGCCGGGCACCCACCACTCGAAGGGGAGGTTCTGGGTCTCCACCAGCGTGCGCCACGCGCCGCGCATCCCGTCCTCGTCGAGCGCGCCGAGCCCCCGCCAGGCCTTGCCGATCTCGGCGGTGAGGTCGGTGGCATTGAGGGCGGCGGACCCCTGGCGCAGCTTCCGGACGAATTGCTCCTCGGACCGGTAGGGAAAGTGCCGGATCTCGAGCCCTGACGCCCGGCGACCGCGGCGCGCCACCCCGTGGTTGCCGTAGGCGAGGCGGGCGCGGCGATGGGCGCGGAAGGCCACCTTGTGCAACCGGTTGGGCTGGGTCTTGCGCCACCGCAGGCGGCGTACGGGGTCGGGCTCGCTCAGGTCGTCGCCGAGCGTGGGCACGTGGTTGAACATGCGGGCCTGGACCACGTCCCCGTCACAGGCCGCCAGCCAGTCCGTCAGTGAACCGGTCGGTGCCTGCCAGATCTCGTCGGCGTCGAACGGGATCACCCAGCTCGCTCCGGCCTTCGCCGCGGCCCGGGCGAGCAGCGTGGTCTTCTCGCCCTGGTAGTAGTCCGGGAGCCGGTCCATGAGCACGGTGACGGGATGGGACCGGGCCAGGCGCTCGAGGATCTCGTGGGTCCCGTCGGTGGAGAGGTTGTCGGCGATCACCACCCGGGCCACGCCCTGGGCCAGCAGGTGCCGCACCACGGTCTCGATGATGTCGGCTTCGTCCCGCACCATCCCCACGGCCCACACCCCCCCCGAGCCCCCGACGTCGTCGGGGAGGGGGTCGAGGTGACGCCGGGCCGCCGCGCTGTGACGGAACCACCCCGGCTCGCGCTTGAGCCGCTTGGGCACACGGTGACGCTACCGCACGGGTTGGCGACGGTCGCCGTCCACGCGCCGGCCAACGCCGTGCAGAGCCACCACTACGATCGCCGGGCAGCGATGCCACTGCCCAACCTCTTCGTCATCGGGGCACCCAAGTGCGGGACCACCTCGCTGCACCGCTACCTGGACCAGCACCCCCGGATCTCGATGTCGGCGGTGAAGGAGCCGAAGTACTTCCTCACCGACGGCACCCGGCCGCACCACCGGGGGCCCGACGACGAGCGGGCCGATCGGGCCTACGTCGTGAAGCGCGCCACCTACGAGGCCTTGTTCGAGTACCCGCCCGGCCCCGGCGGGTACGCGGGGGAGTCGACGCCGTACTACCTGTGGGACCCCGACGCCGCCCCCCGCATCCGGGCCCTGGTCCCCGAGGCCCGACTGGTGGCCGTGCTGCGCGAGCCCACGCTGCGGGCCTACTCCAACTGGGCAGACCTGCGCGAGCAGGGTCGCGAGAACCTCGACTTCGCGTCCGCCATGGCCGCCGAGGAGGAGCGCCGGCGCCTGGGATGGGAGCCCTTCTGGTTCTACCGGGAGCTCGGCCTGTACGGGAAGCAGCTGACCAGGCTGCTCACGGTGTTCCCCCGGGAGCAGGTGTCGGTGGTGCTCGCCGACGACCTGGCCGAGGCCCCCGACCCGACGGTGGCGGAGATCTTCGCCTTCCTCGGGCTGGGCCCCCTGGAACACCCGCTGATCGAGGCGCGCCTCAACCAGACCATGTACACGCCGGTGGACCGCACCAGCCGCCTCCTCGAGACCCTGTTCGAGCGGGGCCAGCGGGCCCGGCCCGTGGTGCCCCGGCCGGTCCGGCGCATCGCCCGGGAGGTGGTGCGCCGGCGCCTGCGGTCGCAGGCGACCTCGGGCTCGCACGGCTCTCGCCTGCGCCACGAGTACGTCGAGGTGTTCACCGAGGACCGCCGGGTGCTCGAGGGACTGGGGATCGACGTGACGCGCTGGGACCACCACGAACACGACCTGCAGGGCGACGTCGAACGCTGAGCCATCAGGAGCGGCGACACCTTGGGACCTCGGCCCGGAATAGGCCCATATCCTGCGGGAATAAGTCCCTCCCCAGGCTATACTCGTGTCGTTCGGGGGACGGGGGGCAGGTGGCTGAGAGAGCGGTGACCGGGGATCCGCAGCGGCGCGCCGGCCCGGCGCGGCCGTGACGACGCGCTCTTTGCAGCAGCTCTACGAGGACCCCGCCACGCCCCTGGTGTCGGGGTCGGGGCGGGCTCGGCTCCAGGCCCAGATGCTCGTGGACGGCGCCTTGGGCGCCCACCGGGCCCTGCGGGCCGTCGACGTGGGCTGCGGCACGGGCACCTGGACGGCGCTGGCCGCCGACGTGGCGGCGCGTGCCGGGATCGACATGACCATCATCGGGCTCGACTGGTCGGTGGCAGCCCTCCGCCAGGCCCGGGGCCACGGCCTGGAGGTGGTGCGGGGCTCGGTGGAGCATCCCGGGCTCCCCCTGGGCTCGGCCACCGTCGACATCGTCATCATCAGCGAGCTCATCGAGCACCTGGTGGACACCGACACCGCCCTGGCCGAGGTGCGGCGGGTGCTGGTGCCCGGGGGGAGGCTGCTGCTGTCGACCCCCAACCTGGCCGCCTGGTACAACCGGGGCCTGCTGTTCTGCGGCGTCCAGCCCATCTTCACCGAGGTGAGCCTGCGGGGGATCTACGGCCGGCCCGGCCACGAGGTGGTGGGCCACCTGCGGGTCTTCACCCGCCGGGCCCTGGCCGCCCTGCTGCACGCCCACGGCTTCGTCGACGTGGCCATCACCGGGGCGCCGTACCACGACGTCCCCCGGCCCCTGCGCCCGATCGACCGGCTGTTGTGCAAGGTGCCGAGCCTGTCCTCTATCCTCCTGGCCTCGGCCGAGGCCCCCTGATCCGGGACAGGTTGGTGGTGGGGGTGCCGGGGGGATTTCATCAGATGTGACGATGAGATCCCGGTTCGGGGTTCATAGAGTCGCCATACAAGGGGCATGGGGCGTGTCGTGGCGCGTCTGGGCGCGCCAATGGGTATCCGGACTGTCGTCCGCCTGGGGGGGATGGGTTGACCGAGGTCGATCGTCAGTGGGGGGCTCTGGCCGATCGCCTCGAGGAGGACGTCCTCGTCGAGGACCTGCCCGTGCCGACCTCGCTGGCCGTGCCGCAGGTCACCACCCCCACGCCGGGGCCCTCCGTGGACGTCGGCTCCCGGCCCCAGGGGCTGGGCGTCGCCCGCCTGGACGCCGTGGCCGCCCGGGCGCTCGAAATCGGGTTGAAACGGGTGCAGGTGCTGGCCTGGAGGGACTTCGTGGACCCCGAGGCGGGCGGCTCGGAGCTGCACGCCCATCGCGTGGCGTCGGCCTGGGCCCGGGTCGGGATCGACGTGACCATGCGCAGTTCGGCCGCGCCGGGCCAGGAGTCCGTCTCGACGCGGGCCGGGTACCAGGTCATCCGCAAGTCCGGGCGCTACGGGGTGTTCCCCCGCAGCGCCCTCAGCGGACTGGTCGGCCGCCGGGGCCGGCCCGACGGCCTGGTGGAGATCTGGAACGGCATGCCCTTCTTCACGCCGTTGTGGGCGCGCTGTCCCCGCATCGTGCTGCTGCACCACGTCCACGCCGCCATGTGGAAGATGGTGCTGCCCCCCCGGCTGGCGCGTCTGGGCGAGGCCGTCGAGCTCAAGATCGCCCCTCCGCTGTACCGCCACAGCCGGGTGCTCACCCTGTCGACGTCGTCGCGCCAGGAGATCCTGACGATGCTCAAGCTGGACGCCTCGCGCGTGAGCGTGGTCCCTCCCGGGGTGGACGAGCGCTTCGGGCCGGGGGGAGCCAAGTCACCGGTCCCGCTGGTGGTGGCCGTGGGCCGCTTGGTGCCGGTGAAGCGACTCGAGCTTCTCATCGACGCCGCTGCCCGGGCGCGCCAGGTGGTCCCCGACCTGCGGCTGCTGGTGATCGGCGAGGGGTACGAACGTCCGGCGCTCGAGGCCAAGGTGGAGTCGGTCGACGGGAGGGCGTGGATCGACATGCCCGGCCACGTGTCCGACGACGAGCTGGCCGACGTATACCGGCGGGCGTGGGTGCTGGCCAGTACCTCGCTGCGCGAGGGCTGGAACATGACAGTCACCGAGGCCGGCGCGTGCGGGACCCCCGCGGTGGTGTCTGACATCGCCGGACACCGGGACTCGTTGGCGGGCGGCGTGAGCGGGCTGCTGGTGGACCCTGGTGACGACTTCGTCAACGCCCTGGTGCAGGTGCTCACCTCCACCAAGCTGCGCGACAGCCTGGCCCGGGGAGCGATGGCCCGAGCCCGGCGCCTCACCTGGGAGGCCACGGCGGCCAACGTGCTCGATGCGTTGGTCGAGGAGGCCGAAGCGCGTCGCTAGCGCCTTGCCGACCCGTGTCGGGGCCCAGGCCACCGCCGGTGCCGGCCGAGATTGGCCCGGCCCGGGGGGTAATCTGGACGGTGGGGACCGGGCTGGGCGATCGATCGAATCCCGCCTGTGCGGTGCGAGTGCCCGGGTGGTGTGAGAACGGAGGGTCACGACCGATGTCGATGGCGCAGTGCGTGTCGGCAGCGCGGTGCGTGTCGGCACGTGCGCAGACCCGGTGACCGCCTGGTCGTCCTGCTGGTCGTCTCGGCCCTGACCGTCACCGGCTGCGGGGGCACCTCGGTGGCAGCATCGGGGCCTCCCCCCCCGATGGTGGGCGTGATCGGCACCACGCTCCAGGCTGACAACGCCCAGTTCACGCTGGAGCAGGTCATCCCCGATCAGACCCAGGACGTGATCACCACCGTGCTCATGATCCTCAACACCTCGCGCACGACGACGAGCTTCGCCAACCTGTCGGTGGTCTCCCTGTTGAGCGACGTGACCGGGCACACCTACACCCCGGCGGCCACCACCACCGTGGCGGTGCCGCAGTGCCCGAGCCAGGAGTTCGCGGCTCCGCTGGCGCCGGGCCAGTCGGTGCAGGGGTGCGAGTTCTTCGCCGTACAGCCCCAGGCCAAGCCCGCCCAGCTCGAGCTGCTGGAGAAGCCCACCCTGCGGTGGCGCATCCTCAACGAGCCCGCCCCGGGGCTCCCCGGGAAGACGACCGGGACCGGGACGGGTACAGGAACAGGAACGGGAACAGGGACGGGCACAGGAACCGGGACGGGGACGGGGACGGGCACCGGTACGGGCACCGGTACGGGCACCGGAGCCGGGCCGCACTCCACGCGGGCGCACCACGTCAAGAAGAAGAAGGCCAAGACGAGGGTCAGGCGACCCCACAGGGTCAGGGTCAGGGCGAAGAAGCCGAAGAAGCCGAAGAAGTAGGGCCAGGAGCTCTCGACCTCCATGAGTGAGCCCGCCGCGCCGGCGACAGACACGTCCACGGCGCGGCGAGAGGCCACCTCGTCATGGCTGGGGTCGTGGGTGGCCCTGGCCGCCGTCGTGGCGTGGGGATGCTGGCAGTGGCGGTCGGAGCTGACCGGCGTGGCCTACGGCGACGACAGCTCGGTCCACGAGCAGATGGTGCGCTTCGCCGTCGGCCGGTTCGAGGGCGGACATCTGCCCATGACGAGCTGGTTCCCGTTCCTCGGGCTGGGGTCGCCCCAGTTCCTGCACTATCAGGGCCTCCCCGCCATGGTGACCGCCGCCCTGGGGATGGCGACCGGTGGCGACGCCGCCTTCCGGCTGACGCTGTACCTGCTCCTGGCGCTGTGGCCCCTGACGGTGTACTGGTCGGCCCGGCTCTTCGACCTCGGGCGGGGCGCCGCCGTGGTGAGCGCGCTGGCGGCGCCCTTCCTCATGAGCGCGGTGGGGGTGGGCTATGAGCCCAAGGCCTACGTGTGGATCGGCTTCGGCGTGTGGGCGCAGCTGTGGGCGTCGTGGACCTTGCCGCTGGCCTGGGCCTTCACGTGGAGGGCCATGTCGTCGCGCCGGGCCGTGGCACCGGCCGTGGTGTTCGTGGCGCTCACCATGGCCCTGCACTTCGAGACCGGCTACCTGGCGCTCATCCCCGTGGCGATCTTCCCCTTCCTCGTGCCGGGCGAGCTGCGCGTCCGGTGTCTGCGTGCCGTGGCCGTCGGCGCCGGCGCGCTGCTCGCCTCGGCCTGGGTGACGGTCCCGCTCCTGGTCGAGGGGCGCTGGGCGGCCACCAACGAGATCCTCGAGCACACCCCCCTGGTGAACGGCTACGGCGCCCGACAGGTGATGTCGTGGCTCGTGTCGGGTCAGCTCTTCGACGCCCATCGCCTCCCGGTCGTGACCGTGCTGGCCGGCGTGGGGGTGCTGTGCAGTGTGCGCCGGTGGCGTTCGCACCCGGCGGGACGCGCCCTGTTGGCGTTGTTGGTCATGAGCCTGCTGCTGTCGTTCGGACGCACCACCTTCGGCGGCCTCACCGTGTTGTTGCCCGGTGGCAAGGACATCTTCATGCGCCGCTTCATGATGGGGGCGCAGCTGAGCGGTCTGCTGCTGAGCGGGATCGGTGCCATGGCCGTGGTGCGCATCGTCGGCGGCGCCGTGGTGCGATGGCACCCCACCTGGGCCCAACAGCCCAGGGCGCGCCTCGCCGTCGTGGTGCTCGGGGGCCTGGCGGTGGTGGCCGTGTTGTCCCCGGCGTGGTCCCAGATCGACACGTTCGCGGCAATCAACACCCACTGGATCGCCGCCCAGCACGCCGCCGACGACACCCAGGGGGCCGAGGTGGACCGCCTCATCGGCTACGTGCGGGCCCACGGCGACGGCCGGGTGTACGCCGGCATGCCCTCGAACTGGGGGTCGGAGTTCACCGTGGGCGCCGTCCCGGTGTTCAAGTACCTCGAGAGCCGCGACGTGGACGAGGTGGGGTATACCCTGCGCACGGCGTCGCTCATGACCGACCCCGAGTACTTCTTCGACGAGCAGGTCTCCGGCGACTACGCGCTGTTCGCCGTGCACTACCTGATCCTCCCGGTCGGGCACCCCCCGCCGGTGCCGGCCCGCCTGGTCATGACGACGGGGCCCTACCGGTTGTGGGTGCTTCCCGGCGGCGGCTACCTCCGGGTGGTCGACACCGTCGGTACGCTCAGCGCCGATCGGACCGACGTGGGCACCATGAGCGTGCCCTACCTCGAGTCCGACCTTCCCGGCTCGGGCCGCTACCTGGCCGTCGCCTACGGGGGGGCGCCACCGGCACCGCTCACCGAGCCCGGTGCCCCGGCCGGGGCCGGCACCCCCGGCACGGTGCGACGCGAGCACGACGACCTCGTCGACGGCGAGGCCAGCGCCACCGTGGTGGCGCGCCGGGCCGCCGCCGTCGTGTTGAGCGCCTCGTTCGATCCGGGGTGGTCGGTCCGTGTCGACGGGAGGCCCGCGGCGCTCGAGATGCTGACTCCGGCGCTGCCGGCGGTGCGGGTGGGGCCGGGCGTGCACACCGTCACGTTCTCGTACCACGGCTTCGGCCAGTACCCGGCGCTGCTCGGGGTCCTGGTGGTGACGGTGGCGGTCCTGGTGTGGGCCGGCCCGCTCGACGGGCGGCGCCGGTGGCGCGGGAGGCGGGGCTAGCGGGCCGACTGGCGCCGGCGGCGCTGCTTGGCGCGGTACATGGCGTGGTCCGCCTCGGCCAGGAGGTCGGCGGGGAACACGTCGGGGTCGCTGGTCATGGCCAGTCCCACGCTCACGCCCACGCTCAGCTCCACGCCGTCGATGGTCATGGGCACGTCGAAGGCGGACTCCACCCGGGTCGCCACCGCCGTGGCCGCCTCTTCGTCGATGCTCTCGCACAGGACCACGAACTCGTCCCCGCCCAGATGCGCGGCGGTGTCGGCCGGCCGGATGACGGCGTCGATGCGCCGCGCCGTCTCCATGAGGACCAGGTCCCCCACGGCGTGGCCCAGGCGGTCGTTGATCCCCTTGAGCCCGTCCACGTCGCAGAACAGCACGCCCAACGTGCGGGGCTCACGGCGGTCCCGGGCCAAGGCCTGCTTCAGGCGGTCGTCGAGGAGGTAGCGGTTGGGCAGGCCGGTGACGGGGTCGTGGGTGGCCCGGTAGGCCATCTCGGAGTCGGCCATGGACCGCTCGGTGATGTCTCGCATCAGGGCCAGGACGGCGGGCTCGTCGTCCCAGTCGGTGCACAGCACGCGCGTGTCGGCCAGGATGACCTCGTTGTCGGGCCGGCGCGACGTCGTGGAGACCACCGGGAAGCTGGCCGCCTTGCCCACCAGCTGCGAGCGGGTCGTCCCCAGCATCACCGCCGCGGCGGTGTTGGCGAAGACCACGATGCCGTCGCGGTTGACCACGACCACCCCGTCGGTGCTGTTGTCGACGGCCCCGCGGAAATGGCCCTCGACGTTGGTCAGGCGGTCGCGCAGCTCCCTGACCTCTTGTCGGAGGTCGGGATCTTCGTGCTCGGCCCGTGGGTCGCCTTCGTCGGTCGCCATTGCCTCTCTCAGGCCGTTGTCAGACGAAGTGACGCAGACGCTCTTCGCCCATCCCGGCGGGTGCCCGCCGGTCGAGGGGATGGCTTGCCACTACTAGTCCCCCGGATCTCACTGATTGTGTTCCATGCGGCCCACAGAGGTCCCAATTTACTCACAACGTTGATCCAATTCCGGCTCGTTCGGCCACGGAGCGTCGGGTCCATGGGGGAAGCGTGGCGGGGCGGGGGAGGGCATCCTGGGGGGATGGCCTCCGGGCACCTCGGCATGTTCCCGCTGTCGGCAGTGCTCTTCCCCCACGCCGCCATGGCCCTGCACGTCTTCGAGCCCCGGTACCAGGCCCTGGTCACCGACTGCCTCGCCGGGGAGGGCCGATTCGGGGTGGTCCTCATCGCCCGGGGCTCGGAGGTGGGAGGCGGGGACGAGCGCTTCGTCGCCGGGACGGTGGCGTCGATCGAGGCGGCCGAGCCCCTCGGGGATGGACGTTGGCGTCTGGTGGCGCGCGGGGTCGGCCTCCTGGGGGTGCGGCGCTGGCTCGACGACGACCCCTACCCCCGGGCCGTGGTCGACGAGCGCGCCGAGGGGCCCGTCGAGGACACCGGGGCCCTGGTCATGGCGGCGGTGGAGCTCGGGAGGGTCGGGGCCCTTCTCGGCGAGCTCGGCCAGGCACCGACGTGGCCGGAGGCGCCATCGCCGGGCGACGCGCCCGAGGTGGTCGCCTGGCACCTGTGCGCCCGGGCGCCCATCGGCGCCTTCGACCGGCAGCGACTGCTCGAGGCCCCCGGCCCCGACGAGCGCGTGGCCCTGCTGCGCGGCCTGCTCCAGGCGGTGGATGACGATCTGCGCCGGATCCTCGCCGGCGGCTGAGCCCGTCCGCGCTCGGTCAGTCGAGGGCGTTGAGGGCCTGCTGGGCCTCTTGCAGGCGCAGCGCCTTGGCCCGCTCTTCCTCCTCGCGCCGGCGACGCTCCTCGTCGCGGCGCGCCAGGAGTTGGCGGTAGCCCTCGTTGGCGGCTTCCACGCACGCCTTGACGTAGAGCACCGCCCCCCGCAGATCGGCGGCCGGCACCGTCCAGTGCACGGTGCCGCCGGTACGGATGTCCGGTGAGGGCATGGCTATGAAATCCGGTGAGCCCGTCCGGGCCACCGCCGCGGCCCGGAATTCGCGAGCCCAGTCACTGGTCGGCCGTCGGTTGAGGGACCACACCACCCGGACCCCGTCTCCCTCGACGTCGACGGCATTCTTGCTCGTGATCGCTATCGGCTCCCACGGCAACGCGCTGTGCCTCCCAGGATCGGCCCCGCCCGAGAATATCCCTGGCGGCGCGCAGCGGGCATCATGTCCGGTGTGCGATTGCTGCTGGTGCGTCACGGTCACGCCGGGACGAAGGAGGGTTGGACCGGTGACGACCGACTCCGCCCCCTCGATGCCCGCGGCCGGCGACAGGCCAAGCACCTCGTGGGGGTGATCGTCCCCCTGGAACCGACCCGGCTGCTGTCGAGCCCCTATACCCGGTGTCTGCAGACGATGGAGCTCATCGCGGCCAAGACGGGGTTGGCGGTGGGCGAGGAAGCGGCCCTCACACCCAACGCCGGGCCCCAGGCGGTCGAGCTCATCAGGGAACTGGGCTCGGGCGACGCGTCGGGCCGGGTGGTGCTGTGCACCCACGGTGAAGTGATCGGCGACGTGTTGGGAGTGCTCGCGCAGCACGACGGCGTGCGCCTCAGCCGCCGGCCTCCCGGCCTCAAAGGGTGCGTGTGGATCCTCGACTTTCGCAAGGGCGAGGTGGCCACCGCTCGCTACGTGAGCCCGAGTCGATGAGCGCCACACGACCACGAATCGTGCGCTCGGGAGACCCTCGTTGACCCTGCTCTAGGCACGGATCTCGCCTGGTCGCGTGGTAGACAGGCCGCCGTGACCCTGCTCCAGACCCGGCCGGCCACGCTCGTCGCCGCGCCGGTGCACGCCCGGGCGCGCCGCCAGGGTTACCACGCCGAGATCCTGCTGGTGAGCTTTGCCGTCCTGCTGGTCGAGGTCTGTTACACGCGGGTCATCTCGTTCAAGCTGTTCTACTACTACACCTACCTCATCATCGGGTTGGCTCTGCTCGGGCTGGGGGCGGGCGGGGTCCTGGTGGCGCTGTCACCGCGGCTGCGCCGGGCGCGCACCGACACCGTCTTGCTGTGGGGATTTCTCCTGGGCGGCGTGGCCGTGGTCGTCAGCTACGTGGTGGTGGCCTACACCACGCTCGACTCCCTGGCCATCTGGGACTACGGCACCTCGGCGTCGGCCAAGAGCATGGGGGAGCTCCTGGCCATCTGCGTGTTCATCTTCGTGCCCTTCGTGGCGCCGGGAGTGATCATCACGACCTTGTTCGGCCGCCGGCCCGAGGCCGTGGGCAGTCTGTACTTCGCCGACCTGCTGGGCGCCGGCCTGGCCTGTGCGCTGGTGATCTACCTCACCGGCACGATCGGCCCCCCGGCGGCCATCATGCTGGCGGCCGGGGTCCTGTTCCTGGCGGCCGCCATCGTCCTGGGACGCACCCGACCGGTGGCCCTGCCCCTGCTCCTGGTGCTCGTGGTGGGCACCGTGGTGCTGACGGTGGACCCCAACCTGCTGCCCGCCCAACGCCTGGACACCTCCAAGGTGAGCTTCAACACGGGCCAGACGCTGTTCTCGGCGTGGAGCTCGATCTTCCGCGTCGACGCCGTGCAGATATCGCCGGACGTGCGCGCCCTGTACCACGACGGGACCATCGGGTCGGCGATCTACAAATGGAACGGCCACGTGGCCTCACTGGCCCACTACGACTTCGGTGCCGATCCGCGCGCCATCCCCTTCGACCTCACCAAGACCCCGCCCCGCAACGAGGCCGTCATCGGGGCGGCCGGCGGCCACGAGGTCCTGGCGTCGCTGTGGTTCGGGGCCAAGCACATCGACGCCGTGGAGCTCAACCCGGTCACGTACTCACTGGTGAAGACGACGTTCGCCAATTTCGACGGCCACCTCGCCCAGTATCCCGCTGTCAACTACGTGAACGCCGACGGGAGGTCGTTCATCGCCCGCATCCATCGGGCCTACAACCTGATCTGGTACCCGGCCCCCGACAGCTATGCCGCCACCAACGCCGCCAGCGCCAGCGCCTTCGTCCTGTCCGAGAGCTACCTCTACACCACCAACGCCATCGTCGCTTGCCTGCAACACCTGACGCCCAACGGCATCTTCGTGGCCCAGTTCGGCGAGATCGACTATCAGAACGCCCCCTACCGCACGACGCGCTTCGTGGCCACGGCCCGCCAGGCTCTGGCCCAGCTGGGGGTGACCGACCCCAAGGACCACATTTTGGTTGCCAGCTCCCCGGCCCGCTTCTTCGGGACGTTCACGCTGTCGACCATCGTGGTCAAGCGAGCCCCCTTCACCACGACCGAGGTGCGCAACTTCGTGGCGTCACTGTCGGGCATCCCCGGGACCACCCTGGGCTACGCCCCGGGGCACGCCGTGGCCCCGAGCCCCGTCGACACCGTGGTGACGAGCACGCCGGCCCAGCTCCAGTCGTTCTACGGCTCGTACCAATACAACGTGGTGCCCACCACGGACAACGACCCCTACTTCTGGCACTTCGCCCGCTACGGCACCGTGCTGGGCGACTTCTTCCATCCCGTCACCAGCCAAGACCGCGAGTACGAGGTGGGAGAGCGGGTCCTGGTGCTCCTGTTGGCGTTGTCGGCGGTGATCTCGGCGCTGTTTCTCCTGCTGCCGTTCGTGGCCATCCGGTCGACCTGGCGACGACTGCCGGCCAAATGGCTCTCGGCACTGTTCTTCTCTGCCATCGGGTTCGGCTTCATGTTCTTCGAGATCACCTTGATGCAGCTTCTCAACCTCTTCCTGGGCTATCCCACCTACGCCTTGACCGTGACCTTGATGTCGCTGCTGGTGTTCACCGGCGTGGGCGCCCTCACCAGCCGCAAGCTGGGAGACCGGCCCCACGCCGTGGGCGCCCTCTTGCTGTTCATCACCGGGCTCACCGTCTTCTACGTGCTCGGGCTCACGCCGCTCACCGCCGCCCTGCTCGGGCTGCCCATCGCCGCCCGGGTGCCCATCGCCTTCTGCCTGCTGGCGCCCTTGGGGATCTGCCTGGGCACGTTCATGCCCCTGGGGGTGCGGGCCGTGTCGAAGATGAGCGCCGACGGACGGGAGTACGTGGCGTGGGGTTGGGCCGTGAACGGGTTCTCCTCGGTGGTGGGCGCCGTCCTGGCCACCCTGCTGTCCATGATCTTCGGCTTCCACTTCGTCCTGGAGCTCGGGCTGGCGGCCTACGTGCTCGCCCTCGTCGCCTGGCGGCGCCTGGCGCGGCGCGCCGCGCTGGTCGGGTTGCGGTGACGTCGCTCGCTGGCTCGGAGAGCGGGGGACTGCGCCGCTCGGTGGCGCTGTTCCGCGCCTTTCGCGTCGAGCAGACCGACCCCGACCACTTCTACCGGATCCAGGCCGCCGACGCCGTGGACCAGCTGCGCCGGTGGGCCCCGGTGGAGGGTCAGCTGGTGGTGGACGTGGGCGGGGGAGCGGGCTACTTCACCCAGGCCTTCGTGGCCGCCGGGGCGCGCTGCATCCTGGTCGAGCCGGGCGCCGCCCACCTCGGGGACCACGAAGTCCCCGTCGTGGTGGGCGCGCCGGCCGAGACGGCCGAGGAACGGGCCCGGCGCGAGCGTCACCGCCTGGCGGTGGCCCCGGGGCGCCTCGCTCCGGGGCGGACCGTGGCCGGCGACGGCAACCGGCTCTCGCTGGCCGACGGTGCCGTGGACGTGGCCTTCTCCTCGAACGTGCTCGAGCACGTCCCCGACCCGGCCCGCTTTCTCGACGAGGCGGTCCGGGTGACGCGCCCGGGAGGGATCATCTACCTGTCGTTCACGGCGTGGTACTCGCCGTGGGGGGGCCACGAGACGGCTCCGTGGCACTACCTCGGTGGCCGGCGCGCCGCCCGGCGCTACGAGCGCCGCCACGGCCGACCGCCGGGCAATCGCTACGGGTCGTCGCTCTTCGCCTGTCACGTGGGCCCCACCCTGCGCATGGCGCGCGCCCACGGCGGCGTGGAGGTGGTGGCCGCGTTGCCCCGGTACTACCCCGATTGGATGCGGTGGTTGGTCGAGGTCCCCGCCGTGCGCGAGCTGGCCACGTGGAACCTCCTCCTGGTGCTGCGTCGGCGGGGGGCCATGGCGTGAGCGCACCGGGGCGCGTGGCCGCGCGCTCCGGTACCTGGGCACCGTCGGGACACGAGTCCTCGACGCCTCCCGGGGCCGGCGAGGCGCTCTCGGCCCGCCGCACCCGGCGTTTCCGGGTGGGGCTCGGGGCCGTCACCCTCATGGGGTTCGCCATCAGGATCGCCAGCGTCCTGGGACGACCCAACCGCAAGCCGGGCGGGGACGGCTACTACTTCCACAACGCCGCCAACCTCTTGGCGGAGGGTCACGGCTTCATCGACCCGTGGCAGTACGCCCGCCATCCCCACGTGGTCGTGCAGATCGCCGACTGGCCCCCGTTGTTCGTCTTCGTGCTGGCCGCCACGTCGGTCGTCGGGCTCAAGTCGTTCTTTGCCCATCGCGTGTGGTGCTGTGTCATCGGGGCCGCCGCGGTGACCGTGTGCGGCATCACCGGCCGCGAGGTGGCCGGCCGGCGCGCCGGTCTGCTGGCGGCGTTCATCGTGGCCGTGTACCCCAACATCTGGATGAGCGACGAGCTCGTGCTGTCGGAGACGCTCACCCCGCTGCTCGTGGCGCTCGTCCTGCTGGGCGCCTACCGCTTCTGGAAGCGACCCACCATCCGCCGCATGCTCCTGTTGGGAGCGCTGTGCGGCCTCGCCATGCTGGGGCGCGACGAGCTGGCGCTGCTCGTCCCGTTCATCTTGCTCCCCCTGGCGTTGGGCGCCCGGTTGCGGGGGCGCACCCGGGTGGCTCTGGCGGCGGTGGGCACCTTGGCCGCCCTCACCGTCATCGCCCCCTGGGTCGGCTACAACATGAGCCGGTTCGAGAAGCCCACCTTCATCAGCTCGGGGCTCGGCATCACCCTGGCCTCGGCCAACTGCGACCAGACGTGGTCGGGGTTCCTCGAGGGGTACTGGTCGAGCCAGTGCGCGCTGCGGGCCCCCCTGGACCATCACGCCGACAGGTCGGTGCAGTCGGCCGAGGCCCAGGCCTACGCGCTCCACTACATCCACGAGCACGAGGGCCGCCTGCCGAACGTGGAGCTGGCCCGCCTGGGGCGGGCCTTCGGGCTCTTCCATCCCGTGTCCCAGATCCGCCTCGACGCCTACATCGAGACCCGTCCCTATCGCTGGGCGCTGGTCGGGCTGGGCATGTACTACGCGCTGGTGGCGCTGGCGGTGGGGGGCACCGTCGTGCTGCGTCGCCGCCGGGTGCCGACGTTCCCCCTGTGGGCCCTGGGCTTCGTCGTGGTGGCCACCGTGCTCGTCAGCTTCGGCAACACCCGGTACCGAACCCCCTTCGAGGTGACCCTGGCCCTGTTGAGCGCCGTGCAGCTCGACGCGCTGTGGGGCCGGCTGCGGGGAACGGGGCCGCCCGTCGACGTCGTGCGGGGAACACCGCCGCCCGCCTGAGCGGTCTCAGCCGGTCCGCCACCACCCCAGCCGGTCCTTGAGGCCGAGGATGGGCCGCTCGACCACGAGGTAGCTGGCGGCGGCGCACGCCAGGGACAGGGCGAGCACGATCCCGAACAATTCGGGGAAGGGCACCCGGAACAGCGCCCCCGTCCATCGCAGGTACATGTCGACCCACGCCTGGTGCCATAGGTAGACGCCGTAGGAGACGATCCCCAGGCCCACCACGGGCTTGCACCGCAGGGCCCGGCGGATGGCCCCGTTGTGCTGAGGGCCGAAGACCGCCGGCACGAGCAAGAAGAAGGCGAACAGTCCGTACAGCACCTCCATGGCCACCCCGCGGCCCGGCGTGTTGTGCTCGAGGGGAGAACGCGACACCCCGAGGTGCGACACCGCCACCAGCATGGCGAGGGCGGCCAGCCAGCTGAGCCACGGCATGGCGGGGTGCCATAGCCACGCCGGGGTGCGGTTGCGGTGCGCCAGCCAGCTGCTGAGCACGGCCAGCAACATCCCCAGGGCGAACAAGTCGAGGCACGCCGGGAGCCATTCGAGCGCCACCGAGGCCAGGTTCGAGTGCACGTGCAGCAGCCACACGCGCATCCCCAGGCCGGTGACGAAGAGGCCGGCCACCCCCGACAGCTCGCGACGGAGCTGGTGCCCGTCGGTGCGCCCTCCCCGCGCCAGCACCAGGGCGTAGAGCGGGAGGAACAGGTAGAAGGCCACTTCGGTGCACAACGACCAGGCCTGGGTGATCCCGGTCAGCGCGTGCGACGGGAAGTACACCTGGAGCAGGCCGAGGTAGATCACCAGCGAATGCCATCCGGGATGGACATTGCGGTCGATGTGCATGAGGTAGTTGGTGACGACGAAGGCCAGCCAGTACGCCGGCACGATGCGCAGGAACCGGCGGACCCAGAACTTCCCCACGGCGGGGGCAGGCCCCCCGGCGAGGTGCGACGCCACGAACGGCCGGTAGAGCAAGAACCCCGAGATCAAGAAGAACACGGCCACGCCGATCTCCAACCGGGCCATGTAGATGCCCAGCGACGAGCGCAGCGTGAACCCCGAGGCGAACGAGGTGTGCACCATGACCACGAGGATGGCCGCCATGGCCCGCAACCCGTCGAAGCAGGGGAAGTGCCGGGGGCGCGTGGCCGGGACCGCAGGGGCCGAGACTTCATCGACGGCTTCGGGCGCGGGGCGAGGCGCGACGTCGACCATCAACCGTTCGACCGTAGCAGCCTGCCTCGAAAAGGGGTCAGACGCTGCGCACGTGCTTGCCCCGCCGCCGCGTGCGCCGCCGCGGCGCGCCGTCGTCGTTGTTGTTGTCGACGGTGGGAGGTCGGGGGGGCCGTGCACCGTCGTCTGTCGCGCCTCGGGCGCGACGGTCGCGCACCTCCTGCACCACGGCGTCGGCACCGAGGGCGGCCACCGCGAACCACGCCAGGGTGCCGGCGGTCTCGAAGTGGTTCGGCCAGCCGAACTCGGCGAGATACCGGAACGTGGCCTGGCCGGTGGTAACCATCTCGGCCACGGCGACGAGCAGTCCCACCGAGCCCAGCGCCAACACGGCTCGGCCGTACCCGAGTGTGAGGGCCAGGAAGGTGGCGATGGCGACAGGAACCCCGGCTCCGGGGGAGATGACCGCCGAGCTGACCACGCCCACGCCGGCCGACGTCGCCACGACGGCGGGCCAGCTCGGCCGGACGCCCGGTGAACGCAGGAGCGACCCCAACACCGGTGCGCCGTCGTCGGGGACGGAAGGCGCGTCGGGGCCTCGGGTGGAGGCCACGACAGCCTCCGCCGGTGCCGGCCCTGCCGGCGCCGCCGTGGCCAGGGGCCGGCGGGCGCGGTACCTCCCGGTCGGGCCGGCCGGGACCGTGACGGGCGGTGAGCCGGCCCGCCGGCGTCGGCGCCGTGGCCAGCACGCCAGGGCCAGGCACACGACGAGGGTCACCGCCGAAGCGGCCAGGGCCACCCACACCAGTCGCTGCGGGGTCCAGTTCAGCGTGATCACCATGTCGTGCCCGGGATGCGTCGGCACCACCAGCCACCCGTTGGCGTAGCCGTCGATCAGCTGCGGAGGACCGAGGTCCTCCCCGGTGCCGGTGGTGGCGTGCCACCCGGCGTTGGTGCTCTGGCCGAGCACCATCCAGAACGGGCCCGTGGGGTCGTGCACCACGACCTTGGCCGACGTGGTGGAGGAGCTCATGACCTTCATCGTCGGCGCCGGGGTCGACTCGGTGGGCTCCGCCCGGCCCGACGCCGTGGGCGCCAGCGCAGCCCCCCCGGGGGCCGAGTCGAGGACGAGGCTGTCGATGTCGAGGTCGACCCCGGGGGGGAAGCCCGGCTGGGTCTGCACGATGTGGGGGCCGGCGCCCAGCGAGATCCCGTTGGCGGCCGAGCCGCATCCCCGCACCACCAGTGCTCCCAGGGCCTCGGCCGTGGCCGTGGTGCCGGTGACGGTGACCGGGACCGGCTTGCCGTCCACGGTGAGAAGGTCGGACCGACAGGGGGCGGGTAGCTGCGCCGGACCGGGCACCGCCCGGGGCATCCCGGGGACGTCCATCTCGGCCACGCCGATGGGCAGCTCCACCTGGCTGTCGGCGTAGTAGTCCAAGTCGGTGACGGGGCGCACGGCGTCGAAGGTCACCCGGACGTTGGTGCCGGTGAGGGCGGGGAACGACACCGTCACCGTCTGGGTGGCCCAGGGCTGGGCCTTGTCGGCCAGCGGGGGAACCGACACGGTACGGCTCTGTCCCCCGGCGCTGACGGTGACCGAGGTGGGCACCGAGTGCCGGCCGTCGGTCACCAGGGCCATGGACAGATGGTTGAAGGTGATCGGGTGGACCAGGTTGTACTCGAGCCAATTGCCGGCCTGGGGCCCGATGCCCGGGCTCCACACCGTCGCCGGGTTGCCGTCCAGGGTGGCCGAGGCCCGGTCCTGCACGTCGCCGGGGAGCCGGCCCGAGGAGTACGCAGCGGTGATCCCCGGCACCGTCGTCCCCAGCAGGTTGTCGAGGACGTCGTCGGGCACCAGGGCGGACAGCGTGGCGGTGCCGCTCACCGAGAACGTGCGCGCCGTGGGAAGCGTGAAGGTGCGGGCGAGGTCGATCTCGGGGTCGGTGGACGGGGGCACCGGGGCACCGGTCTCCCGGGTCATGACGATGGTGAGCCGGTGCGAGGCCGACGACGCGCCCGCGGCGGTGAGGAGATCCTCGGGCATGCGCAGGATCTCGTGGACCTGCTGTCCGGCCAGCCGGACCTCGGCGAAGCCGACACCGGACTTCCCGTCGTAGGACTTCTCGGTCCCGGTGTTGGTGGCGTCGATCGTGATCCGCAAGGTCTTGAAGCTCCGCGGGGGGAACGTCACCGTCTGCCCGGCGGCCGTACGCGACGAGGGACCCAGGTCCACCGTCAGGGGATGGGCGCCGTTGAAGTGGAGCGTGACGCGCGTGATCCAACGGTTGCGCGGCCCGTACAGGGGTTGGACCAGGTTCACGTGGTCGGTGGTGATGGTGTTGTCGAGGGCGATGCGCAGGTACTGGCCCACGGGGTTGCCGAAAGCGGCCACCGTCCATGTGGTGCGCAGGTTGCCGTCCATGGCCTGGTCGGGGCGGTCCTCGGGCACGTAGGTGATGGAGTTGCCGTAGTTGCTGGCCTGCACGCTCTGCACGCCCACCTGCTCGGCCACGGTCTCGCTCACGTCACCGGGGGTGGCGGGGAACAGCGGGAGCCGGGTGTCGCGGGAGTCGGGGGTCAGGGGCTTCTCGCCGACGGTCTGGGTGTACCCGAAGTTGTCGCCCACGGTTCCGAACTGCTCGGCCTGGTCGCGGTTGGTGTCGGTCACCACCAGGTCGGCGCCGGCCGCCAGCTCCCGTTGCAGGGCGGCGGGCTGCGACGTGAACGAGGGAGAGTAGAACACGGTGGCCTGACCGTCGAGCAGACCGGCGCCGGCGGCGGCGATCAACCCGGCGCCGTCGCCGTCGATGAGCATGGGACGGCCGGCCCCCTCGGTGCGGAGGATGGGCCTCGCCCCGGGCACGGCGAACACCGCCACCGGTTGCGGGTAGGGCGCGTCGTGGGGAAGGCCGAGCTCGGTCTCGTCGATCAAGGGGTACTTGGCCGGCGCCTCGGCGGTCACCGCCGGGCTGCCGAAGCCCACGGGTGCCGACAGCCCCGGCGGGGGAGGGTCGAGCTTCTGCCACAGGGCGCGGGGACGAGGGGTGTCGTAGTGCTCGTAGGCCAGGTCCGACTGCACGACGAGGTCACCGGCGCTCATGATGCGCAGCAGCGGTGCCACGGCGGCGGGGTTGAACGTGTCGTCCTGGACGTCGTCGTCGAACGTCTCGAGCAGGTTCGCCGACCCCGGGGAGCCGTAGGGGACGAGCCCACGATCGACCTCGGGGCGCGTCATGAGGCCGGGCAGCACCGGCTCGAGCGTGGTGCCCCACCGGTAGGTGGAGAAGTCGATCCCCGGCTCGAGGAGCACGCGGGTCTGGTCGGCACCGGCTTGGGTGTCGAGGTACTTCGCCGCCTGGTCCCAGTACGACGGGATCTGCTCCGGCCGTGACAGGTTGACGGCCACGAACTGCCCCGTCCACAGCGAGGGGAGGTCGGCTGCCACCAGTCCGGCGGCGGACAGCGCCGCGATCGATCCCACCATTTTCCACCGTCGCGTCAGCGCGGCGACGCCGGCGCCGAGGAGCACCGCCGTGCCCAGCACGACCAGCGGGGTTGCCCGATTGGTGCTGCGCAGAGCCAGGCCGACCGTCGAGCCCGTGCCGGCCGACTTCACCAGGCTCCCCAGCGGTGACGGGTTCGCCAACGGGTGGGCGCCGACCGAAAGGATGGTGCCCACCACCACCAGGACGATGAAGTAGGCCCGCTCGCGCCAGCGCAGCACGAAGGCGGCCAGAAAGGCGACCGCCGGGACGGCGAAGCTCACTGCCAGGAGCCACAGCGACGTCATGTAGGGTCCGGCCATGGGCAGGTACAGGCCCAGCTTGTCCACTCCGTAGAAGAACCAGTAGCCGAGCCCCCGCAGGGTCTCTGACGCCAGGCTGGTGCGGGCCACGGTCGGGATCGACTCGGTGTAGCGCAAGATGTCCATGCCGTAGCCGCCCTCGACGGCGAGCCCGGCCGCCCACCACAGCGACACCCCGGCACTGAGCACGCCGACCTTCACCACGGTCGAAAGCGCCCGGCGCCACGGCACGCGACCGGCGGCGAGCTCCCACAGCACCCACAGCACCGGACCCACGCCCACGAGGATCAACGCCACGGCGTTGGTGCTGCCCACCAGCGCCACCACGATGGCGAAGAGGGCGCAGTGGCGCCATCCGCCGTGGCGCAGCGCCCGCGCCGTCAACCCGATCATCCACGGCAGCCCGACCCACGGCAGCAGCAGGGCGGACTGGCGCGCCTCGTTCTGCAACACATAGGGGGACAACATGTAGGCCAGGGCCGCCACCACGGCACCGACACCGCCGATGGTCGCCGTGTCGAGCGACCCCGCACCCGCTCGGGGCGTGGCGGGGGACAGGGTCCGCAGGAGGAACAGGACACCGGCGCCCGCCAAGAAGAGCAGACTGCCGGTCCACAGCCGCTGCGCCACCCACGTGGGGACTCCGACGGCCTGCATGGCGGCGTAGTACGGCCCCATGGGGAGCAGGTACCCGATGTACTGGTGCGTCACCGTCCCCATGGACACGTCGGGGTTCCACATCGAGACCACCTGCGACATGAAGCGGGCGGGGTCGGTGTAGAGGTACTGCTTCGAGTCGTCTTCCACCATGCCTGGCGCGGTGCGCAGCAGGGGGATGTACGCCACCGCCGCCAGAAAGAGGTGCGCGCACCAGGCGGCCGCCGCGCGACGACGGGATGGTGGCGGCTGCTGGTCTGTGAGCGGACGGGTCGAGGTCACGGTGCGGCGTTGGCCTTCAGCACCCGCGGCGCGAGCGGTACGAGCCTCCGGGTGGCGGGCGCAGCCTACGAGGTGCGCGCCCCCATTTCCCTGCCAGCCCCGAGCCCCCCGCCTCGGGGCGTCCCTGCCGCCGCGGTGTCCGGCGTGTAGAACGGACGGCGCCGGGTCGAGCGGCCGGAGAGCGAGCGGGCACATGGGCGACAGGCACCGAACAGGCGACCTGAAACTGCGCTCGTGGTCCGACAAGGCCGTGGTGGCTCTGGCGCTGATGGCGTTCGCCTCGGGTTTCGGCCAGGGCGGGGCCGTGGCGGCCCTGGGTGACGTGGCCAAGCACTTCGGTCACATGGTCCACGGCACGACCATCGCCGACCAGGCCGGGCTGTCGGGGACCGTGCTCGGTGTCGGGCTCGCCGTCTTGCGACTGGCCTCTCTGGGTGGGCTGCCCCTGGCCGGCTTGGCCGACCGTTTCGGCCGGCGCACCATGCTGCTGCTGACGTGTGCGGTGGGCCTGGTGTTCACGGTCCTGGCCGCCGCCAGTCCCGGCTACTGGTGGTTCGTGGTCATCTTCGCCCTGGGCCGCCCTCATCTCAGTGCCACCAACGCCATCGCGCAGGTCAGTGCGGCCGAGGAGACCGACTCCGCCCAACGGGCCAAGGCGGTGGCGCTCATCGCGGCGGGCTACGGCGTAGGCTCGGGGCTGACCGCCGTGATCCACGGGCTAGCGAAGTCCACGCTCGGGTTCCGAGGGCTGTTCCTCCTGGCCGCCGTGCCCCTGGCGGCCATCTTCTTCATCAAACGGTGGCTGGTGGAGTCCACCCGGTTCGCGCTGGCGGCGCAGTCCACCGAGCACCCGGTGCCCGTGCTCGGCGCCGTCGGCCACGCCTACCGGTGGCGTCTGCTGACGGTGTGTGGCATCGCCTTCGCGGTGGCGGTGGTCACGGGCCCCGCCAACAGCTTTGTCTTCGTCTACGCCCAGAACGTGCTCAAGATGTCGGGCGACGAGACCGCCGCCATGGTGAGCGTGGCGTCGGTGTTCGGGCTCTCGGGCCTGCTCCTGGGCCGGGTCCTGGCCGACCGCGTCGGCCGTCGGCCCACGGGCGCGCTGGCGATGACGGCGATGGCGCTCACCGGCACCCTCGCCTACAGCGGGTCTCGAGACGGGCTGCTCGTCGGGTACGAGCTCGGGGTGTTGGCCGCCGCCACCTTGGCCCCGGCCGCCGGTGCGCTCGCCAACGAGCTCTTCCCCACCTCGGTCCGGGCGTCGGTGGCGGGGTGGCTCGTCGGTGCCAGCGTGGCCGGGGCCACGGTCGGCCTGGTGTCCTTCGGCGCCATCGCCGATGTCGGGAACCGCTTCGCCCTGGGCGGAGCCATCACCTTCCTCCCCGTCGTCCTGGCCACGGGGCTCTTCGCCTTGCTCCCCGAGACCAAGGGCCGCGAGCCCGAGGATCTCTGGCCCGACGTCGCGTAGGGGCTCGCCCGGCTACCGTCGGCGTGGTGGAGTTGCTGCGCGCCCTGCGCACGACGGGAGCCGTGCGCGACTTCCTGCCCGACGGAGTGGACGACGAGGTCGTCTACCGACTGCTGGACACGGCGCGCTTCGCGCCCAACGGTGGCAACCGACAGGCGTGGAGGGCCATCGTCGTCCGAGACCCCGCCCGCAAACGCACGCTGCGCGACCTGTATCTCCCCGGCTGGTACGAGTACCTGGCCCAGGGCGCGGCCGGCCTGGTGCCGTGGGCCCCGATCACCGACGGCGACGCCGAGCGACGGGCTCTCGAGGGTGCCGACGCTGTGGCGGCGGGGGCGGCGGCCGGCCCCGGCGGGTTTGCCGAGCACCTGGACCA
>Ga0209415_10004824_pt1 | contig 24566 bp, 20 predicted proteins | sample PeaSoiSIISIP2007_FD_187696 | JGI IMG/M metagenome (GOLD analysis project Ga0209415, IMG submission 187696) | Peat soil microbial communities from Weissenstadt, Germany - SII-SIP-2007 (SPAdes) (version 2) | ecosystem: Environmental > Terrestrial > Soil > Wetlands > Peat | place: Germany... | reverse complement strand
ATGCTCCCCGGGCAGCCGTTCGCCAGCCGACAGGCCGATCCGAATATCAAAATGACGGAAATGGCCGCGCGTCTGGCCGCCGATCTGAAGTCGAAACCAGAAGCGGATGGGTTTGCCACCTTGGGCGAAACCTATTTTGCGCTCAGGCGTTATGACGAAGCGGCCGACGCCTTCCGCCAAGCGCTCGGGCTTGGTCTGATCGACGCGGCGATGCTCTCTTCGCTCGGGGAAACGGTCGTGCTGGCGAATAATGGCGATGTCGTTCCCGACGCGCGGGAAGCGTTTCAGCAGGCCTTGACGCTGGACCGGGGCGAGCCGCGGGCACGGTTCTATCTGGGTCTGGGGAAAGCGCAAATCGGTCATTTCGCCGAGGCGGTGTCGATCTGGCGTGATCTGGAAAAGAATAGTCCGGCGGATGCCCCGTGGCTGCCCATGCTGAAGGAGCATATCGCCGAATATGCCAAGCAGGGCGGTTTCGATCCGGCGACGATCAAACCGATTCCGCCGGCCCCGGAAGGGGCGAAAACGGCCGAAGGGCCCAATCCGCACGGCGATGCCACAACAGCGTCGGCCAATCCGCCCGTCTCGGAACAAGTCGCGGTGCCCGGTGGAGAGCGCGCGGCGGCGGCTGTGATGGCGCAGTCGCCGGAGCAGCGGGCGCAAACCATCAAGGCGATGGTCGATACGCTGGCGGCCCGCTTGAAACAGAATCCCGACGACCTCGAAGGTTGGTTGCGGCTCGCCCGGTCCTACCGGGCGATGGGTGAGTTGGAAGAGGCGCGCAAGGCGGCGGAAACGGCCGTCAAGCTGAAGCCGAAGGCGATCGAGCCGAAGCTTGGGCTGGCGGAAATTCAACTGGCGGCGGCGAAGAGCAAGCAGTTGCCGGCCGATTTCATCGAAACCATGAAGGCCGTTCTGGTTCTCGATCCGACGAACGACGAGGCAATGTACTATGTCGGGGCCGCCGAAGCGCAGGACGGTCACGTCGACAAGGCGCGTCAGTTATGGACGAAGCTTCTCGACATCCTGCCCCAGGATAGCCCGCACCGCGCCGAACTGGTCAAGCAGATCGCCGATCTGCCGAAAAGCTGAAGCCGATATAACCTAAAAAGAGCATTTCACCACAGAGACACAGAGAACGTAGAGATTTTTTAAAGTATTACGAAAACCAGAAGATTCACCAGAAAGGTGACGGGAACTATTCGATAAAGTCTTTGTTGTTTCTCTGCTTTCTCTGTGCCTCTGTGGTTCATCTGCCGAATTTGTGTACAATGTTTCGTTGCGGGGGCATCGTGCTGGACAGCCGTGGGTCAAGCCCGGGATGACGATGATGCGATCTGTTCGCAACCCTCCCTATCCGCTCTGAGCAGTTATCTCATTGATCGTGTGATAACAATTCTCATCGCGCTGTGGCGCTTGACGGGTAGCCTCAACCTATGAGATGACTTTTATAAACGTTCAAGAAGAAGACTTGGCCGCCACGATGTGGGCGGACCATTCAGTATCGCCTTGAAATCCATGCTGATATTGTGGGAATTCATCCCACGATGCGGGTAGAAAAACGGTTGGCGTAAAAGCATCGCATGCCGCCTTTTGGTTGGGGTTGCAACCATGGGTAGATGCTGTGGTGGCGGTGGCGCTATGACCAACCATGACTCGTGCGATTCGGGAGGGACCATGAGCGACCACCAGGACTCCTTTTATCAAGTCATTCGCAGGCAGGGCGTTTCCCGCCGCAGTTTCCTCAAATTTTGTAGTCTGACGGCCGCCAGTATGGGGCTTTCCCCGGTTGTAGCCTCTCACATGGCGCATGCGCTGGAGACCAAGCCGCGCATTCCCGTGATCTGGCTGCATGGACTGGAATGTACCTGCTGCAGCGAATCCTTCATCCGTTCGGCTCACCCTCTCGTCAAGGATGTGGTGCTGTCGATGATTTCGCTCGATTACGACGACACGATCATGGCGGCGGCGGGGCATCAGGCGGAAGAAATCCTCCTGGAGGCGCGGACCAAATACAAGGGGCAGTATATTCTGGCGGTCGAGGGCAATGCGCCCTTGGGCAACGACGGGATGTTCTGCTTCCCCGGTGGCATACCGTTCGTCGAGAAGCTGAAGCTCATGGCCGCCGATGCGCAGGCGGTCATCGCCTGGGGATCCTGCGCCTCGAACGGTTGCATCCAGGCCGCCAAGCCCAACCCCACCGGCGCCGTGTCGATCGACAAGGTGATCAGCGGCAAGCCTTTGATCAAGGTCCCCGGATGCCCGCCGATCGCCGAAGTGATGACCGGCGTCTTAAGTTACATCCTGACCTTCGATCGGTTGCCGGAGTTGGACGCGCAGCGGCGTCCGTTGATGTTCTACAGCCAGCGCATTCACGACAAATGCTATCGCCGGCCGCATTTCGACGCCGGTCAATATGTCGAGCAATGGGACGACGAAGGCGCCCGCAAGGGCTATTGCCTCTATAAAATGGGGTGCAAGGGGCCGACCACTTACAACGCCTGTTCGACCGTTCGCTGGAACGACGGCGTGTCGTTCCCCATTCAGTCCGGCCACGGCTGTATCGGCTGTTCCGAGGAGGGCTTCTGGGATCACGGCTCGTTCTATGCGCGCCTGACCGACATCAAGCAATTCGGCATCGAACGGAACGCCGACCAGATCGGCATGGCCGCCGCCGCCGGCGTCGGTGCCGTCGTGGTGGCGCATGGGGTCGCGACGGTCGCCACGCAGCGCTCGCGCAAGCGCGCCCAGTCCGAACAAGACCAGAAGCACGGGGGGACCACAAAATCATGACAACGCTCACGCCGAACGGCTTTCCTCTCGACAATTCCGGCCGGCGGATCGTGGTCGATCCGGTGACGCGAATCGAGGGTCACCTCCGCCTGGAGGTCAACATCGATGACGGCAATGTCATTCGCAACGCGGTTTCCACAGGAACCATGTGGCGCGGCATCGAACTGATCCTCAAGGATCGCGATCCGCGCGACGCCTGGGCCTTCGTCCAGCGTATCTGCGGTGTCTGTACCGGCCCGCATGCGCTGACCTCGGTTCGCGCGGTGGAAGACGGCTTAGGGATCAAGATCCCCGAAAACGCCAATATCATCCGCAATATGATGATGCTGGCGCTGCAGGTGCACGATCATCTGGTGCATTTTTACCATCTGCATGCGCTCGACTGGGTCGACGTGGTCAGTGCGCTGAAGGCCGATCCCAAGGCGACGAGCAGCTTGGCGCAAAGCATTTCGGCCTGGCCGCTCTCGTCTCCGGGATATTTTCGCGACGTCCAAATGCGGCTGAAGAAATTCGTCGAGTCCGGGCAGCTTGGGCCCTTCAAGAATGCCTATTGGGGGCATTCGGCCTACCGCCTGCCGCCGGAAGCCAATCTGATGGCGGTGGCTCACTATCTCGAAGCGTTGGATTTCCAGAAGGAGATCGTCAAGATCCACACGGTGTTCGGTGGCAAGAATCCGCATCCGAACTGGCTGGTCGGTGGCGTGCCCTGCGCCATCAACCTCGACGGAGCGGGCGCGGTCGGTGCCGTCAACATGGAGCGGCTCAATCTGGTGTCGTCGATCATCGATCGCAGCGTCGAATTTTGCGAACAGGTCTATCTGCCGGATCTGCTGGCGATCGCGTCGTTCTACAAAGACACGCTGTATGGGGGAGGGTTGTCGTCGAAATCCATCCTGTCCTATGGCGATATTCCCGAACGGGCCAACGACTATTCGGCCAGCAGTCTCCAGCTGCCAAGGGGCGCCATCATCAATGGCAATCTGGCCGAGGTTCACGAGGTCGACCTTCGCGATCCGGAGCAGATCCAGGAATTCGTCATCCACTCCTGGTACAAATATCCCGACGAAAGCAAAGGCCTGCATCCGTGGGAGGGCGTGACCGAAGCCAATTTCGTCATGGGGCCGAATTATAAAGGCAGCAAGACGAAGGTCGAATCGCTCGACGAATCGGCCAAATATTCCTATCTCAAGGCGCCGCGCTGGAAAGGCCACGCCATGGAGGTCGGGCCGCTGGCCCGGTGGGTCATCGGCTATGCGCAAAACAAGCCGGAGTTCAAGGAGCCGGTGGAGGCGACCTTGAAGGCGCTCGACGTGCCGGTCGCCGCGTTGTTCTCAACGCTGGGGCGCACCGCGGCGCGTGGACTCGAGTGCAAATGGGCGGCCGATAAGCTCAAATATTATTTCGACAAATTGATCGCCAACCTCAAGTCGGGCGATCTGGCCACGGCGTCGACCGACAAATGGGACCCGTCGACCTGGCCGGCGGCGACCAGGGGGGTCGGATTCGCCGAAGCGCCGCGCGGCGCACTGGGGCACTGGGTGAACATCCAAAGCGGGCGTATCGCCAATTACCAGTGCATCGTGCCGACCACCTGGAACGGCTCGCCCAGGGATGCCCAAGGCAATATCGGCGCCTTCGAAGCGGCCTTGCTCGACACCAAGCTGGCCGATCCGGCGCAGCCGCTGGAGATCTTGCGGACCATCCACAGCTTCGATCCCTGTTTGGCCTGCTCGACCCACGTCATCTCACCTGACGGCGCGACGACGACGGTCACCGTATCTTGATGCAGATCGCCAAGCCTGAGCGGCGCTTGAGCCACGGTGGACGTGGATACGTCCGCCGCAACAGATGAATCGAAGGCCCCGTCCGGAAATGACACTGTTATTTCCGGACGGGGCCTGAGGGGAACGGTCATGACGATGAAAGACATGGGCGAGAACCAAGAACAGCAGTCGGCGGAACATATCTCCGTCTATTCCGTCTATATCTACGAGACGCTTCTGCGGATCTGGCACTGGCTGACGGCGGCGTGCATCGTCGTGCTGGCGTTGACCGGCTATCTGATCGGTCATCCCTTGCCGTCGATGCCGGGAGAGGCGTCGGACTATTACGTTACCGGCACCATCCGAACCATTCATTTTTCGGCGGCCTACATCATGACCGCCGCCCTGTTGGGACGAGTCTACGGGGCTCTTTCGGGAAACCCCCAGGCGCGCCACCTGTTTTATCTGCCGCTGGCCAACAAGGAGTGGTGGCAGGGCGTATATTTCGAATTGCGCTGGTACATGTTCCTGGAAAAGATCCCGCGCGCGCATCTTGGGCACAACCCTCTGGCCCAGCTCGCCATGGTGAGCATGTTCCTCACCCTTCAAGTCTGCATGATCGTCAGCGGCTTTGCCATGTATGCCGAGGCGAAGGGATGGGGAAGCTGGCAGCATGCCCTGTTCGGCTGGGTCATCACCCTGGTGGGCAATACCGACTGGCTGCACGTCCTGCATCATCTCGGCATGTGGGGGATGGTGTGTTTCGTCATCCTGCACGTCTACAGCGCGACGCGCGACGACATCCTGTCGAATACGCCGTTGATCAGTACGATGATCAACGGTTACCGGACCTTCAAGGACAACCCCTTCAAGCATAAGTCGCATTGAAGGGAGATGCGAAGATGACGGAACCGATGGCGGAAGGCTCTGCCGGGGGCACCCTGATCCTGGGGATCGGCAATATTTTATGGGCTGACGAAGGGTTCGGGGTGCGGGTGGTCGAGGAAATCCATCGCCGCTACCGGCTGCCGGACGATGTGCTGCTGATGGATGGCGGCACGCAGGGGCTCTATCTGGTCCAATATGTCAAAGCGGCGCGACGCCTGCTGGTTTTCGATGCCGTCGATTTCGATCAGCCGCCGGGGACGCTCGCGGTGGTGCGCGATGACGACGTCCCCCGTTTTTTCGGATGCCGCAAACTCAGCTTGCATCAAACCGGCTTCCAGGACGTGTTGGCCGCCGCCGCTTTGCTGGGGGGCGGACCGGAGAACCTCGCCCTGATCGGCGTTCAGGCGGAGGCTCTGGACGATTGGGGCGGCAGTCTGCGCCCAATGATTCGCGCGCAGATTGACCCGGCCATAGCGGCGGGCCTCGATATCCTCGCTCAGTGGGGCGTGGTGCCGACGCCGCGGCCGGTGCCGTTGCCCGACGAACAGTCGCTGCTGGGACATGGAACCGATCTGGGCGGTTATGAGCGGAATGCTGGGGAGTAGCAGCATGCGGCGAGAAGCGCGGAAACACATCAAGTCCCTCTCCCACAAGGGGAGAGGGTTTCAGTTCATTCCCGAAACACCCCGAATAGGATAGCCCCATGAGCAGACCCAGCGTGACCGATGCTTTGATCGCCTTGGCGCCCCAGCTGCGGCCGACGCCCTGTCTGCTCGATGACATCGAGGGGGCGCGCCATGCCGAGGTCAAGGTCCTGTTGCTGGATATGCTGGACGGTTTGCGGCGGATCGGCCGGGGGGAGACACGGGGATGCTGGTTCGATGCGACGCCTCTAGACCCGGAGGCGCGCTCCTTGCTGTCCAGCATGTTGGGCCAGGGCGAGGTGAGCGTGACGGTCACGGGGCCGCAGCCGGTGCAGATCCGGGAATCCACCTTGCAGGGACTATGGATGGTCGATGGTCCAGGCCGGCAAGGCATCGAACTGGCCGACCTGCCCGAGGTGGTGCTGCGAACGGTGGCGTCCGCAGGCGAGCGGCTCGATCTGCCCGCCGTCGATGCTCTTCCGGCCGGAGCGATGAACGTCCTGCCGGTGTTGGCGGAAATCAAGCACCACATGGGGATCGCCGGGGACCCCCATGAAATCAATCTGACCCTGCTGCCGATGACCGAGGTCGATTTGCAGATGCTCGACAGTGTGCTCGGTCAGGGGGCGGTGGAGATCTGGGCGCGCGGCTATGGAAGCTGCCGCATCGTGTCTTGCGCGGCAGGCCAGGTCTGGCGCATCCATTACTTCAATTCGGAAGACCGAATGATTCTCGACCTCATCCAGGTGGGCGGCGTTCCCGTGGCGGCCCGGGCGACCGAGGAGGACATGGCCGAATCGGCCGTTCGGCTGGAAGAGCTGATCTCCGCCTATTTTCCGAAAAGCTGACCGCCGGTCACGCCGTCAGCCGGTCAATGGTCGCCGCCGTGCAAAATCCGCTCGGCAAGACCGGTGTCATACGCTTGGCCTTCCGGGGTCAAGTGAAGCGCGTAAGGGAACGCGCTTCTGACCAGCCCCTTGCGTTCGAGTGCCACCCAGACAGCCTGATTGTGCAAGCCGGTCGCGTCTTGGCCGGCGACCACTTTGGCGCCGATGTGGAAATGATCGCCGTGCGGATGTGGTATCTGCGACAGAAGAACGTCGCCAGTTTCCGGATTGCGCGTGCCGAGTTCAGGATGACGGGCCAGCTCTTGCAACAGAGTGAGGGTTTTCAGCTGCAGAGGGTTCAGTTTCAGCGGATTACTTTTGGGGGGCATCGCCAGTGTCTCCAGTATCGTGATGACGCCTTTCCTACAGGAGACTGCAATTCGGATAAACGATAATTTGCACGGGTTTCCCCTGGTTCGGAATCACGAGTTGGTGCACATTACCGTGAGCCATCGTTACGACTGAATATTGCTGTGGGGATCGCACTTGCATTCGGTCGGTGAGACACACCACATGTAGCAAAAAGCCAAATGCGACTCGTTCGCATAAATGTGGAGACGTTCAAAATGACGAGCTTGTTTCCAAAACTGGGGTGGGTTGTTCTGTCGGTTATCGGCGCCATCGCGCTTGGCGTGGTGGCCTTGAGCCGAGGTGAATCGATCAATGCCATCTGGCTGGTGATCGCATCGGTGAGCATCTATTTGGTTGCTTTTCGCGTCTACGGCTTGTTTATCGCCGAAAAGGTCATTCAGGTCGATCCGACCCGGTTGACGCCGGCCGTTCGTTACAATGACGGTCTGGATTATGTGCCGACCAACAAATATGTTCTGTTCGGTCATCATTTCGCCGCGATTGCTGGCGCCGGGCCGTTGGTCGGCCCTGTTCTTGCCGCGCAGATGGGTTATCTGCCGGGAACCTTGTGGATCATCTCCGGCGTCGTGTTCGCCGGCGCCGTTCAGGACTTCCTGGTCCTGATGATTTCGACGCGCCGCGACGGCCGGTCGTTGGGGGACATCATTCGCACCGAAATGGGGCCGGTGGCGGGGGGCATCGCTCTGGTCGGCGTCTTGTTGATCATGATCATCATCGTCGCCATTTTGGCCTTGGTGGTCGTCAAGGCCTTGGCCGGCAGTCCCTGGGGGACCTTTACCGTCTTCGCCACCATTCCGACGGCGATCGTCATGGGGATTTATTGCCGTTTCATTCGGCCGGGCCGCGTCGGCGAAATGTCCCTCATCGGTCTCGTTCTGCTGCTGGCCGCGCTGATCTATGGGCGGACGGTTTCGGAAAGTCCCGATCTGGCGCCCTTGTTCACCTACACGGGGGAAAGCCTGGCGGTCATGATCATGGTCTATGGGTTCATCGCCTCGGTGCTGCCTGTTTGGCTGTTGCTGGCCCCGCGCGATTACCTGACCACCTTCCTGAAAATCGGCACCATTTGCGCGCTGGCCATCGGCATCGTGCTGGTGATGCCCGAACTCAAGATGCCCTCGGTGACGCAGTTCGTCGACGGGACCGGTCCGGTTTTCTCGGGCAATCTGTTTCCCTTCCTGTTCATCACCATCGCTTGCGGTGCCGTGTCGGGCTTTCATGCTTTGATTTCGTCGGGAACCACACCGAAGATGTTGGAGAGTGAAGGCCAAGGCCTTCTCATCGGCTACGGCGGCATGCTGATGGAAAGCTTCGTCGCCATCATGGCGTTGATCGCCGCGACCGTGCTCGATCCGGGCGTCTATTTCGCCATGAACAGCCCGGCCGCCCTGATCGGCGTCGATCCCGCGCATGCGGCGGAGGTGATTTCGAGCTGGGGCTTCGTGGTGACGCCCGATGCTCTGATCCAAGTGGCACACGATGTCGGCGAGAAATCGATCCTGTCACGCGCCGGCGGGGCGCCCACCCTGGCGGTCGGCATGGCGCAGATCTTCTCGAGTTTGATCGGCGGCAAGGCGTTGATGGGCTTTTGGTATCATTTCGCCATCCTGTTCGAAGCCTTGTTCATCCTGACGACGGTCGATGCCGGGACGCGCGTCGCCCGCTTCATGATTCAGGATATGATCGGCGCGGTGGTCCCCAGCTTCAAGGAAACCAAAAGCTGGGCCAACAATTTCATCGGTTCGGCTCTGGCCGTGGCCGCCTGGGGGTATTTCCTCTATGTCGGCGTGGTCGATCCCCTGGGTGGCATCAACACCTTGTGGCCGTTGTTCGGCATCTCGAACCAAATGCTGGCCGGCATCGCCTTGATCATGTGCAGCGTCGTGCTGTTCAAGATGAAGCGCGAAAAATATGCCTGGGTCCCGCTGTTTCCGGCCGCCTGGTTGCTGATTTGCACCCTGACCGCCGGATTGCAGAAAATCTTCAGTCCGATCCCGGCCATCGGCTTCTGGGCCCATGGTCAGAAATTCGCCGACGCCATGGCAAAAGGTCAAATCCTGGCCCCGGCGAAGAGCATGGACCAGATGTCGCAGATCGTTTTCAACGACTATGTGGACGCGACTCTGGCCGGGGCGTTCGTCTTCCTGCTGGTGTCGATGGTGTTCTATGGTGCGATCGCCATCCGCAAAGCGCTGGCGACGTCCAAAGTGACGGCCATCGAAATCGATGGAAAGGTCGGGCATGCGTGAACAGATCAAGCATTTTTACGGCCGCTTGAAGCAAACCGGTCAATTGATGGTTGGCGTGCCCGATTACGACACCTATGTCGAACATCGGAAAACCACCCATCCGGAAGAGCCGATCATGACCTATGAGGAGTTCTTCTTCGAGCGTCAGCAAAACCGGTATTCCGGTAAAATTGGCCGGTGCTGCTGAAGCGGCGGTGGTTCCGTAGTGGCAAGAGCGCCGGTTTTACCAACCGGCGCTCTTTTTTGGTGCGCCAGGCATGGCGTTGATCTTGGAGGTGTAAGTCCTCTGCGGGCCGGTTGGCCGGAACGGCTAGCTGAAGGCAACTGCGTCGTCGCGAGGCGGGGTGGGAAGGAAGCCTTAGGCAAAACTCGGAGCTGACGAACAGACATCGGATAGAAGGCCGGTGCGGTGGGGTAACCCAGCCATGGATGGGGACGCCCGATAGCCAAACAGACACGCGCATTGGTAAATCCGGCGGCGACCGAGGGAAAGAGCAGCGCATTACCCTGGGAGATCTCTCCGCTTCTCCGGGCGATCCGGAGCAGGATGTCGGCAACGGCCTCCGATGAGTAGGGAGAAGTCAGCAGAGGCCATATTAGTCCGGTTCACCGGATGAAGGGCCGAATTCAACAGCCAAGGAGCAGGCTGAGCACATTCGATGGACGTGAAGAAGCAGCAAGGCAGCGGTGACCAGATGGATCTCTTCGACGAGGCCCTGAAGGCGTCGTTGCGCCACGGCGCTACCGGCAAAGGCGGAACCGGAACTGGGGCGAGCGAGGAGCGGCAAGCGGCCACGGCATGGGAACAGAACCGAGCCTTGACGCAACATCTGATGGAAAAGGTCGCCAGCTCGGCGAACTTGAACCAAGCCTACAAGCGGGTGAAAGCGAACGGCGGCGCGCCGGGGGTGGACGGGATGACCGTCGCCGACTTGCGGCCGTGGATTGCCGACAACCGTGAAAGGCTGATCGCCTCGCTGCTCGACGGCAGCTACCGAGCGAAGCCCGTGCGTGGGAAGGAAATTCCCAAGCCGGACGGGAAGGGGGTGCGAAAATTAGGCATTCCTTGTGTCGTCGACCGCCTCGTCCAGCAGGCGATCCTGCAAATCCTGGAACCGATCCTCGATCCGACCTTCTCGGCATCGAGTTTCGGTTTCCGCCCGGGACGCGGGGCGCACGACGCCCTGCTCCAAGCCATGTCCAACGCATGGTTCACTTCACTCGGGCTGGTCGGCCTCGCCGATCACCTCGCCGCGTTGAACGCCGTTGGAAACCGCCGTATACGATGAGTACGTACGGTGGTGTGAGAGGAGGGAACCGCGAGGAACCCTCCTACTCGATTCAGATGACGTCGGATTTGGACTCTGTCCTCATGGCGCGGGGGGGAATGACCGGTCTGGGCCGTGGAGCCGTCATGGAGTGGGATGCTCTATGCTCACTGCGACCACTTGGTTGCGACCCGAGCCTTTGGCCTCATACATCGCTTTGTCGGCCCTGGACAGAGCCTCTGACCAATTCTTATCCCCATTCATAATTTTTGCCACCCCGATGCTGACGGTAAAGCCGAAGTCGCCCGAAGGTGACGTCACTACGATCTGAGCCACAGCCACTCTGATCCGTTCCGCCATTTCCACGGCCCCGGAAAGATCGGAGCCGACCAAGAGAACAACAAACTCTTCGCCGCCAAATCGGCCCGCCAGATCCGTGGCCCGAACCACCGTCTTTAAAGTCGTCGCCAAGGCAACCAGAGCCTGATCCCCGGCTTCGTGTCCATGGCCGTCGTTGATCTGTTTGAAATGATCGATGTCGATCATGAGCAGGGCGGCGTCGGAGTCAAACCTATTGGTGCGAAGGTGCTCTGCCTCGATAGCCTCCACGGAAGCCCGCCGATTAGCCAACCCCGTCAGAGGATCTGTTCGAGCCATTTCCCGAAGTTTCTCCTCGGCTCTTTTGCGCTCCGTGATGTCGCAAGAGAAGACAGCGATACGGTTGAACCCGCCATTGCCACTTCGCACGGGATGAACATGGTTCTCGACGATCATCCCTCCGCGCTCGTGCTGATAGTGAATGGGGACACCTGACGCTATTACTTTTTGGCATTCCGCACGACCGACAACAGAAAGTTCGCTGGGCAATAAATCAAAGAATTGCCGGCCGAGCAAATCGTCCACTTTCGTGTTGAAACGTACGGACAGTTCCTTATTGGCGGCCAAGATTATTCCGTCAGCGTTGAGCAACAACGCCGCGTCGGGAGATGTGTTTATCAGGGCTGTGACCACTTCCTGGCTTTCGCCTAGTGACATGGCGGCAAGGTTTTTGCGCACCATTGCTACCGAGAGGATTTTCGCGGCAATAGCTAAAGTCAGGCCGAAGAGGATCGTCAGAGCCGCCAGAATGGCGGCCTCACGCTGCCATTCCCCGGCAATGTCTTCGGCGGCCACACCGACATTGACGTATCCCGGATAGGCCTTGGTGCGACGGTAGGCGAAGTACCGGAAGATGCCGTCAGGTGCGGCGACGGCGGCATACCGACCGCCTTCGGGGTCCCGGCTCACCATCTCGCGCAAACCGTCTGAAATCATTTTATCATTTATTTTCGTTGGGCTGTTGTCCGACGGCACATAGCGGGCAACGAGCGAATGATCTGACGTCCGCAAAGAGACCGAACTGTGCGGACCCAAATCCGCTGCCCGAAGCGATTGCTCAAGGTATTGGATATCTAAGGTAATGTAAGCGATCCCAGCGAAACGACCGTCAGGCAAAGAGACGCGTCGCACCAACTGCATTATCCATGCGGTGGTTAGACGGCCAAAAAATGGTGGGGTAATCACCACGTCAGAATTGGCAGCATCTCGCGCTTGACTGAAATAATCTCGGTCGCTGACGTTGACTTTGGGACTTGAATTTGAAAGAAGCCTCGCTCCTGAATTGTCGACACCAAACCGAATTGTCCCGTCGGGACTTACCAAACGCACGGAAACAAGTTCGGGATTGAGCCGAATTATGCGAGCGATATAGTCGTTGATGGAGTCATCAAGGATGCCGCCTGCCGCAAGTCTCAGTTCAGTCTCTTCGACAAGGGACCGGAGAGCGCTGTCGCTCTTGACCATGAGGCTGGAAATGCTCTGGTCGAGCAAATGCGCAACATTCTCGGCGGAGGAGAACGCTCTGTCCTCGACTTGCAATCGGCTTTGGTACACAGAAAATGCTGCAATGGCGATGACAGCCAGAGATAGAGCAATGGCACCGCAAATTATTAGTTTTGCTTCTTTGCCAATTCCTTTGCGGTCTGTATGCGCCATATTAATAGTCTCGCCGCTACGGTCTTGAGCCTTCCGTCACGATGACTGACACGACTATCCGCAGATCATGCGTATATTCTGTGGCTGCCGATGATGCACTGCTGACAAGAGCGAGTTTGTTCATGGACGAGTCCTCTGGGCATTATTCGTCCAAGGCTATCAGGGTCTTTATCGAACCACAGTCCCCACATGTGGACTGTGGTCTTTTGGCGCACTTTTTTGAAATTGGGGGCTGTGGTCCGGGACATGTGGGCGTTGGGTATCGTTTCGTCGAACCGAACCTGCCTCAGCGAGGCTCTTGCTGCGTGGCGATTTTCTGTTGCACGGCGTTGAACAAGATGTCGAGGCGCCCGCCGTTGGCGCGCAGGATCGACAGAAAATCGCTTTTCATCGTTTGAAAGACGCTGATGCCGTCGACCGCGACGTCGGCGATGATCGGACGTCCGTCGGCGGCGCGGGTGATCGTCCAGTCGACGGCCAGCGTGTCATTGGGCACGACGGCCAGCGAATGGACGGCGATGCGGCCGTCCGCCAGGACGTCGCTGGTGGTGAAGTCGATCCGCAAACTGGGGGGCACGTTGTTTAACGGCCCTTCCCAACAGCCTTGCAGATATTGGGTGAGCAATTTGGCGAAATGGGCCTGCTCGATGGGCGATAAGCGCTTCCAGTACCGCCCCAGGGCGTCTTCGGAATAGATCGCGATGTCGCCATGGCGATCGATCAATTCGGCAAGCGAAGACATCCGTTCGGCCGGGGCCAGGGTCTTGTCGCCAAAGGCCTGCACGGCATCGGAAACGACCGTCTGAATCAGTTGCCTGGCCTCCGCATCGTCGCCGCTATCGGCATGGGCGGAGGCCGTGCCCCAAAAGGCGAGACAGGCGATGACGCAGAGCGACAACGGAAAACGATGACGTCTCATGGGGAAAATCCCTTTCAACCGGCCGACGGGTCGCCGTTGACCCGTTTGGTGATTTGGATGCCGAATTTCTTGATTCGATGCCACAAGCTGCGCTCGTTGATTCCCAGAAGGCCGGCGGCGTTGACCTGAATACCATCAGCCTTGTTGAGCGCGGCGACGATCAGGTCCATTTCGATGCGCGCCAACTCGCGGTCGAGATCGACGGGAAACGGAGGGCCGTCGAGGACCACCGGTTGCGTGTCCTTCAGATAGCGCGGCAAATCACCCTCGTCGATCCGGTCGCGCTTGCAAACGATGACGGCTCGTTCAATGCAGTTTTGCAATTCGCGAATGTTTCCCGGCCATGAATAGTCGCTCATCGCCTTTAAGGTCGCGGGCGAGAAGCCGGTAATCCTTTTCCCCATGTCGGTGCTCAGGCCGGTCAGGAAAAAGTGGGCGAGCGAGGGAATGTCTTCGATTCGTTCGCGTAACGGCGGCAGGGCGATGGGAAAGACATTGAGACGATAGAACAGATCTTCGCGGAAGTGTCCACGGTGCACCTCCGCCTGCAACTCCTTGTTGCTGGCCGCGATGATCCGCACGTCGACAGTCCGCGTCCGTGTGGTTCCCACGGGCTCGAAGGCGCGCTCCTGAAGAACACGCAGGATTTTCGCCTGGATGGACATTGGCATATCGCCCACCTCGTCGAGGAACAAGGTTCCTCGATCGGCTTGTTCGAAACGTCCGGCGCGATTGGTCACGGCGCCGGTGAAGGCGCCTTTGACATGTCCGAACAATTCGCTTTCCAGCAACGGTTCCGGGATGGCGGCGCAGTTGATGGCGACAAAGGGGTGATCCCGCCGCGGGCTGTTATAATGGATAGCCCGCGCCACCAATTCTTTGCCGGTGCCGCTTTCGCCCGAAATCAACACATTGGCCCGGCTTTCACAAACCTCGGTGATGCTTTCGATGACCTTGCGGAAGGCGGGGCTGGCGCCAACCAGACTGTCGAAGCGATAGCGACCGACCAACTCCTCGCGCAATCGTTCATTGTCGGCAAGCGCATCGGATAATCTGAGGGCGTTCTTCAGGACCGTTTCCAGATCGTCGATCTCGAACGGTTTGCCGACATAGTCGAAGGCGCCTTCCTTGATGACCTCGACCGCATCCTTCACCGAACTATAGGCCGTCATCACCACCACGGGCAGGCCAGGACGACGCTTCTTGCTTTCCCGCAACAAGTCGCGACCGCTCAAGCCGGGCATGCGAAGATCGGTCAACAGCAGATCGACCGATTCGGACTCGAGCAGGCGCAAGGCCTCTTCGCCCTTGCCGGTCGACAGCACGCGATAGCCCAGTCGCTCGAGGGCGACGGTTAACACGTCGGCCAGGCGCGGCTCATCATCGACGAGAAGAATCGTATGCGACATCCACCTAGCCCCCATTCCCCACACCAACGCCGCCGGCATCGGGTCTGCTGATTGGCAAGATAAGCGTGAAGGTCGCGCCAGCGCCAGTCTGGCTTTGACATTCGACCCGGCCATGATGATTTTCCATGATGGCGAACACCTTGGAGAGGCCGAGGCCGGTTCCGTGCTGTTTGGTGGTGAAGAACGGATCGAAGATTTTATCGGCGATTTCCTTGGGGATGCCGGGTCCATTGTCGCTGAAGGCGACGCGGAGACGATCGTCCTCTCGGTACAATCGAATCGTCAAATGGCCCCCTTTCTCCATGGCGTCGATGGCGTTCAACAGGAGATTGAGGCACGCCTGGAACAGGTGATCTTCGTCGGCTTCGACCAAGACATCGCCGCTGTCGTCAGTGACGGTCAGTTGAATTTCGTGACGCGACAATTCGGGCTCACAAAGGGTTGAGACCCGTTCAATCACCGAGGCGAACGAGAGCCGGCGCAATGTTGGCGCGCGCGGGCGGGCGAAGGACAGAAAATCCTCGATCAGACCATCGATGCGGCGGACTTCGTCGATGACATAGCCCAGCAGCTTGGCGTCGGCCGAAGACAGGCCGCTTCCCTTGCGGACCAATTCGGCCGAGGTTTTGATGGTTCCCAACGGATTGCGCACTTCATGGGCGATCCCCACCGCCACTTCACCGAGGGCGCTCAGACGGTCACGGCGGCGGAGATCGACCTCGAGGCTTTGCAGTTGCCCGAGACGTTCGGCCATGTGGTTGAACACGCGCGCCAATTCGCCGACTTCATCCTTGCCGGTGGCCTCCACACGATGATCGAAATTGCCGTCGATGATCGATTTGACGCCGGCGGCCAGAGCGCGCAACGGCCGTGACAGCCGCCTCGACACGAACAGGCCGGCCGCGGTGGTCAGGATGAGACCCACGACAAAGACGGTGATCAGGATATGGATCGGCAAGTCCCAGACGCTGGGCATTTCCGTCGATTTCAGTCCCGACGACATGACGCCGATCATCTCGCCGCGGTCGTTCTTGACCGGCAGATAGAGGACACGGTAGCCGCCTTCCTCCGCTTGGCTGTCGTAAACGCTCTCGGCGCCGGTTTGCAATTCGGCGGTGACTTCCGGCGGCAAGGGGGTGCCGCTGGCGGTGTCGCTCCGCGACGAATAAATCATCTGGAATCCGCTGGGCCGGCGGTAGTAGAGGCGGAGGTCAAGCGTGGTGATGGATTGGAGGTTTTCGATAAAATTTTCGTCGAGCCAGGTGCCGACCAGAATTTCATAGGTCGTCCCATTCGCTTCATAGTCGAAGGTGCCGCCGGTCATCACCTGATTGGTGTCGGGCATCTGCAGCGCGTAGAGCGTGTTCTTGACCTCGGGCGACAAAGGTTCGATGTGGCGAACCGGATAATTGGAATAAAGGATGTGCTGGTTTTTGTCGGAAATCACCACCACACCATAGCCAAGGGTTTGGGCCAGATGCAGGAAAGCGGAATCGGCCTTGACCACAGGGTCGGGTTGTCCGCGTTTTTGTTCGTAGAGAAAGCGTGCCAACCCCGCCGCTTCGGATTGGGATTCCTTAAAACTGTTCAGAAACAAGACCGATGTTTCATGCAGGAAGGATTGGACGTCGTTGTTGACGACGTGGGTGATCAGGCGAACCGTGAGATCGGCGGTGATGGATGTGGGAACCAGACTGATCAGCAAAGAGGCGATGATCAGCTTGCCTTGCAGGGAGGCAAGCCATCGCCGAAGTTTGCCGGGGTCACCTCTCATCGGAACGCTCTTTCTGTTTTGATGTGCTCAGCCCTTCGCCGTTCTGTTGGTGGAGCCCAACGCTTCCGGACTAATTTTCGCGGTGAAGAAGGCGGCAAGGGCGCGGGTCACGTTCTGGCGCTGCTTATCGACCGTGATCATATGGTAGCTGTCGTCCAGCAGCAGCAGTTCCGTCGGGCCGCCAAGATGCCGTTTGATATATTCGGGATTGCGGATGCTCGACACGTCGTCATGTCTGGCGTGGATGATCAGCGTCGGCGTTTCGATCTTCGGCATTTCCGCTTTGACCACGTCGACCAAGGCCAGCAGCTCGCGTAAGGAGTGCCCCGTCATGCCGAGGTTTCCGGCTTCGGCCGAGTTTCCGGCCGTCATATTGGCGACGACCCTTTGACGCAGCCGATCATCCTTGATGCCATAGGGAAAGTTTTCGACGAACCGGTAGCGCAGGCCGAGCGGGGTGTGCAGAAAGAGCGGCAAAAGGAAGGACAGCCGGGGGATCGCCCAACCATCGTAGCGCAAGGTGGCCGAGAGGACCCCCAGGCCCTTGATTTCGCCGGGGTGATTGGCGGCCAGATGCATCGCCATCAAGCCTCCCATCGACAGACCAGCGACGAAGACGATGTCATGCTTCTGGCGCAAGGTGGCATAGGCCTGTTCGACGCTGGCGTACCATTCGGGCCAACTTGTGTGCAACAGGTCTTCTTCGGACCCGCAATGACCGGCCAACTGGCAGCCATAGACCGTGAATCCGGCATTGGCCAGGCCCTTACCGAGAAAACGCATCTCGGTCGGGGTTCCGGTCAGCCCGTGGATCAGCAGCACGGCGGCAGAGCCACCGGCATGAAAGAAGCTGGCGTCGGGCAGGGCCGGAGCGGCCTCGTCGGCGCTGAGACTCCCCGGTCCCGACCACGGCTTGGCTCCGAAATAGCGGAGCTTGAACCGTTGCCAGGCCGTGCTTCGATCAAACAGGCTTTTCTGCTTGCCGCTCATGGTGCCGCCCCCGTCACTCGCGGGTGGCGCGGGTGAAAAGTTGGTCAAGAAGATTGAACGCCAGATCCATTTCCTCATAGCTGATCGTCAGCGACGGGGCCAGCGTGATGACATTCTTCCAATAACCGCCGATATCGAGCACCACGCCGACTTTTTTGCCATTGGCATCGAGATCGCCGGCCATGGCGATGTCGACGATTTTGTCGGTCATCGCTTTGTCCGGGGTGTAGCGATCCTCGGCGGTGATTTCGATGCGGAGCGCCATGCCCAGGCCGTCGACGTCGCCGACGATCTTATGGCGCTTCTTCAGATCCTTGATCCCTTCCAGGAAATAGGCGCCCTTCTCCCGGGTCATCGTCTCATAGTCGTCCTCTTCCATCATTTTGACGGCTTCCAAGGCGACGGCGGTGCCGAGAGGGTTGGACGAGAAGGTCGAATGGGTCGAACCTGGCGGGAAGATTTGCGGATTGATCAAGTCCTCGCGCGCCCACAGGCCGGCGATGGGATTGAGGCCATTGGTGAGCGCCTTGCCGAAGACGATGATGTCCGGTTTGACGTTGAAATTCTCCAGCGCCCAGAACTTTCCGGCGCGGTAGAACCCCATCTGGATCTCGTCATCGACCAGCAGGATCTTGCGGGCTTCGAGGATCTGCTTCAGCTTTTCGAAATAACCGGGCGGCGGAATGACGTACCCGCCGGTTCCCTGGATGGCTTCGATATAGAAGGCGGCATATTCCGAGCTGCCGTCCTTGGAATCCCAGACGCCGTAATATTCGGTATCGAACAAACGGGCGAATTGATCGACACAGAACAAGCCGCAGTCTTCACGCTTCTTGCCGTAAGGACAGCGATAACAATAGGGGAAGGGGACGAATTGGGCGCGGTCGCCAAAGTGACCGTAGCGCCGACGATAGCGATAAGACGACGTGATCGCCGAAGCGCCCAAGGTGCGACCGTGATAGCCGCCTTCGAAGGCGAACATCAAGCTTTTGCCGCCGCAGGCGTTGCGCACCAGTTTGAGCGAATCATCAATGGACTGGGCGCCGCCGACGTTGAAATGCACGCGGCCCTTGGTGCCCCAGGTCTTTTCCACCCGCTTGGCGATGGCGGTGGCCAGTTCGATCTTTTCCTTGTGTAAATACTGGCAGGCAAGCTGCGGAAGCGTGTCGATCTGACGGTGGAGGGCGTCGTTCAGGCGCTTATTGGCATAGCCGAAGTTGACCGCCGAATACCACATCTGCAGATCGAGAAAGGGCTTTCCGGCGTCGTCGTAAAGGTAGGAGCCTTCGCAGCGGCTGAAGATCTTTGGCGGATCGATGTAATGGACGGTGTCGCCAAAGGAACAGTACTGCGCTTCGTCGCGCAGCAGATCATTTTCGCTCATTTATGCTTTACTCCAGGCATCAGCCGACGACGGCGGCGACTCCGAGCCTTTCCGGCTCGTCCAACAAGGTCACCAGCAACTCTCTGGCGTCACGGAAGTCGCCGAAGGCGACGAAGGGAAGCCCATTGCCGCGGCAATGGGCCAGAAGTTTGTCCTTGGCGAACACCAGATCGACGCTGCCGGCCGCGCACATGTCGGAGGCGCCATCGCCGATCAACAGGCTGAGAGCCCGGCCGGCGGTCTGGGTTTCGGCAATCTTGCATTTGCAGGTGCCACTGGCATTGGCGCAGGTGGCATTGGCATGGGGAAAGGCCAACCGATACTGTCTGGGGCCGGAGACCTCAAGGCGATTGGCGAAAATCGTCAGGTCGTCGAGGCCGTGCCGGCCGAGGATTCGGCGAATGGCGTAGTCGAGACCGTCGCTGACGACGGAAAGAGGCACGCCGGCGGTTCGACAAAGGGCGACAAATTCGGGAAAGGCGGGGTCGATGAGCACGGAATCGAGATGGTCATCCAGTTCGGCCTTCGTCGCGCGAATCAGCGCGACCTGTTTGGCCATGCATTCGCGTGAGCCGATCTGGCCGTTCTTCCACTCTGTTTCGATGTCTTGCCAACCGTCGAGAGCGAAACGCTCCAAGATACTGTCGGTGACGTCTTCCAGTGCGATCGTGCCGTCAAAATCGCAAAGCACGCGCCAATTCATTAAAATCGCCCTCAAGATATTCTTATGTTTACAAAACGAAGCAAAATCTATGCCATAAGAAAGGGCGTTCTTATCGGTCAAAAGTCAGAGAGAAAGAGTGGTCTTGACCTACAAAATTTGTAGATTCACACGAGAGTTGTTGCTTGTCTGGCGATCCGGTCCGGGAAAACCTTCAGGAAGGCGGGGATGAAAAATGCGGGTTAAGGGCCTTCGGCGCCTGTTCGCGGTGGTCTTGACCGGTCTGTCCGGCGCATTGCCCGTTTCGGCTGCGGAGTTGGTTCCGCCGGTCGCGGGCGTTCTTGATTTCAGCATTGTTCGGAAAGGCGACGTGATCGGTCACTATCATTCGGATTTTATCGATCGCGCCGATCATGCCCTGGAGGTCAGGACGCATGTGACGGCGGAAGTGACCCTCGGTCCGATTCGTCTTTACAGTCTTGAACATCGTTCGGTTGAAACATGGCGTGACGGACGGTTGGATGGCTTGGTGAACGATACCGAAGAGGATGGCGAGGTTCATCATTTGCGGGCCGAACGGGTTGGTCAGGCGCTCGTGCTGACCGTCGACGGAAAGGCCGGTGACCCCATTGCCGACGCCGTGCCCTCCAGTCTGTGGAGCCGGAGCATGCTCGACGGGAACCGGCCGATTTTCGATAGCGGCGACGGTCAGCTCTTCCAGGTCACCACCCGCTGCGATGAGACGGCTGAGACTCTCGGCGTGTGCCATCTGTCCGGAGATCTGATTCGGACGCTGCGATACGCCGCGAATGGCATTTTGGCCGGGCTTTCTTTTCCGGCGGAGGATGGGTCGAAGGTGATATATCGCTAAAATTGAAAAGCCGTTGTACTCTTCCCTCTCGAAGGTGGGTGATGATGTGGCGCGAGTCCTTTTGAGCGCTCGTTGCCGTTGTTGTTTGGACGGCGTCAGGATGAGAACAGGGGAAAGTGCGGCTGGGTCTTCCTTTTGCCCTGGGAATGCCGTAAACAGCCTTTATGACGGAACTCGGACGGCAGGTCCGCCCGGGGTGTCGGCGTCCCTCACGTCTCACGCGAACATCTGACCGGATGGCGCTTGCGGAAACGGGGGGCGGCGGCAAGCCGATGATATGTGGTTCAGAACAATTTTAGGATTAAAAGACAGAATGGCTCGGCGCGAAGTTCAACCGGGACAAAAATACCAGCAAACGGAAGCCTCTTCTGTATGGGAGGTGATCGACCTGACCAAGGATGGGGAAGGGATCGTTCATGCCCGTCTGCTGCGTGTCGGCGACCCCACGGCCGTCAAAATGATTTCCGTTTCCGCTCTCAAAGACCCACGCTTGTACAGGTTGGTCGGCGAGTAAGGGAAAAAGCTTTGTCCTTGCTAATGTTGCCGGGGTGGTGACAGTTCCTTTTTGACACCGACTTGAGAAATAGAAGGCGGACATCGGCCTTCCGTCGGGCGCTTGGGAACTTATTGGGATCTTCGGAATATGAGCCGTCGCAGAAGTCGATACGGCGCGGAGCAACGCCAGCGTTTTTTCATTCTCTTGGGCAAGCTTCTGGGTGTTGCCGGGGTGCTGGGTGTTACGGCCTATTACGCTTATGAAGTCGGGTTCCGCGTCGCCGAGGGTGAAACGGCGACACTGACCGAGGGGTTGCAGAAGGCGGAAGAGCGCTTCAAGGCGCAACAGGCAAGCGCCGAGGCCGACCGATTGGCTCTGGGCGAAGCGAACAAGAAATTTGCCGAGCTTAAAGCGGCTTATGAGCAGATCCGTCCCTCTGATGACGTTCGCGATCTCAACACTCTTGTGCGCAACAAGCTGGCCGCGGGAATGAGCGCTCGCCGTCTGGCGCTGGTGATCAAATCGGCGGAGACACCGCATGATTGTCAGACGTTGGCGAGCCGACGTCTCCAGGTGCGGTCGCTGCGGTCCAAAGGGGCTGCCGGCGCGGCGCAACTGCGGTTCGATGAGAAAGTGACTCTTTCGGCGGAAGAGGCCAGCGGCAATGATGGCCGTCAGCAATGGTTCGATCCGGCCAGTCCGATGCGCGTCCGCTTCTCTACCGAAGGCTTGCGCGACATCGATGTGGTCGGCACCTTTCCCATCGAATATGCCGTGGCTGTGCAAAACAGCGAGTACCATTTCACTTTGACGGCTTCCAGCGCCAAGGGCTGGGTCGAGGTCTCGACGGAGAAATGCAGCTTCCGGTGACGGGGCGGCGGTAACCTGGGGAATATTTTTTATCCGCAGATGACGCCGATGGGCGCGGATTTTACCTTCACGTCGCGTCTTTCGCCAAGCGCTCGCGCAGTCGGTCGCAGACCGTGCGAATGATCTTGATGCGCGCGTGATTTTTGTCGTTGCCTTCGATCAGGACCCAGGGGGCTTGGCGGGTGCTGGTCCGTTCGACCATTTCATTGACGGCCAATTCATAAGCCTCCCAATTGGCGCGATTGCGCCAATCCTCATCCGTTAATTTCCACTTCTTATAGGCGATGGTCTCGCGTTCCTTGAAACGGCGATATTGCTCGTCCTTGCTGATCTGAATCCAGAATTTCGCCAGCACCGTGCCGTGCTGGGCCAATTGCTCCTCGAATTCGTTGATTTCGGCATAGGCGCGCATCCATTCGTCGGTGAGCGCGAATCCTTCGACTCGTTCCACCAGGATGCGGCCGTACCAGCTGCGATCGAACACCGTGACGCGTCCCGCCCGTGGCAAATGGCGCCAGAATCGCCACAGATAATGGTGGGCGCGTTCTTCGTCCGTGGGAGCCGCGATCGGAATGACCCGGTAATCGCGCGCGTCGAGGCCGGCGGTGAGGCGGCGGATCGATCCACCCTTGCCGGCCGCGTCGACGCCTTCGAAGACCAGCAAGGTCGACAGTTTGCGCTCTTTCGCCTGGCGGCAGAGGACGGCCAATTCAGCCCGCGCCTGTTTCAAGGCTAGGCCATAGTCCTCTTTACCGACACATAACGTCATATCGAGCGCATCGAGCACGGTGCGGGGACGGATGGCGCCCTCGGGGGTTACGGTGACGGTCGGCTCCTTGGTTTTGCGTCCGCCTTTGCGCCGGGCCTCGGCGGCGGCGGTCTTCTCGATGTCGTCGCGATGGTCATGGACCTCGGTCAGCTCGGCTGAACGCTTCGTGTTCCACAGAGCGCGTTCCGCGGCAACCGTCAAAGCGCGCTGCGATCGGTCCGTCAAATGTTTGCGGATGGCGTCTCTGAGCGACGTCAGAACCGAGAGGCTGCGAAAGCGCGCATCTTCGCCTTCGACGATGATCCAACGGGTTTGCCCGGTTCCCGTGTGTTGCAAGGCCCGCTCGGCGGTCGAAATGAACTGGTCGTAGTGTTTCCAGTTTCGCCAATCGGACTTTTTGACCCGCCAACTTTGCAAGGGGTCCTTCTCCAGGCTTTTCAGGCGACGCTTTTGCGCATCCTTGCCCAGATGCATCCAAAATTTGAGGATCAGGGTGCCGTCTTCGGCCAACATTTTTTCAAAGGCCAGGATTCGTTTCATGCGTTCGTCGAAGGCGGGTGTTCCGATAAGCCCATGCACATGATCGAGAATGGGCCGGGAATACCAGCAGCTTTGGAAAAGGCCGATCTGTCCCGTGGGCGGCAGGTCGCGCCAGAACCGCCAGAACGTCGGGCGTTCCCGCTCTTCCTCGGAGGGTTCGTCATATGCCTGGGTGACGATCCACCGCGGATCCATCCATTCGTTGATCAGATTGACCGATTCTCCCTTGCCGGCGCCATCGACGCCGGCAAAAACGACGATGACCGGAAAGTCGGACGTTCGAAGCTCCTGCTGAAGAGCCAGAAGCTCGGTGCGCAGGTCATTGGAAATCCGGTCGAAATCTTCCTTCGAGACCGTTTGTCCCAGTTCCGCCGTTTGAAACATGCCTTTTCCTGCCTTCCTAGTGTTCCGTTTGCGAAATTCGAAGCACTTTGATCCAGGATCGACCGAATTTCGCAAACGATTAGAACACTAGGTTTATCAATAAGCGAGTGGTGCTTGATGTTTTTGAAACTCCGAAAATCGCGGGTGGCAAAGCTATCGGAATTTCAAAAACGCACCACGAGGGTGAGCGTTCATCGCCGTGGTCGGCGGACGAGCGATGCATCCACGCAAATTTATGCGAAGATGGACAGGCCATGGGTCCGCCGATATTCGTTCAGTGCAGTGCGGCAATTCTCCCTATGACAAGCCTATGACATGCAAAGCATGGGGGCAAGTGCAGGTGGGGGGTGGTTGCGGTCGTTTCTCACTGGATTATTATCCTGGACTATGCGACATCTTTCGCCGGTTTTTTTCCCGGCGCGCCCAATCTGCGGCATCGCCGCTCGTCCCGAGAAGCTCGCCGAAAACTGTCTTTAGGCGAGCCGTCTGCACAGCCGTTTGGAGGAGTATCATGACTGTACGCGTCGCCATCAATGGGTTCGGTCGCATTGGCCGTATGGTGTTCCGCGCCGCCACGAAGGAATTCTCGGACATCGAGATC
>Ga0209415_10004823_pt1 | contig 24570 bp, 21 predicted proteins | sample PeaSoiSIISIP2007_FD_187696 | JGI IMG/M metagenome (GOLD analysis project Ga0209415, IMG submission 187696) | Peat soil microbial communities from Weissenstadt, Germany - SII-SIP-2007 (SPAdes) (version 2) | ecosystem: Environmental > Terrestrial > Soil > Wetlands > Peat | place: Germany... | reverse complement strand
ACCTTGCCCCCCCCCCGCATCGTCAAGAGGCACGATGTCAGACCGTCACATTTCTTGTGACACCTGACGCGTAAAGCCAGAATGTCTGTCCTGCCCCTCTGCCCATTCGCTCCGGTCGGCGTGGCGCGAACATTCGCGGAGCCCGCCCGCTTTTTTCGCATTTTCCGCTTGACAGCCTCGCGGACTTGTGATAGCCTATAATGGTGGTCTTGTTATGGACACATTGTCGCAAGCCAACGCCAGGGCGCGCCGAGCTGCAAGGGAAAGCGCAAGGGTCCCGGCTATGGGGGAATGTGGGGAACTACAAAAAATGAAAAATAGTGGGAACGAAGCTAAGAAGTACTTGAAAACAAAGCACATCACTTTTTTGAGTGGTGCAAATTATGTGCGTTTTGCATGCAAAATAGCGCAAATTAGAGCCTGAACGGAGCAAAAACAGCACATTTTGCTCAAAACGAGCTGAAACCCCTGGGCCGCAAGGCAGGGCCGGCAAGTGACAAAAAGTCGGCTACAGGCTGGGGCCGTCGACGAAGTTGTCAGGGGCCTGCGGCCCACCCGAGCGCCGGACCCCCGGCCTGCCTTGACCCGTCTGTTGCTCTCGAATTCGATTGTGCCCTCTCAGGGGACCGCCGATCCTGGGGATCCGCCGCTGAGAGTGAAATTTCGGATCGACCCGCGCGTTGCCACTCGCTTCGCCCCTTCTCACACTACCCCCTCGCTCACCTGTCTAGTTATTCGGTGCGGGACGTGCGGGCCATCGGCCGGGTGGGGAAGGCTCTGCGTGCGGTGGGACACGAGCCAACAGTTTCTGCGCGCAGTGCGCAAGGTCGCCGGGAGAGTAAATAGCGCAAACCGTTCCGTCCAGACGTTTCGTAAGACTGCTCAAGACATCCTGGTACTGAAGCCGGAGGGTGCCGGGAAAGTACTCGAAGTAGAAGAAACGCGGATTGGGGGTTTCGCGCTCCTTAAGCCCCGCGCGGGGAATGTCTGCGGAGTAGCGTGTCCGCGGCCCAAGAATTACGACGGCATCTGCCGGATCCCGGGCCGTTAACTCCTGATTAGCGTAATTCAACAATAGCTCGAGCCCGCCTTGCCGCTGTTGCAGCACGCGGTAGGAGACTGCTCCCAGTTCCAGCGTGCGAAGTGATCCGGCGAGTTGCACGAATCCTGCGTCATCGAATTCGTCCTCATGGAACAATTCTCTTTGCTGGTCGAGATTGAAGGCCCTCAATCGAACCGAAGCACAGGGGATCTGCTTCAGCAAGCTGGAGAGCGAACCCAGCAAGAACGCTCGATCCCAGGCGCGTAGTGCCGGCGTGCGGGGGTTCGTGGGAGCGGCATCCAGCAAGACCGTCAGCCGTAGGCCTCTGCCGCTCTTATCCATGGTGATGGGCCACGGCCGAACTCCCATGGGGATGACGGTTCCGGGAGAGACGGCCACTTGCACAGCCTGCTTGCTGCCGGCGTGGCCCACCTGCGCCAGCCAGTTCTTGCGCGACGTGCGGCCCGTTTGCTGGTCCATGACCAGGACTTCCACTCGATACTTCCCCTCTCCTGCTGCGAATCCTCCACTCATCTGGAAGCCCTGTTTCAGTTGGCCGGGTTTTGTCACATCAGTCGCCTCCGGCACCCGGTAGTCATCGACGAAAAGAACGGGCTGGCCGCCGTGCGGCGTAACTCGAGAGTAGATGAAGACGTCAGTCGCCCGCCCCTCAAATGTGGAAAGCGAGCAACTGATGATGTACCCAAGATCGAACCGAAACGCAAAGTCGAGCATGGGCCGTTGCGTCTGGATTGAACAATGCAGTGGGATAGGAGAGCGCTCGATGTCGAAAATACGTCCGACCCGCTCCGCAGCGGCAGCGCTCAAGGGTTCTTGCCCTTGGGCGGGCGAGACCGCAAGCAACCAGATCGACAGGCCGGTCAGCAGCAGGCGGCTTTTGACGGAAACGGAATCCATAGAATGCGGGGTATCCGTTTTGGCTTCGGTACAAGGCAGGTATATACCCACCCCGCCACCGCGTCAACCCGGAGGTTTGGCGGGGCAGCGAAACTGCGGTGGAGCGGCGTATAGGATGTGGAGTGGCTCATGACGTTGGCTAAGTACGAGCCTCGGCTGCGGTGAAAGGGAGCGGTTACGCGCCCGGAACGAGAGCACGAAAGTACTATGGATCGCGGAAATAAGTGGCCGTATACATTGTGGTGTCCCGGCGTACAGCCTAAGATTATTGTAGGAATCACCGAAGATAATGGGAAAAACACCTAAAAACTCTGGACGAATCCCCCATAAACCCCTCAAATACATGTTGACAGCAAGGAGCCCAGGGCGTATATGCATAGACTCAGGAGAGTGCAAATATTCCTTTGCCTGAGAGGCTCGACTTCTGAAGCCATCAGTGAAAGAACTCAATTTGCGGGGTTCAGCGTATGGCAGAAACCAGAGAGGTTATGGACATCCGGGAAGCGTCGGAATACTTGGGAGTCTCCCGCGAAACGCTATACAAGTACGTTTTTGATGAGAGGATCCCAGCCTTCAAACTAGGGAACAGGTGGAAGTTCAAGAAAACGCTTCTGGACCGCTGGATGGAGATGCAGAGCACACAATCCAATCACCGTTCGACGCGTAGAAAACGCCTTATGGATCAGTAGGGAGCAAAGCGGATGTTTGGAAAGGGGAAAGGCAAGGGCTTGGTGGGGTTGGATATCGGGTCGAGCGCCGTCAAGGCCGTGGAGCTCAAGAAGCATGGAGATTCCTACGAACTGGTCAACTTCGGCTTAGAGCTTCTGGGGCAGGACACGGTGGTGGACGGCTCGATCATGGACGCCCTCACGGTCTCTGCCGCGATCGAAAGGATTTTCGAGGGCAACAAGATCAAGACCCGGAATGTGGCGACTGCGGTTTCCGGGCACTCGGTGATCGTGAAGCGAATCACGGTCAATGCGGCCAGCGACGAAGACCTGAGTGAGGTCATGCCCTACGAGGCCCAGCAGCACATTCCGTTTGATATTTCGGATGTGAACCTGAGCTACCAGTGGCTGGGGAATTCTCCCTCGGGAGAGGGAACTGACGTCATGCTGGTGGCGGCAAAACGCGAGAAGATTCTCAATCACACGAATGTCGTGAACCAGGCGAATAAGACGCCCTTTGTCGTGGACTACGACGGCTTTGCCGTGTTCAACGCCTTCGGTGCGAACTACGAAGTTCCTGCCGACATGATCGTCGCCCTGCTCAACATCGGCGCCAGCATCACCAACATTGTTGTGGGACGGGGAGAATTTCCCCTGTTTGCGCGGGATGTCTCGGTCGGCGGCAATCAGTATACGGACATTCTGCAGAAAGAACTCGACCTGAGTTACGAAGATGCGGAGAAGCTGAAGCAGGGTGAGCAAGTTGGTGGCATAACGCGCGAACAGATGATTCCTCATCTTCGCTCCGTCTCGGAGATCCTGATGCTGGAAGTTCAGAAGACTTTTGACTACTTCCGGCAGGCCTCTTCTGCGGATAACACCCAGGCGATTTACCTGGCCGGAGGGACGGCCGCGATGGATGGACTGGTGGAGCAATTGAAAGAGGAATTCCGTGTTCCGGTCGAAATCATCGATCCTTTTCGAAAGGTTAAAGTAGATTCGCGAAAGTTCGACGAGGCTTTGCTGCAAGACATTGCTCCCAGTCTATGCGTGGCGACAGGGCTGGCGCTGAGGAGCTTTGATTAACCATGTCATTCATTAAAATCAACCTGCTGGGGTTGGCGGCGCCGAAGCCGAAGGCTAAGGCTGCTGCGCCTGAACAGAAGTCAATGGTGCCGGTGTGGATTTTTCTCGGCGCCATGGTGGTGAGTTTTGGGATCGTGGGCATCTTGTACCTGATTTGGAACGGGTCGATTGCCAAGCTGAATGTGGAACTCAAGAAACAGCAGGTCGAGCAGACGCGCCTGGTAGCCATCCGGCAGGAGAACGCCCGATACGAAGGCACGCGGGCGCAGCTCGAGCAGCGAGTCAAAGCCGTGCAACTGCTTCAAACCACCCGCCTGGGCCCGACGGAATTCATGAGCGTCCTGGGCGACGTGGTTGCCAAAACTCCCACGGACCTCTTTTTTGCCTCGGTGACTCATGAGGGTGACCGGGTGACGATCCAGGGGCAAGCGGGGTCTGCTAATTCGGTTGCAACCCTGCTGGCTTTATTGAAGAGTTGCGGGTATTTCGATGACGTTCAGCTCCGACAATTCTACGAAGACGACAAGCCGGATCTAGTTAACTACAAGTTTAATCTGGACTGTTCCTATAAACCGCCTTCAGGGACCACCACGCTCACCCAGGCTAGCGCCGGGGCGGCCACCCCTCAGCGGCCAGGAATGTAAACGAAGAACGGGCGGCTCCCGAGACTCCCTGAAGCAATTGCCAGGAGGACCGCAGGCGGAGAGAGTGTTAGCGCGATGGCGATGCCCAAAACTTTCGGGGAGCTCCCGGTGCTTGCGCAAGGCGGGGTTTTTGCTTTGATCGCGGTAATTCTGGCAGGAGCGGTTTTCTATTTCCTGGTGCTCCCCGTCAAGGAAGCACGAGTTACCCTGCAAGCCAAAATCGAGAAGCTTAAGGTCGAGAACTTGCGCAACGGGATGATCGAACGAGAACGGACCGAGTACCTGAATCGTATTGCGGAGCTGGAGAAGCAGCTTGAAACGCTCAAGTCGATTGTCCCGGAAGAGCAGGCTACGGATGATTTCCTGAGGATGGTGTTCGCCGACGCCAAAGCCGCTGGCGTCAACATTCGCACTTTTGTATCGCAGAATCTGGTGCACAAAGATATTTACACCGAGATGCCGTTCAATCTGCGGCTCGACGGAACTTACTACGGACTGCTGGCTTTCTTCGATCACTTGGCTCATGAACAGCGCATCGTAAGCGTTTCCGGTCTTACTTTAGGCCCCCCGGCAGGGGGCGGTATGGGGTCGTTCAAAATCAGTGCCGACGAAACGGTGGGGGCGAATTGCGTGCTGACCAGCTACTTCAGCGCGGCTTCAAACACGGCCCCGGCGGCACCCAAGAGATAGGTCAGGACGAGGACTATGTCCAAAGGCAGACTTGAGCTCAGGCGCGCGACCCTGGCGGTCTGTGTGTTTGTACTGATGGGGGCAATAACGGGGGTTTGCCCCGGGCAGGCCGGGTCTGAAAAGACGCCCGCGGCCAACATGCCTGCCCCCAAAGCCGCGCCCTCACCTGCCAAGGCCGGCGGCAGCACCTCATCGCCGGGGGCGGCATCCCAATTGACCACGAAGGAAGGTCAGGCCGGATTGCCAAAGACTCCATTTGCCTCGGGCCCCCGCAATTCGGTGGCGCCTGCAAAGTCAGGAGCTGTTTCCGGAGTCGGGCCGGGAGTCGCTGCCCGGCCACCCAAATCGGCGACTCCGAGAGAGTCGTCTTCTGCGCCCGGGCGCCGGGATCCATTCAAGGTCTGGGTGGCGCCGAGCTCGGCGGACCACTCGGCATTCGAGCCTGTACGGCTGCCGGCAGGTACGCGCGGACTGGTGATCTCGGGCCTGCGACTCGAGGGGATCGTACGCCAGCAGCCCGCCGACGAAATGATCGCGGTAGTTACGAATGATACGAAACGGGCCTACTTCCTGAGAGTCAACGATACCGTATACAACGGCGTGGTTAGCAAGATCACTCCGGCGGCCATTTACTTTAAGGAGAACTCACACGACTCTCAGGGCCGGGTGGTTACGCGCGAAGTGGAAATCAAACTGGGTTCAGCTCTTGGAGAAGGAAGATGAGACGATTATTCACCCTATGGTTGGCGACGACATGGCTGTTGGCGGCAACGCCGCGCGCGCCCGAGAGCCGCCCAACAGGGGTTTGGGACGCGGGGGCGACCCAGACGATGGCCCTCGCCAAGGCGGCCAAGAAGCCGTCGGTTTCTGAGATCTTGGTCACACCCAAGCCGGCGGGGGACGTCACGATTGATGTGGCTATGACGCAGCCCGCGAAATTCCAAGTCTACCGATTTGACCATCCGGACCGGCTGGTGGTGGACGTCGAGGGGACGACCAACGCGGTTCCTCGGAAACTCATTCCTGTGACCTCGGCAATTGTGAAGGAAGTGAGGGTGAGCCAGTACCGAGCGGAGGATCCCGAAGTGGTCCGCATTGTCGCCGATCTGTCGGGTAACCCGTCATTTGAGGCGCGATCCTCCGACGGTGGTATACGCCTTGAGGTCAAGCCGCGTACCACGGCCAACTCTCCAGAGGCTGCCGCGGCGGCTTCAACGCACGCAACCGGCGTCACTGGCGCGACGGTTCCGGAAGCGGCGTCTTCCCACGGAACTTCCGTCTCTGCCGGCGCTGCCCTGGCGGCTGCACTGAAGAAGGAGGCGACCGAGAATCACGCCCCGGAGCCGGCGGCGCCGGCGCACAAGAAAGCTGGGAAACCAGCCGTTACTCCAGCCCCGGCGACGACACACAAAATTCCTGCCTCCCTCGTGAGTGCTTCGGAACCGCCAACCGTTGAAAGGGCTGCCAAGCGTGATGAACCCGGACCTGGCTACGACACTCCGATCCCTGCTGCGCCGAGCCGCCGCGACTTTGCCGCGGCCCCCCGGCCGACACCCCAGAACCCCACACCGGAGGCTCTCAAGGCAGGCAAAGCTGCGCAAGTGCTCAGCGCAGGGAACACCTCCAATCCACCTGTAAACGCAGGCGCCGCTGCGGAAGCGCCAGCCCCGCCTGGTGAGGAGACACCGGCTTACACTGGTGAACAGATTTCGCTCAACCTCAAGGACGTGGACCTGAAAGATTTCTTCCGCCTTGTTCACGAGATCAGTGGGCTGAACATACTTGTAGACCCCAATGTGTCGGGTTCTGTGACTATGGTTCTAGACAACGTGCCTTGGGACCAGGCACTGGACATCGTTCTCAAAGACAATGGATTGGGCAAGGTCCTGGAAGGAAATGTTCTCCGCATCGCCAGGTTTGATACCCTTATGGCGGAGCAGGAGACCGCCAACAAGTTGGCTGCCGAGCGTCTGAGGGCGGCCCCGCTGGTCACGATTTTTCGTCCCGTGAATTATGCCAACGCTAACGACATCATGACGCTCTTCAAGACCTGGTCCGGCAACAGGGAAAGGACCGGGAGCGAGTCCAGCAGCGGACCGCTTTCGGCGCGCGGAACTGTGCTTGTGGACAAGCGCACCAACACGCTCATTATCTCCGACGTGGCCTCGCACATCCCGAAGATCGAGGAGGCGATCGCCAAACTTGATACGAAGACCAAGCAGGTAGCCATCGAGGCCAGGATTGTACTGGCAACCTCGACCTTTCAGCGCACCTTGTCGGCCGCCTTGGTAGGATCGTCCTCGAATACTTCTGGTTCGACGACTGGCGTTGCGCAGACGGGGACGGGATCCAGCATAACCCCCCCGACCCCGGGAACGCCAACGTATACCGTTCCGGCAAACGCCACGTCGGGATTCGGCGTGGTGGCGATTACCAACTTCTCGGAGCGCTACCTGATTGATGCGGTGATTTCGGCGGCGGAGATTCGCAGCCAGGCAAAGACGATCTCGCGCCCCAGCATCATCACCCAGAACAACACTGAAGGAATGGTTCAGCAAGGTACTCAGCTTCCGGTCCAAACCAGTATCAACAACACCATTTCAGTACAATACGTGGACGCAACCCTCAGGCTCTCCGCCCTGCCGCAGGTCACCGACGACGGCCACATCTTCCTGAAACTGCAAGTGCAGAACGCGAGTCCCGGCAACATCGTCACCAATGCCGCAGTGAGCATTAATATGCAGCAAGCCACCACCCAGGTGCTCGTTCCGGATGGCGGGACGGTGGTGTTCGGCGGAGTCACGGTGACTCAGCGCCAGAACTCCGTCACGCAGATCCCGTTGCTTGGCAACATCCCCCTGCTCGGGAATCTTTTCAAGTCGACGAATGTGCAGGACTCGGACCAGGAGTTGCTCTTCTTTGTTTCTCCCAGGATCCTGGGGACCAGCTAGTTCACGTTCGGAAAGTGCGTTTACCGGTAGCGCCGACCTTTAGAGCCTGCCCTGAGCGCAGCGAAGGATCGGCAACTGTCGAGCTAAAGCTCGGCGCTAAGACGATTTGACGGTTCTCGAATCAGCCACCCGTCTTCCCTAACGCATCACTAGAAGGGAAGCAGGGCCTTCGCGTCCTCCCAAGTGACCGCGAGCGGTAGTTCCAGAGCTTCGAGAGATCAGGCAAGCAGGCAACACGGCTCCAAAGGACAGGCAAGCCGTCCTCCTGCAGGACGCGGGGGCAGGGCTCACCATACCCTTACAATGGCAGTTCTCCATGAACAACACGTATGCTAAAAGGCAAAGCGCTCTCCGAGCGGCGCTGGAGGAGCATCGGCTACCCTTCCTGCTGGTCACAAATCTGACCAACATCGCATACTTGACAGGCTTTCGAGGGGCTGCGGGAATCGCGCTTTTCAACTCGCGTGAAGGAATTCTCTGGGTGGACCCGCGCTACGCGCTCGAGGCCCGCGAGGAAGCTCGGGGAGTAGAAGTGATCGAGGAGAGGAAAGGCCTTCACAAGGCGGTTGCGTCATGCCTGAAAGCGCATAAAGTTCGCCAGATCGGTTACGAACAGGAGCACCTGAGTTGTGCTGACTTTTCACGGCTCGAGAAGGACGCCGGCCGGCGTGTCAAGTTTCTCCCGGCGCGAGGATTGGTCGAGAAACTCCGGGCTCTCAAGGACGAGGAAGAAGTGGCAAGGATTCGTGATGCCGGGAAAATCACCGCGGAGGTTTTTGTGAAAGTCCTTGAGATCACCAGGCCGGGAGTCAGCGAGTGCGACCTGGGCGCAGAGATTGAGTATCTGATGCGAAAGCGGGGCGCGGAAGGCGCGGCCTTCGAGACCATCGTGGCCTCTGGCCCGCGCGCCGCGCTTCCTCACGCCCGTCCATCTCGCAAGTTATTGACCGAAAATGAATTGGTGATCTTCGATCTCGGTGCTATACTTGGCAACTACACTGCTGATATGACTCGAACGGTGCACCTGGGGCAGCCCTCCCGGCGTGTGCGGCGAGTCTTCAACGCTGTGGCAGAGGCTCAGGAAAGAGCTGCCAGGTCGGCGCTGCCGGGAGTCCGCGCCGGCGAAGTCGACGCGATGGCAAGGCGGACCCTGGCGGCGCATGGGTTGGCCAGCTTTTTTACTCACAGCACTGGACACGGCGTAGGCATGGAGACCCACGAACTGCCCCGTCTGGGACGGGGGGAGAAGACTCGCCTTCAGGCAGGCCAAGTGGTCACCGTGGAGCCCGGAGTCTATTTGGAAGGCTGGGGTGGGATTCGCATCGAGGATACTATTTTGGTAGGGCCTGATGGTCCCGAAGTGTTGACTCCTGCCCCTAAGGATCGCTGGATTATCGCGTAGGAGGGGCGGCTCGCGAACCGCCCCTACCGAACCGCTCGGAGAATGAGGAAAATGGCCGGGAAGAAGCCGACGCGCGGCGTCGAAGGAAACGAGAAGGTTTGGGGACTCGAGGAAATCGAGCAGCTCATCGACGCTCTGATTGAGCGCCAAGTGACTGAGTTTGAATTAGAGCAGAACGGCGCAAAGATTCGGATTAAGCGCGGGACCGATGTGGCTTCGAGCGTGGGTGCCGGAGCGGATTATCTCCCTGACCCTGCGGCGCCCCCGCTTACGCCGTTGCCCGCGGCGCCTGCCGCTCCGCTGAGCGCACCGCTTCCGGAGGAAGAGCCCCTCGCCCCCGAAACACCCGCAGAATCCGCGGAGGACCTGTACGTCATGAAGTCCCCCATCGTGGGCACATTTTACGCTGCCCCGTCTCCTAATGCCCCGCCCTTCGTCAATGTCGGTGACACCGTGCAATTGGGTCAGGTCCTCTGCATCATTGAAGCCATGAAGCTGATGAATGAACTGGAAGCGGAGGTGGCGGGAGAAATCGCTCGCATTTACGTGGAGTCCGGTCAACCTGTGGAATACGGCCAATCCCTGTTTGCGATTAAACCCTCGCGGGGGAAGTGACTGATAATCGAAATTCGAAATTCGAAATTCGAAAATCGAGAACTGAAACCCGATAGATTAGTGTCTTGAAGGTGTCATTCTGAGCCCGCTGTTCTTGGGCGGGCGAAGAATCTCTGCAGTTGGGTTTCGAATTTCTAATTTCGATTTTCGAATTTCGACTTTGGGTATGTTCAAGAAGATTCTCATTGCCAATCGCGGCGAAATCGCCCTGCGAGTGATCTGCGCATGCAAGGAGCTGGGCATTGATACGGTGGCCGTCTATTCCGAAGCCGACCGTTACTCGCTCCACGTGCGCTTCGCGGATGAGGCGGTGTGCATCGGGCCTCCGCGCAGCGCCGACAGTTACCTGAACGTTGCGAGCATCATTTCGGCCGCGGAAATCACCGGCGCCGAGGCGATTCATCCGGGGTATGGGTTCCTGGCGGAGAGCGCTTACTTCGCCGAAGTCTGCGAAGCCTCCAACCTGGTCTTCATTGGTCCGAGTCCGGACGTCATGCGAATGATGGGGGACAAGAACCAGGCGCGCCGGGCGATGGCGGAGTTGGGCCTGCCCATTCTTCCCGGCTCCGACGTGATCCGATCGGAGGCGATGGCGATGGAAGAAGCAGAGCGCGCGGGATATCCCGTCATGGTGAAAGCGGCGGCGGGCGGCGGCGGGCGCGGCATGCGCATCGTACGGACACCCGACGAGCTGCCGCACGCCATTCAAGTTGCCCAGAATGAGGCGGCGGCCTCGTTTGGCACACCGGACGTTTATCTGGAGAAGCACATTCAATCGCCTCGCCATATCGAGTTCCAAGTGATGGGTGACCAATACGGCAAGGTGGTGCATTTCGGCGAACGGGAGTGCACCATCCAGCGCCGGCACCAGAAGTTAGTGGAGGAATCTCCTTCCACCCAGCTTGACCAGGAGACTCGGGAACGAGTGGGGTTACAAGTCGTTGAGGCCTTACAGAAGATTGGCTACACGAGTGCCGGCACGGTCGAATTCCTGATGGACGAGAATCGCAATCTCCAGTTCATGGAAATGAACACCCGCATTCAGGTCGAACATGCGGTCACCGAGATGGTGACGGGAGTCGACTTGGTTAAAACGCAGATTAACATTGCGGCTGGTGGTCATCTGAATTTTGGAGGGAAGGCGATAGGGCTGCTGGGGCATGCGATTGAGTGCAGGATTTGCGCTGAGAATCCGGAAACCTTCGCTCCTTCTGCCGGAAAGATCACGGCGTTCCATGCCCCAGGCGGCACTGGCGTGCGTGTGGATACCGCCGCCTACGCCGAGTCCGTCATCCCCCCCTATTACGATTCTCTGATTGCCAAACTGGTGGTGTGCGGCAATGACCGCCCAGAGGCTATAACCCGCATGGCTCGGGCTCTCGAAATGTTCATCATCGAAGGCGTTGCCACCGGCATTCCCATACACCAGAAGATCATGGCTGATCCGGATTTTCGCTCAGGGGAGTTTGACACGCATTTCCTACGACGCTTCATCAAGAACAGCGATGATATCATTTGATGTCCGGGGGTAGGGCAAGCGCTGCCCGTGCAACTTCTCAGCGGGCGGCGTGCCGTCCCGAGTGCGGTTGCTTGCCGTTTCGTTATTGCCCATGGGTGTCTCGATTCCACGCCTCTACGCCATAATCGACCCGGCACGGTTGGGCGGCCGGGCGCCGGCGGCGGCAGCGAGAGCGCTCATTTCGGCGGGGGTGCGGCTTATACAATACCGTGACAAGCACGCTTCGTCCCGTCAACTCTACGAGACTTGCACAGAACTGCGGGGACTCCTTCACGAGTCCGGCTGTCGCCTGATTGTCAACGATCGTGCCGATGTGGCGCGGGCGGCGGAAGCGGACGGCGTTCACTTGGGGCAGACCGACTTGCCGATTGAGTTGGCGCGCCGGGTTCTTGCCACCGGGCAGTGGCTAGGGTGTTCCACTCACTCGCTGGAGCAAGTCGTCGAAGCGGACGGTACCACGGCGGATTACATTGCCTTCGGCCCTGTCTTTCCGACCGCCAGCAAGGAAAACCCGGACCCGGTGGTCGGGTCGGAGGGGCTGCGGCAAGCGCGGCGCGCTACGAGGAAGCCCTTGGTGGCGATCGGCGGCATCAGTTTACAGAACGCCCGCGAGGTGCTTGCTGCGGGCGCAGATTCGGTGGCAGTCATTGGCGGACTTCTCGATGCGCCGGATCTCGAACAACGGGCGCGAGAGTTTCTGGCTCTCATGGACATTCTTGAATGATGTGCCTCTCTGCACGCCGAACTGCTTAGGGTGAGTTTCTTCGCGGCGAGCAAGAAAAGCAGATCCTTCGCTTCGCTCAGGGTGACATGTCATTCTGAGCGAAGCGAAGAATCTGCATTTGGCTGTGGCTTTTCCGCGCTGTGATCTCTGTGGTGGAAGCTTTTTGGTTTTCCGGATTAGCATGGCAACTTCTGCCTCCGTCAACCCGACTTCCCAGTCCTCGTCCTCGGAACTCGTCAAGGGCCTCCGCCTTTACGATTGCACTACCATCGTCATGGGCTCGATGATTGGCTCGGGGATTTTCATTGTGGCCGCTGACATTGCGCGCCAAGTGCAGTCCCCGGGCCTCCTTCTGCTTTGTTGGCTGGTCAGCGGAGTAATGACTGTTGCGGCGGCGGTGACTTACGGCGAATTGGCAGGCATGATGCCGACCGCCGGCGGGCAGTACATTTACTTGCGCGAGGCTTTCGGGCCGCTTTTCGGATTTCTTTACGGCTGGACCCTTTTCCTGATAATTCAAACCGGGACGATGGCCGCGGTGGCGGTGGCCTTCGGGAAGTTCCTGGGGGTTTTGGTGCCCTGGGTCTCAACCCAGAATCTCCTTATCAATCTCGGGCAGATTGAGGTTTTTCATCACGCGGTTTCATTAACCCTCTCCTCACAGCAACTGGTGGCGGTTTTTGCGTTGCTTTTTCTCAGCGTCTTGAACGTATTCGGGCTGCGGCTCGGGGCTTGGGTGCAGAATGTTTTTACGACTCTCAAGGTGGCCACGCTATTGGGCTTGGTTGCCTTGGGGGTCTGGTGGTCGAATCTTCACCCGGCGGCAAGTACACACCAGGAGGGACTTTGGAGTGGCGTGCATTGGAATCTGGCGATGTTGACGGTCGTTTCCGTAGCTTTGGTGGGCCCGTTGTTTTCGTCCGATGCCTGGAACAACGTTACATTTACAGGCAGCGAGATTGTCAATCCCCGGCGCAACTTGCCGCTGGCGCTTTTTATAGGCACCGTCACCATTTGCTGCCTTTACGTGGCCTGCAACTGGATCTATCTCCGCGTCCTGCCTTTCTCCGGCATCCAGCACGCCGCCGAAGACAGGGTTGCGACGGCAGCGGCACAGGTCATGCTCGGGGGAAGAGGTGCTACCCTGATGGCCGCAGCGATCATGATTTCGACCTTCGGGTGCATGAACGGTCTGATCCTGACCGGCGCCCGCGTCTACTATGCCATGGCGAAGGATGGCCTGTTCTTTCCTTCCGTGGCCAAAGTGCACCCGACACACCATACCCCCGCCGTTTCCCTCGGCGTGCAAGCAGTGTGGGCAGCCCTGTTGACTTTGAGCGGAACCTATAGCGAATTGCTAGATTACGTGATTTTCGCCGTGGTTTTGTTCTATGCTTTGACTCTGGCGGGTGTGTTCCAGCTTCGGCGGACTCGCCCCCTCGCGCCGCGACCATATCGGGCCTGGGGGTACCCCGTGGTCCCCGCTATTTACATCGCCTTTGCCTCGTTTGTGGAGTGGGCGCTGCTCACGCACAAGCCCGGACGCAGCCTTGCAGGCCTCAGTATTGTGGCACTCGGAGTGCCCGTTTATTTCCTTTGGCGCAGAAAAGCAGGGACTAGGGGCTAGGGGCTGGGGGCTAAGGACAAGGCACTAGTATTCGGTCAGGATGAGTTGAGGGGCGCACTGACAGTCTGAGACGGGGGGCCGGCGGGAACCGGATTGGGCGCTGGGCAGCGATAGGGAAGACGGCGGAGGGATTGATCCTCGCCCGAAAACTACGGCCCCCAGCCCCTAGCCCCTAGGCCCCAGCCCCTGTTTTGCAGGAGACGAAATGCCAAGCATCTGGGCAAAGAAGAGCATCGAGGAGTTGAGGAAAGAGGCGGTCGAATCCGAGCACGGCTTACGGCGCGCGCTGGGGCCGCTCAACCTGCTGACGCTCGGCATCGGAGCGATCATCGGCGCAGGGATTTTCGTAATTACCGGGCAGGCTGCGGCGCAGTTTGCCGGGCCCGCGATCCTGCTCTCCTTCATCCTGGCGGGAATCGCCTGTGCCTTCGCCGGCTTGTGTTACGCTGAGTTCGCTTCCATGATCCCGATCGCGGGCAGCGCGTATACCTACTCCTATGCCACGCTGGGAGAGTTGGTTGCGTGGATCATTGGCTGGGACTTGATTCTGGAATATGCCTTCGGGGCGGCCACGGTCGCAGTGGGCTGGAGCGGGCACTTGCGGGCTTTTCTCAAGGATATTGGTTGGGGCCTGCCGCCCATGCCGCATTCCGATTTCATGCTCTTCGGCAGAAACATGCATTTGACTTATGACTACATTGGTTTTCTGGTGATCGTGGCGATTTCCGCGATTCTGGTGATCGGCATTAAAGAATCGGCCAACTTCACCACGGCCATCGTGATCCTCAAAGTTGCGGTTGTGTGCGTGTTCATCGCGCTGGCAGCCGCATTTCTGCTCTCCCACAAGGGGTGGCCGGATTACTGGCATCCGTTCATCCCGCCCAATACGGGAGAGCAGGGGCACTTCGGGTGGTCGGGCATCTTACGCGGGGCAGGGGTCGTGTTTTTTGCTTATATCGGCTTTGACGCAGTTTCCACGGCTGCTCAAGAGGCCAAGAATCCGAAAAAGGACATGCCGTTTGGCATTCTGGGTTCGCTCGTGATCTGCACCGTCCTCTATATCCTGGTTTCAGGACTGCTGACGCGCCTTGTTCCTTACACCCAACTGAACGTGCCCGATCCGGTCGTGGTGGGAATTCGCGTCACCGGGCAACACTGGGCGACGTTTATGGTTGAGATTGGGGCTTTGGGAGGGCTGGCCACCGTCATGCTGGTGATGTTGTTGGGTCAGTCGCGAGTCTTCTATTCGATGTCGCGCGACGGGTTGCTGTGGCCCTGGGCGAGCGCCATTCATCCCCGCTTCCGCACGCCGTACAAAAGCTCTATCGTCGCGGGCCTCTTCGTGGCGATGCTGGCCACGCTGGTTCCGCTGAGCGTCCTGGATGAGATGACCAGCGTGGGAACGCTGCTCGCGTTTATGCTGGTGAGCGCGGGCGTGTGGGTCCTGAGGAGGACGCATCCCGAATTGAGCCGTCCGTTCAAGACGCCCATGGTGCCGCTGGTGCCGATCCTGGCAATCCTGTTTTCGGGCGCTCTGATCATCGGCCTCTCCCCGATGACGAAACTTCGTCTGGTCGTGTGGCTGGTGATCGGCTTGGTGATTTACTTCAGCTACGGGCGGCGGCGGAGTGTCCTGCAAAACCAGCCAGTTCCCAAAGAAAACGCGCCGGTCCATTCCTGATGTTAAACGCACTGCTCAAGACTTTCCTGCGAGAATACCGCACACACCGCATGGCCCGTTTTACCGTCTGGGTGTTAGCCTGCGGCGCCGTCCTGGAGAGTGTGGACCGGCTTGCCGGCGGCGTTCCAGCGACGCTCTGGATCCTGTATGGACTCGTGGGCGCCATTTGCTTGTTTTACTATCTGGGCCGGCTCGTAGCATTGATCCGGCCGTGGCGCCTTCGCTGGCGATTGATCGTGGCTTATGTGTTTATCGCCATTGTCCCGATCCTTCTCATCCTGCTGCTGGTGGTTCTGGGCATGTTCATCGTGGGGGGGCAATTCGCCGCGCTTCTCGTAACCGCAGATCTGCGCGAGCGCCTCAGCGCGCTTCATCAACTCAATCGCGCCGTGGCTCACGAGGCACGCTTGAATGCCTCCGCAAAACCGGACCAGGTTTTGGATCGGCTCCAGACTTTCTACGTAAACGAACTCAAGGAGCATGTCACCAATTACCCCGGGCTCGAAATAACGCTGCGGCTTGAATCGCAAGACAGGGCGTTTCGTGTGCAGGGGACCAAGATTCAATCCCCTTTGGCGACTCCGGCCTGGTTCAATGAGGAGGAGTTCTCAGGGATCGTGACGGACCGGAGCCAACTTGCTTTACGTTCCATCGCGCGTGTGCCTACGGCAGCAGGAATCCTGGTTGCCGTTCTTTCCGAACCTTTTACGCCCGAACTGCTTGACTTGGCGGGCGAGGGCATTGGGCCGGTAGGCGTCATGACCACGCGGCCCGCGCATGGCGAAGCCCTGCCGTTAAATTCGAGGATGCAGGCTCAGTTCGGAACCGCCCAAGGGTCGTTCTACCAATTAGCCAGCCTTTACTCAAAAAGAATAAAGCTTCCGGAACCGGCCAATTGGTTCGATATTAGGGTGGTTGGCGCGTCGTCGCTGGATCCTGTCTCCTGGCAAGGCGACACAAAACAGAAGCTGGCCGCCACCGCAGTCGTCTATGTGAGCTCGAGGGTTATGGCTCTAAGCCGGCGCCTGCTGGAAACGCAGGGAGAATATTCCGACGTCTACGTCATCCTGTTCAAAGTCGTCGCGGTCATCCTCCTCATCATCGAAGTCATCGCTCTCCTCATTGGCATACGTCTGACGCGTTCCATTACCCACGCCGTAGACAAGCTTTATGAAGCTACGGAGCAGGTGAAGAAAGGTGATTTTTCTTACCGCATCGGCGTTCCTTCCAACGACCAGCTCAGCGCGCTTGGCGAAGCTTTCGACGGCATGACCGCCTCGGTAGAGCGCCTGCTGCGGGAGTCCGAAGAGAAACTGCGTATGCAGAGCGAGCTTGAGATCGCGCGCGAAGTGCAAACACAGTTGTTTCCCCGCTCGGCGCCGGAAGTTCCCGGCTTGGCACTCTATGGAGTTTGCAAGGCAGCGCGCACCGTGAGCGGCGATTATTACGACTTCCTCAATCTGGGCGAGAACAGAGTTTGCCTCGTCCTCGGGGATGTCAGCGGCAAGGGGATTTCGGCCGCCCTGCTGATGGCCGCCATCCAGTCGGCATTGCGCGCCCAGTTCTACAATGGCCTCGGGTCCACCGGCGGATCGCAGGCGAAGGCTCTCTCGACCGCCGAGGTCGTCGGCAGGCTGAACGTGCAACTTTACGAGAGCACGCCGCGGGAAAAATACGTGACTTTCTTTTTTGCAGTCTACGATGCTGCCTCCCGCTCCCTGACGTACACTAATGCGGGTCACCTGCCTCCCGTGTTGCTCCGTCACGGCAAAGTCGAGAGGCTTAACGTGGGGGGTACGGTGGTAGGCCTTTTCTCCCCCATGACTTATGACCAAGCGGAAGTTCAGATTCAGCCCGGCGACTTGCTGGTGGCGTTCACGGATGGCATCACCGAGCCTGAAAATATCTACGGCGAGGAGTTCGGAGAAGAACGGCTGCTGCAAGTGGTAAGGCGCGCGCGGAGCGTTTCGGCACAGACTCTCACGGAAGAAATCTACCGCAGTGTAAGCGATTGGACCGGAAGCCCGGAACTTCAAGACGATATGACCATGTTGGTCGCAAAGGCGTCGGAGTGAAGGGGAGTCGAAAGTCCAAAGTCGAAAGTCGAGAGACGAGAATCAAGAGTCGACAGTCCAAAGTCGAAAGTCGAGGGCCCAAGAGTCGGCCAGTTCCCCAGGTATTGCTGTTGACTGTTAACTGTCGACTGTCAACTCTCGACTCTTGACTCTCGACTTTCGACTTCGTTAGACTGCATCAAGTGATCACAGTTCAGGGAGCTTCAGTTTGTCTCTGCGAAACCGAGTAGCCTTGGTCACCGGCGCCTCGCGTGGCATCGGAAAAGAGATTGCGCTCACTTTGGGCCGAGCGGGAGTGCGTGTAGCGATCAGCTACCGAACAAATAGAATGGGCGCCCAGAAGGTGGCCGACGAACTGCGCAACGTGGCAGCGGAGGGCGTTGTCTTCCCGACCGACGTTACAGATCCCAAGCGCGTGGCGGAATTGATTGAAGCCATCGTGCGCCGATTTGGCGGCCTGGATATCCTGGTCAACAACGTGGGCGCTTTCGAATGGAAGCCGCTGGTGGATTCAACCCTGGAGGAATGGCACTCCGTGCTTGCCTCAAACCTCTACAGTGTCTTTTATACGACGAAGTTCTCCGTGCCTATTATGCGGCAGAGGCGCTGGGGGCGAATAATTAACCTGGGAGCGGTGGGAGCGGAACGCGCATTCGGGCAAGCCAAGATCTCCGCTTACTCGGCTGCCAAAGCCGGACTGGTTGCCTTTTCGCGCTCCGTAGCGCTGGAAGAAGCACGCCACGGGATTACCGTGAACGTTGTTAATCCCCCGGTAATCGACGAAAAGGCATTATCGCTCGAGGAAGCAGAGAAGTTGATCGACGCCAGGTTTCCCGTGGGCCGCCCCGCAACCGGCCGCGACATCGCAGAGGCGGTGAAATTCTTTGCTTCTGACGAGGCCGCCTTCATTACCGGCCAGGTTCTTAACGTGAGCGGCGGGTGGATGCTTTAGGGCTGTCCGTTGTCCGTCGTCCGTTGCCAGTAGTTGTTTCTTGGCCCGGGACCACCGGCTACGGACCGCGGACCACCGGCCACGGACAACGGACAACTGACAACTGACAAGATGAAGATCCTCACGGCTCAACAAATGCAACGCATCGACCGGCTGACCACTGAACGCTATGGTGTGCCTGGCCTGACGTTGATGGAGAATGCTGGACGCAGGGTGGTGGAGTTTCTCTCGGAGCGTTTTGCCCCGCTTGCAGGGCATCGAATCGCGATTCTGTGCGGCCGCGGAAACAACGGCGGCGACGGACTGGTAGTGGCTCGCATGTTGCGCGAACAAGGTCTGAGGCCAAGAGTTCTCCTGTTCGCAGATCCTGCCAAGGTGAGCGGCGATGCGGCGGTAAACCTCGGGCGACTGGCGGATCCCGGCCTGCCCGAAGTAATCGAAAGTCCCGAAGCGTGGCAGACGATCAAGGCGGGCCTGCGAGGAACCACCTTGGTGGTCGACGCACTTCTGGGAACCGGGCTTACCAAGCCCCTCGGTGGCCTGCTGCTGCAAGTGGCCCGAGAAGTTAACGCGGAGTTGGCCTCCGCGCAGGTTGTGGCGGTGGACCTGCCGTCCGGAATCTCCGCCGACTCCGGTGAACTGATCGGAGAGCACGTGCGGGCGGATTTCTCCATCACTTTCACGGCCCCCAAGATCGCGCATGTCTTTCCACCTGCCTGTGAACATGTGGGAGAATGGGTCGTCAGGCAAATCGGAACGCCGCCCGAGGCGCTTGAAAGCGATCCGGACCTCTTCTTGAATTTGGCCTGCCGCGAGGACTTTGCATGGCTGGCTCGGCCTCGCAAGCCCGACTCCCATAAAGGGAGTTACGGCCATGTTCTGATTCTGGCCGGGTCGGTCGGGAAGACAGGCGCAGCCGCTCTCGCGGCCAAGGCTGCTCTGCGCGCCGGCGCGGGTTTGGTGACCGTGGCGACCGCGGAAAGCGCCATACCGACCGTCGCATCACTGGGCATGGAATACATGACGGAGCCGCTGCCGCAAACCGAGGCGGGCACGATTTCGCTGCGCGCCCTCGATTACGGGCGGCTGGATAAGTTACTTGATGGCAAGACGGTGCTGGCCATCGGGCCCGGGATTGGCACGGTTCCTGAAACTGCCGAATTGGTTCGCACCCTGGTAAACGCCCGCCGTCTCCCCGTCGTCTTGGACGCCGACGGCCTGAACGCCTTCGACGGCCGCATGGATCAGTTTCAATCCGGGGGAGACTTGGCAGACGCCATATTGACACCGCACCCCGGTGAATTAAGCCGCTTGCTAGGCGTGAATACAGCGGAAATTCAAGCGCGCCGCCTCGAGAGCGCGCGTGACTTCGCCCGCAAGCATCAAGTAACCCTGGTCTTGAAAGGCTTTCGGACGCTTACGGCTGCGCCCGATGGGAAGGTTTGGGTGAATCCAACCGGCAACCCCGGCATGGCCACCGGGGGGACCGGCGATGTTCTGACGGGCATGACGGCAGGGCTTGTGGCACAATATCGCAATAGGCCGATCAGCGAGGTTGCGGCAGCCGCGGTCTTCCTGCATGGCTTGGCGGGCGACCTGGCGGCAGAAGAAACGGGACAGGCGTCACTCATCGCAGGCGATTTGATCGACGCACTGCCAAAGGCGTACAGAGCAGTGAAGAGTGACGAGTGACGAGTGACGAGCCGGAAAAGCAGGTGCCGGGTGTCGGGTGCCAGCGAAGGGCAGTGTCGAGCGAGATGTGATGAGTGAAGAGTCAACCAACGAATCTCAGTCTCCGGCTCGTCACTCGTCACTCGTCACTCGTCACTGCTCCATCGTCACTCGTTCTCCCGAAGAAACGGTCGCCTTCGGACGCGAGTTGGCGAAAGAAGTTCAGCCGCCTTGCACGGTGTTGTTGGAAGGGGAACTGGGAAGCGGCAAGACGACCCTCGTGAAAGGGATTTTGGCGAGCCTGGCTTCTGTCCCCGAGGACGAGGTGACAAGCCCCACGTTCACCCTGGTGCACGAGTACGGTCCCGAAGGAAGGGTTTACCACGTGGACCTCTACCGCATCGAGGGAGCGCGTGACCTGGCGACGCTCGGCCTTGACGAATTGCTGAACCGGGAAGCGACCGTTCTGATCGAGTGGGGCGAAAAGTTTGGTGAGGAGGTGCCGCGGCCCTGCCTGCGGGTTCGCTTCCAGCACCTGGGTCGCGATGAACGACGAATCACGGTCGAGCGCTTGGCCTGATTGCCGATTGACGATGGTCGATTGCCGATTGGAATGGTAACCGGCCATGGTCACTCAGCAATCGTCCATCGACCATCATCAATCGACAATACTTTGGTTTTGGAGAAAAATATGACGGACGCAGGACCTACGCCCTGGGCGTTGATTATTGGTTCATCGAGTGGATTCGGCGCCGCAACCAGCCTCGCCCTGGCGCGCGCCGGGCTGAACATTTTCGGGGTGCATTTTGATCGGCGCTCGAATATGCCTCAGGTCGAGCAGGTAATTGCCGGCATTCAGCAGGCGGGCCGCGACGTCCAGTTCTATAACCTCAATGCCGCGGACCCCGCCAAGCGCACGGATGCTCTGGACCGCATGCAGGAACACTGGCGCAACCAGGGCGGCAGCCATTTCGTTAAGTTGCTCCTCCATTCGGTCGCCTTCGGGTCACTGAAGCCCTACCTGGCCGATTCACCCCAAGAGGAACTGACTCAATTGCAGATGGACATGACCGTGGACGTAATGGGGAACAACCTCGTCTATTGGGTCCAGGACGTGTTTCGCCGCAAAATGCTGGCGCGCGGCAGCCGGGTTTACGCCATGACCAGCGCCGGCGGACACAGCGTGATTCCTAATTACGGTCCTGTATCCGCTGCCAAGGCGGTCCTCGAATCCCACATCCGACAACTCGCCTACGAACTGATGCCGCACGGAATCACCGCGAACGCCATTCAGGCGGGCGTCACCCTAACCCCGGGATCGAGCAAGATCCCTGGCATCGATAAGTTGGCGGAGTTCGCCCAGATGCGGAATCCGGGAGGGCGGCTGACGACGCCTGAGGACGTTGCCTCCGCCATCGTGGCTTTGATGGACGACCGCACCTATTGGATTACGGGAAACGTCATCCGTGTGGACGGCGGCGAAGATATCGTCACCTAACCAAGGGAAACGCCAGCCTTCGCTTTTGACCCTCCAGTGGGAATCTGTTAGCATGATGGGTTACGAAGCACCACTCGTTTCAAAGAGGGCATAACATAAAGTGGCAATGAAGCTCAGGAAGCTGCTGCTCGCCAAGCCGCGAGGATTCTGCGCAGGCGTGGATCGAGCTATCGATGTTGTTCACATGGCCCTCGAGCTTTTCGCGGCGCCTGTGTACGTCCGCCGCGAGATTGTCCACAATAAGTACGTCATCCAGTCTCTTGCCGCCAAGGGCGCTGTTTTTGTAGACGAGATCGAGCAGGTCCCGGCGGGAGCCGTGGTCATTTTCAGCGCCCACGGGGTTTCCCCGGAAGTCCGAACCCGGGCGGCGGAGAAGCACTTGCGAGTCATTGACGCCACATGTCCGCTGGTCACGAAAGTTCACATCGAGGCAGTGCGATTTGCAAAAGAGGGCCGGTCCATCATCCTTGTCGGGCACGCAAGGCATGACGAGATTATTGGGACCATGGGTGAGGCTCCGGACTGCACTCAGTTGGTCAGCAGTGTGGAAGACGCGGAAAGAGTCCAGATTTCGGATCCCGAGCGGGTTGCCGTGACCACCCAAACCACCCTCGGCGTTGACGACACGCGAGAGATTATCGAAGTTTTGCGGCGCCGCTTTCCCAAAGTGGTGACCCCTACCAGCGACGATATCTGCTACGCCACTCAGAACCGTCAAATGGCGGTTAAACTTCTCGCCAAGGAAGCAGGTGTAATTCTGGTCTTGGGCTCCGAGAATAGCTCCAACTCGAGGCGCCTTCGAGAAGTCGCGGAAATGTCGGGCGCACGCGCTTTCCTGATTGAAGACGCGGAAAAAATCGATCCGGCCTGGCTCGACGACGTGGAGTGTGTCGGTATCACCGCCGGAGCCTCCGCTCCTGAGCATCTGGTGCAGGAGGTTATCGCTTACTTCCAGGCAAGAGGAGTTGAGCAGATCGAGGAAATTGAAGCGGTCGAAGAGAAGGTGACGTTCACTCCTCCCCCCGAACTTGTCCGCGCTGCGGCCAAAGAGGAGTCCAGGAACGGCGAAGTCCCGCCGTAGGGGGACGGCTTGCCGTCCCCGCATTTCCGCTGGTCTCTACGAGGGTAGGGCAAGCCCTACCCCTACACTGTCTTATCGCGCGCGTCGCAAATCGACTCGAGAGGGCAGTCGGCGCAAAGCGGCTTGCGCGCCTGGCAGATTTTCCTTCCAAACCAAATCACCTGATGGCCAAAGGAGATCCACCGCTCCTGCGGAACCAGCTTGATCAGGTCCTGTTCAACTTTTTCCGGTGTCTTCTGATTGGAGAGTTTCAGCCGATGCGCGATGCGGAACACGTGCGTATCCACGACAACGCCCGTGGGGATACCGTAGGCTGTACCGAGCACCACGTTCGCCGTCTTTCGCGCTACTCCCGGCAAAGTCAGCATCTCCTCCATCGTTCGGGGAACCTGGCCGCCGAAATCCGCAACCAGCTTCTTGGCCATTCCAATAATGTTCTTGGCTTTGTTGCGGAAGAACCCGGTGGAGCGGATTTCCCCTTCCAGAACGGGCTGCGCCAATGCGGCAAAATCCGGCGGCGTGGGGAATTTCTGAAACAGTCCGGGCGTGACTTTGTTCACTCTCTCGTCGGTACACTGTGCGGAAAGTATGGTGGCCACCAGAAGTTGGAAAGCGTCATCGTGGCGCAGGGCGCATTCGGCTTGGGGAAAGAGTTTGTCCAAGGCCGCAAAGATTTTCTGCAAGCGCTCCGGCGAGGTATAGGCTGTCTTCGGTTTGCCCTTCGGTCGTGGCGCGGCCGTCTCGCCCGCGGTGCTGTGGTGCGGGCGTCCCGCCCGCGCTACCTCAACCGGCTTTTTAGTTGACTTGAGTTTGCCAGGCATGGTCGCACCGCCTAACCTCCAAGGAGGTCCAGGACTTCCTTCACTTCGCGATGAATGCAGGTGAAGGTGGGAGTGTCGCGCACGGTGTAACTGGTGGCCTCGCTGTGCCGCAGTTCCATCACCAGGTCGACAAAGTGTTCGGGCTTGTCGCTCTCGAACCCGAGCACGAATTCCTGATCGTCCAGCCCGAAAGAGTAAGTGGTGTTCAGCCGCACGGTGGGATACCGGTGACCGATTTCGATATGCTCGTCCATCATGCCTTGACGGGCATGTTTAGTAAGCCGGTACCAGGCTTTGCTTTTCACAAAGGGATAAACGAACAGGAATCGGAACTGGCCTGGGACCAGCTTGAGGCGGGTTCCTTCCTGGCCCTCATGCACGTGCTTATCGACATAAACCGAGCGCTTGGTCATCGACAAGTAGGAATAGGGAGTGGTCAGGTATTTGCCCAGGTCCGTGGCAAGAAGTTGCGCGCTCATTTCCTGGAGCTTGAGCGCATCGTAGCCAATTCGCCACAGCATGAAGTCGCAATCTCCTCGAATGCCCACCAGCGAATAGGCTGTCACCAGCACATCCTGTTCCCACTTCGTTACGACTTCCAGGAACTGACACTTCCCCTTCTGGCGCTCCTCTGCCGCCAGGCGGCGCCACGCTGGGTCCACCTTGTAGAACGCGAAATTAACATACTGACGGCGGTCGTCGCCGCTTGCAACTTTTTCTTTTTGTTCCATGAGCTTTCAATATAGCATGAAACGGAAGTCGCCGTGATAACGCGGCGCTATGGAAGGGCGGGGCTTCAGCCCCGCCGCCTCCGGGATCCCAACGAGCTGGGCCTTTAGGCCCTGAAGCCACGTTCCTTCAGGGGCTAAAGCCCCCAATGACGAGCCGTTTTCCGTGGCGGGGCT
>Ga0209415_10004822_pt1 | contig 24573 bp, 22 predicted proteins | sample PeaSoiSIISIP2007_FD_187696 | JGI IMG/M metagenome (GOLD analysis project Ga0209415, IMG submission 187696) | Peat soil microbial communities from Weissenstadt, Germany - SII-SIP-2007 (SPAdes) (version 2) | ecosystem: Environmental > Terrestrial > Soil > Wetlands > Peat | place: Germany... | reverse complement strand
CACAGAGACCGTTCGACGCCACAGAGACCGTTCGACGCCACAGAGACCGTTCGACGCCACAGAGACCGTTCGACGCCGCCGGAACCGTCCCGCTCAGGGCACGAGCACGACCTTGCCGGAGATCGACCGGTCGAGAAGGCCCGACATCACGGCCACGGCCTCGTCGAGGGGCCGCTCGTCGGGCACCGTGGGATGGAGGCGGCCGTCCTCCACCAGCTCCACCAATTCTCCGAGCACCTCCCGGTTGCCGGCGGGGTCACCCATGGCCCACGCCCCCCAATCGACACCGATCACGGTGCGGTTGTTGAGCAGGATCTGGTTGAGGGGAACGGTGGCGATCGGTCCCGAGGCGAAGCCGATGACACAGAAGCGGCCGAACTTCCCCATGGCCCGCAGCGCCGGCTCGCTGTGATGTCCGCCCACGGGGTCGATGACGATGTCGACGCCGCCGCCGGACAGCTCCCGGGCCGTCGTCTTCAGGTCCTCGCCCTCGTAGGCGATGGTGGCGGTGGCTCCCATGGAGCGTGCCGCCTCCCGCTTCTCGGGAGTGGAGGCGGCGGCGATCACCCGGGCCCCGAGGGCCACGGCGACATCCACCGCCGCCAGCCCGATGCCACCGCCGGCACCGAGGACGAGCACCCATTCACCCTCGTGGACCGCTGTCCGTCGGGTCAGCGTGAACCATGCCGTGCTGTAGCTCTGGATGAAGGCGGCGGCCTGGCCGAACCCCAGGCAGGCCGGGACGGTCTCGAGCGACGCGCCGGACACGAGCACCTGCTCGGCGAAGGCCCCGAACCCGGTCATGGCCATGACGCGGGCCCCGATGCCGACGCGGCTGACGTCGGAGCCCACGGCGGCGACCACGCCGGCGAGCTCGCCCCCCGGGACGTACGGGGTGGCCGGCCTCATCTGGTAGCGGCCCTGGCACAACAGGCCGTCGACGTAGTTGACCCCTATGGCTCGCACGTCGACGAGGACCTGGCCCGGGCCCGGCACCGGGGTCGGTCGCTCCTCGAGGACGACATGATCGAGGGGACCGAGCTCCCGGCACACCACGGCACGCACAGCTCCGGACACTACGACACGCCGCCGACCCGCCCCACCACGGCACACCGGGGGGGCCGCGCCTACCATTCCCGAGGTGTCGAGCGCCGACCCGTCTCCGCCTGACGGCACCCCTGTGGGTGACCCCCGCCAGGCGGCCCTCGCCGTCCTGGTGGACCCCGAGCTGCAGCGGATCGTCGAGATGGTCCTCAGCTCGCCGGCTCCCGACGTCTACGAGGCCCGCAGTGTCGACGGCGCTGTCCGCTTTCGCCGCCGGGCGACGGGAGGTGGGTGGGCCTTCGACGTCGACGCCGTCGAGGGCCGCGATCCGCTGGGGGCCCAGGACCCCACGCGCTTCGCCCCCCTCGATGCCGAGCTGGCCGCCGCCTATCCCGATCGGCACGCCAACAGCTACCCGTTCGCCTGGGAGCAAGTGGCGCAGATCTTCGACCATCCGTGCGCGCCCGATCTGTGCGTCCTGCACACCGCCTCCCACCACCAGCAGGAACACCGGGGCGAGCACGGCTCGCTCGGCGTGGTCCAGGCCCGGGCCCCGTTCATCCTGGCCGGGGCCGGAGTCCGGCACCTGGGGATGATCGACCGCCACTGCCGGCTGGTCGACGTGGCGCCGACCGTGCTGGCCCTGCTCGGGATGGAGCCGGCCGCCGGCGTTCGTCCGGGTCCGGCCGGCTCGGCCGGCACCGGACGCGCCGACGCCTACCTGGCCCACCAGGACGGTGACGCCCTCGTCGACCTGTTCGACACGACGGTGTCACCGCCGGACCATGTCGTGGTCGTCCTGCTCGACGGCTGCAACCCCAACCGCCTCTACGACATGGCGGCGGCCGGCGACGCACCCCACGTGGCCCGGCTGATCGCCCGGGGCACGGCCTTCCGACACGGGGCCATGGCGTCGCTGCCCACGGTGACGCTGGCCAACCACACCAGCCTGCTCACCGGCTGCCACCCCGGGCACCACGGGGTCCTCCACAACGCCTGGTACGACCGGTCCCTCGGGCACCAGGTGGTGACCGAGTCCCCCGCCACCTGGCAGGAGGCCATGCGGTGGTTGGCCCCGGGGGTGGAGACGATCCACCAGGCGGTCAAGCGCCGGCGCCCCGGGGCGGTGACGGTGTCGGTCAACGAGCCCGCCGACGTGGGTGCCGACTACTCGACGTTCGAACTGTTCCGTCAGGGGAGGACGGCGGAGCTGCTGCCCGACCTGTCCGTCCTCCCGCCGTTCACGACCGGGAGGTTCGCCGAATCGAGCGAGGACTACCGGTGGGGGACGTTCGCCGACTCGGTGGCACTCAGCCAGGCCACCGCCATCTGGGGCGGACGGCACCTGGGGGTGGACTACCCTCCGCCCGTCTTCACCTGGGTGAGCTTCTCGCTCACCGATTCGGCCTTCCACGAAGGCGGGCCCCATTCCGAGGTGGCCAAGGCGGCCGTGCGTGACACCGATGCACGGTTGGGCGACCTGCTGGCGGCGGTGGAGGCCGCCGGGGTGCTCGACCGGACCGCCTTCTGCCTGGTGGCCGACCACGGGATGGAGCTGAACGACCCCGAGGTCAACGGCGACTGGGGCGACGCCCTGCGGGCGGCCGGAATCGTCTTCCGAGACGAGGCGTCGGGCTTCCTCTATCTCGACGTCCAGTGATCCCCGCCCCCCCCCGGGGGGGCGGAACCGTCCACCCCGACCGGAGGTCTCCGATGAAGGTCCTACGCACTCCCGACGAGAGGTTCTCCGGCCTTCCGGGCTACGACTTCGCCCCGCGCTACGTCGAGGTCCCGGCGGGCGACGGCGGCGGGCGGCTCCGGGTCCACTATGTCGACGAGGGACCGAGCGGCGCCGACGAGACGGTTCTGCTGCTGCACGGCGAGCCGTCGTGGAGCTACCTGTACCGGAAGATGATCCCCCCGCTCACGGCGGCCGGACTGCGGACCGTGGCCCCCGATCTCGTCGGCTTCGGGCGCTCCGACAAGCCGGCCGACCGCCGCGAGTACACCTACGCCCGGCACGTCGAGTGGCTGCGGGCGGCCCTGTTCGACGAGCTCGGCCTGTCGGAGGTCACCCTGGTGGGCCAGGACTGGGGCGGTCTGATCGGGTTGAGACTGGTGGCCGAGCACCCCGACCGGATCCGACGGGTGGTGGCGGCCAACACGGGCCTGCCCACGGGGGACATGGACATGGGGGAGGCCTTCCTGGCCTGGCAGCGCTTCTCCCAGGAGGTACCCGAGCTCCCGGTGGGCCGGATCGTGGCCGGTGGGTGCACCTCGTCGCCGCCCGACGACGTGGTGGCCGCCTACGACGCCCCCTTCCCCGACGAGACCTACAAGGAGGGGGCGCGTCAGTTCCCCGTGCTCGTCCCCACCCGGCCCGACGACCCCGCCACCGAGGCCAACCGGCGGGCCTGGGACGTGCTGCGGACCTTCGACAAGCCCTTCCTCTGTGCATTCAGCGACGCCGACCCCATCACGGGCGGCGCCGACGCCCTGTTCCTCTCCGAGGTCCCCGGGACCCGGGGTCAGGTCCACCCGACGATCACCGGTGCCGGTCACTTCCTGCAGGAGGACAGCGGCCCGGTGCTGGCCGACGCCATCGTCGACTTCGTGCGCCGGACCCCGGCCCGCTGACCCCGGACCGTCGGCGGGAGCGGTCAGCTCCCCCGGGTGTCGTTGAAGGAGCGGAGAACCGGTCTGTCGGCGCCCCACGCCACGCGGGTGAGAGACGCCGTGGACAGGTGGAGCCTCCAGGCGAGGTCGTCACCGGCGCCGAGCGCCCAGGCCACAGCGGCCTTGATGGGCGAGACATGACTCACCACCACGACGTCGGCGCTCCCCCGTGCCCCTGATCCGGGGCGGGCGAAGAGCTCGTCGCAGGCGGCGGCCACCCGCACCCCCACCTCGGCCAGGGTCTCGCCCCCCGGCGGCCGGAAGGACGGATCGGAGCGCCACCGCTGCCAGATCTCGGGGGGCACGGCGCTGAGGGACTCACCCTCGAACTCGCCGTAGTCGACCTCGGTCCAGCGTTCGTCGACCTCGATGGGGAGTCCCAGCCCGAGCGCCTCGGCTGTCTCCCGGGCCCGCCCGAGCGGACTGCTGATCAGCCTGCCGGCACCGACGAGCACGGACGACAGGTTCGCCACCTGGGACCGGCCGCGCTCGGTGAGCGGCGACGGCGCCCTGCCCGAGAGAAGACCCCCGGCGTTGGCCGCCGACTCCCCGTGACGGACCAGGATGAGCACAGCGCGACCCTTACCCGACCGGGGTGCGACTACCTGACCAGGATGCGACCGCACTGGTCACAGGTGATCACCTCGTCGGGCGGCGCCTTGCGGATGCGATCGACCTCCATGGCCGGAAGGGTGAGATGGCAGCCGCTGCACGACCCCCCCACCAGTCGTGCCGCTCCCGTCCCGGCCAAGGTGGTGCGCAGGCGCTCGTAGCGGGTCAGGAGATCGGCGGGCACGGTGGCCGCCGCCGCCCGGCGGGCGTCGCTCTGCGCCGCGACGTCGGCGTCGATCCCCGCCACGGCCTCGGCGATGGCCGTGCGGAGGCGGTCCCGGTCGTGGCGCCAGGCGGCTCTCTGCGTCTCGGCGGCCCGGAGCTCACCGTCGATCGGCTCCAGCGCCTCCATGATCTCGATCTCGCGGTCCTCGAGCTCGGAGATGTGCCGCTTGAGGTGCTTCACCTCGTCATCCATGGCCTGGAGATCCCGCGCCGCCGAAACCTGGCCGCCGTACATCCGCCGTTCCAGCTCGGTCAGGCGCGATCGCGACGCCTCGATCTGCTCCTCGAGCGCCGCCTGGCGGACGCCGAGCTCATCGCGGCCGCCCTGGACCTCGGCGGCGCGGCTCTCGAGCCCGGCCAGACGACCCTCCACCCCGGCCAGCTCCGACTGTTCGGGAAGCGACGACCTCCGGTGGCGCAACTGATCGATGGCGGTGTCGTGGTCCTGGACCTCGAGCAGGCGCTCGAAGACACCGGGCGGCGCCTGGGCGGCGGCGGCAAGGTCGGCGTCGTGGTCGGCGATGGCGTCGGCCTGGGCCCCCTCTTCGTCGGTCACCGTCCCTCCCCGTCGCCGACCCGATCACGGGCCCCGTCCGGCCCGGCGCCGTCGTGGCCCCCGATCGCCTCCGGCTGCCGCCTGGCCACCGTCAGCGCTCCCACCAGCGCGGCGTCAGCCACGGCGACGGCTTCGTCCCAGGAGTACCACCGGGCCTCGGGACTCTCGTCGGGCGGCGGGCTCGGATCCTCATCCGGCGCCAACAGGAGGTACCGGAGGTCGAGATGGGTGTGGCCGTTGGCCGCATCGTGGACGTCCAGATGGATGAGGCGGGGCCCGTCGTCGGCATGCCTGAGGACCAGCCCGGTCTCCTCCTCCGATTCACGGAGGGCGGCGTCCCAGGGAGCCTCCCCCGGGTCGATGTGGCCGCCGGGTTGCATCCACCGGTGCAGGCGCTTGTGCAGATGCAGGACCGTTCCCCGCCGGCCGACCACGACGGCCGATCCGGTCACGTGCACGAGGTCGGCCTCCTCGTCGAAGGGTCGGGGCAGGCGGGCGAGGGCGTCGAGGATGCGGGTCCTGGACGAGGCCTCCCGGCCGTCGGCCGCCGAGTGCCCGCTCACCGTTTCACGGACCGTCTCGACGAGACCCGCCGGCCAGCGACGTTCCCCTCGCTTCTGGCCGGCGCCTGGCGACACGCGTGCATCCCTAGCACACGAAGGCGCTCCCCCACTCAAACCCATGACGGCCCCGGCCCGATCGGGACCCGACCGGTCGCCGGGGACGCCGTCGGCGGGTCCGGGGACACGCCGCATCGACGACGCTGGGGCAGTCGGACGGCGCCACCTGGGAGTTGCCGCAGAGAGTGGGTAAAATGAGCGGCTCAGCCGATGCAGTCAGACCGCCAGCGCGACGACAGCGCGGCGACGGGGGGCAACCACAGAATGGGTCAGTTCTCGGAAGCATTCGACCGCTTCGTCGCGGCCGATCCCCTGGAGCTCTTCGAGGCCACCGCCCGGCCCCGTGGCGGTCGGCCGAGCACGACGGGCAAGAGGGCGGAGGAGAAGGTCCCCCCCGGGAGGAGTCAGCCGGGGATGAGCGCCGACTCGCTGAGCCGGATCCTGAAGACCGCCGAAGGCTCCGTGGTGGCAGCCGGGAGCTCCGACGTGGCCATCACGAAACTGGCCCACGAGCTCGTGCGCGATCCCAAGGACGGCGTGCGGGCCCTACGACGATGGGGCCGGAAGGCGAAGAAGAACCCGCACAAGGCCATGGGGGCGCTGGCCACATTCGGTGAGGTCCTGAAACGGGCCGTCGCCCTGTTGCGGTGCATCCCGCAGAAATTCGGGAACATCATCGAGGCGTTCAAGGATGCCGCCGCCGCGGTGGCCACCGCTCTCAAGGCGTCGAGTTTCTCCCTCACCTTCGACCTGCCCCGGACCATCTCACTGGCCTTCTCCTGGACGCCGTGAGCGGCGGGGCCGTCACGTCGCCGCCCCGCCCATCACGTAGTGAAGGCTGACGGCTCGCTCGATGATGCCGTGACGCCATCGGTCCCACCCGCGTCGCTCGGCGTCGGCCAGCGCCGAGGCACCGTGGCGGTAGTCCTCGAGACCGCCGGTGGTGAGGAATCCCTGCTCCCAGAGATGGGTCCAGCGGGGACGGCCGGTGACCGGGGTCACACCGTCGAACCATGCCGGGCCGAGGGTGTTGGCGCCGACGACGGACAGGACCATCCGGTCGTCGGCGGCCGGCACGTCGCCGAGCGTCCGGGTGAGCCGGTCCAGATCCGATGGTGAGGCGCGTCGGTCGACGCGCAGGAGGACGAGCCTCCGGACACCAGCGTTCAGCTCGAACACCGGGCCGTCGCAGTGGTAGCCGACCAATCCGGCAGCCAGGTCGTTGTCGGCCACCACCCGTTCGGGAGAGTCGTGCAGGAGATAGCGATCGAGGACGTCGGCATGGTACGGGTGGACCATGTAGCGCCGGTACGTCCCGGGGGAGGCGAAGGCGTGCTCCCAGACCAGCTGCGCCGGCGCATCCGAGAGGTTCCACCCCACCCGGGAGTGGAGGACCTCGGGGATGAACTCCCCGCACCGGCGGAACGCCGTCTCGAGGGCCCGGACGCCATCCTCGGGGGCGCCCTCCCTGATGGAGTAGGTCTCAAAGCGCCGGAGCACGACGGCTTCCCTCTTCGCCGCCGGCGACCGCCGGGACCGTGCAGCGGCGCCCCGTCACGGCGGCGAGAAGGCCACGGGAAAGTAGAAGCGACGCGTTCCCCCGTTCGCAGGCTCGCCACACGATCGGCGTACTCGTACCAACGCGGGTCGAGGACCAGGTTCTTGCGGATCACGTTCCACTGGTCGTGGTCCTCGAAGGCCCAGACGATCTGGACGTCCACGCGCTCGTCGATCTCGACCGAGGTCGTGGCGCACGACACCAGGGTGGCTCCGGCATCGGTCATGACGGGCACGCCGAGATGCTCCACGACGTCGAGGTACGGCGCCAGGAATCGGGGCTCGACCTCGATGGTGTCGACCACGTACGCCATGCCCTCCCCCGCCGCCGGAACGCCGGCGTTCACGGTAACAGCGACGGCGTGTGAGACCTTGGCGCGGTGATGCCGGCGGGCGAAGTCGCCAGGATCCTCGATGCCCTCGAGACGGTCGCACGATCGCGGCCGCCCGACACCGACGGGTAAGGCCGCCGTCGGGCCGACGACCATCCCGCTCAGCGCAAGTCCGCACCCCTACACTGCGAATGGTTGTGTCCGAGAGTGGACCATCGAGAGCAGGAGCGCATCCCATGACCCCGACGTCGTCCTTCTTTGCGCGTGCCTCGCGCGGCGCCACTGTCCTCGGCGGCCTCGTGCTGCTCGGCGCCGTCCTCGCCGCGTGCAGCAGCTCCACGCCGACGGCGGCCACAACGACGACGACGTCGGCGACGGGGACGGGGACGGGCAGCGCCACCACCAGTGCGGCCTCGTCGGGCTCCGGCTCCCTGGGCAAGCTCGAAGCACTGTCCTCGTCGGTCCAGGCGGCCGAGAAGGCCACCTTCAAGGCCGTCTACACGATCACCAGCGCGTCATCGACCCAGACGGTGACGATCGAGCAGAGCCCACCGAAGTCCGTCTTCGAGTCGAAGGGCGGCAGCGTGATCGACACGGGCACGGCGACGTACTTCTGTTCCACCACCTCCACCCCTGCGACCTGCATCTCCGAGGGGGCGTCGAACCCCCTGGCGTCGCTCGTCGCCCTCTTCAGCCCGGCCACCGTCCTGGCCGGTCTGAAAGAGGCCCAGGCCGAGGCCGACGCCCATGCCGCCGGGTACAACCTGTCGTTCTCGTCAGGGAGCTACGCCGGGCAGAGCACGACCTGCGCCAACATCAGCGGGGCGGGGAACACGGCCAAGTACTGCGTCACCAAGCAGGGGATCCTCGCCTACGTCAGTTCCAACGGCGGCACCTTCTCGCTGACGAGCTACTCCTCCTCCCCGCCGGCCGGTGACTTCGCCATCCCGGCCGGCGCCACCGTGGACACCATCCCCGCCGGGATCCCGAGCGCGCCCTGAGCCCGCCGGAAGGGACCTGACCCGGACCGGTCAGGTCAGCGGTCGCCGGACTCGTCGGGCCAGGCCAGGACGGCGCCACGGGCCGTGACGGTCACCTCGGTGCCCGGAGACAGTGCCAGTCCGCCGTCGGTCCGGGCCATGATGGCGCCGATGCCCGACGAGGGGTCGGGAAGCACACGCATGACCGTGTCGTGGCCGTGGAATTGCGACTCGATGACGCGGCCGGTCAGCCCGGGGACGCTGCCACCGGGCCAGACCTCCACCTGTTCGGGCCGCACCATGACCACCGCCGCCGTGGGCCGGGCCACCCGGACGGACCCCGAGCGCAGCGGCAGGGTGCCGAGCGGCGTCGACGCCACGGCGCTGTCCACCGAACAGCTGATCAGATTGGCATCGCCCAGGAATTCGGCCATGGCCGGATCGACGGGATGCTCGTACAGCTCCTGGGGCGTGCCCGTCTGGCCGATGCGACCGTCACGGATGACGGCCACGACGTCGGCCATGGACAGGGCTTCGTCCTGATCGTGGGTGACGAGCACGGCTGTGGTCCCCGCTTCCCGCAGGACTCTGTGCACGTCGGCACGGACGCTGGCCCGCAATCCGGCGTCGAGCGAGGAGAACGGCTCGTCGAGGAGGACCACCTCCGGCTGGATGGCCAGGGCGCGCGCCAGTGCCACCCGTTGTTGTTGACCTCCCGACAGTTGATGGGGATAGCGGTCGATCATGTCCCCGAGCCCCACCATCTCCGCCAGACGCGAGATCCGCCCGTCGCGACGTTGGTGACGGGACAGGCCGAAGGCGATGTTCCTCTTCACCGTGAGGTGAGGGAACAGGGCGCCCTCCTGAGGGACGTACCCGATGCCACGCTCCTCGGGTGGCAGGAAGAGCCGCCCGTCCTCCACCACCCGGTCGCCCAGGGTGATGACGCCACGGTCGGAGCGTTCGAACCCGGCCAGGACCCGCAGCAGCGTGGTCTTCCCGCTGCCCGACGGGCCCAGGATGGCCGTCAGGGACCCTTCGGGGACGGTGAGCTCGATCCCCTTGAGAACGGGCTGGCTCCCGAATGCCTTGTAGAGGTCGGTGGCGGCCAGCCGGGTCATGTCGGAGCCGCCGCCTTCACGGGGAGCCGGTTGAACCAGCGGCCGAGGAGGTAGCTGGGGATCACGGCGATGACCACCATCAGTGTCGCGTACGGTGCCGCCGCCGCGTACGACTGGGCGGTGGTGAACGCCCAGAACTGGGTGGCCAGCGTCTGGGCCCCGGTCGGGATGAGGATCAGGGTGGAGGTCAGCTCCGTCACCGCCGACAGGAAGACCAGGCAGAAGGCGGCGGCCAGGCCCGGCGTGACCAGGCGGAGCGTCACGCGCCACAGGACGGTCCAGGGGCGGCACCCGAGGGCCCGGGCCATCTCTTCGAGTCCGGTCGGGGCCTGGGCCACCGACGCCCGCACGGCCACCAGGGCCAGGGGGAAGAACAAGATGGCGTAGGCCAGGATGAGCAAGGGGCTGCGCTGGTACAGAGAGGGTGCGGCGTGCTCGGCGAAGTAGACGAGGGAGAGGGCGATGACGATGCCGGGCAGGGCCAGGACGAGGAACGTGCTGCGCTCGAGCATCATCGTGGTCCGCCCCGGATGGCGGACCGACAGCAGCGCCACGGGGAGGGCCGCCACCGTGGCCAGGGCGGCGGCGGCGGCGCTGTAGCCGGCACTGTGCCACGCCGCCGATGACAGGGAGGCGGCGGCGGGAAGCGTCGTCCGGCCGCCCTGGACGAGCCAGTAGAAGAGAGCCCCCAGGGGGACGCCGAGGGCCAGGAGGGCCAGGAGTCCGAAACCGGCGAGCACCGGCATCGTGGCCCGACCGAGACGGTGCGGCGGCCGGACACGGGCCACCTGGGGACCCGACCGGCTCGTGCGCGCCCGGCCCCGGGCGAAGCCGTCGGCGGTGAGCAGGACGAGACCGAGCAGGACGAGGACGAGCGCCAGGCCGCAGGCGGCGGCGGGGTCGAAGACGACGTTGAACTCGGTGAAGATCTCGGTGGTGAACGTCTGGTAGCGGAGGATCTCGAATGCCCCGTACTCGGCCAGAAGGGCCAGCGACACGAGCAGGCAGCCGCCCAGGACCGCCGAGCGCGCCTGCGCCAGAGTGACCCGGAGGAAGGTCCGGGTCCGCCCGAGGCCGAGACTCCGTGCCACCTCCTCCTGGCCGGGGTCGGCACCGCGGAAGCTGGCGGCCACCGGCAAGTAGACGAGCGGGTAGACGGCGAGGGTCATGACCAGGGTGGCACCGACGAAACCGTGCAGCGAGGGGTCGATCGACACCCAGCCGAAGCTGACGACGAAATCAGGGATGGCCACGGGAACGACGACGAGCACGGCCCACACGCGTCGGCCCGGGAGATCCGTCATCTCGACGAACCACGCCGCCGCCGTGCCGATGACCGCCGAGGCCAGGGTGACGACCACGGACAGCCGGACGGTGTTCCACAACAGGTTCGCCGTCAACCGCCGGAACAACAGCATCGACAATTGGGACCAGCCCACCTGGTGCGCCTGGACGAGCAGGAACACGAGGGGGAGCACCAGGACGGCGGCGACGAGGGCGCTCACGGCGACGAGGGCACGCGGGCGCCTGCGGTGCACGGCCGGCACCTCCGGCGTGCGGGTGGCCTCGGCCACGGTCGGGACGGTCACGGCGACGGTCGCACGCGCCACCTACGGCCGCCGACCCCAGGCCGAGACCATGGGGGGCTGGGCCAGGTCGACGAGCCCGGCGGCCACGTTGGCGAGATGACGGCCCAGATCCTCGGCGGTGACCACCCCGTGGGCGACCAGGTCGTCACCGATCAGCGCCATGGTGGCGGTCTCGAGCCGGGCGCAGAGGGGCAGGGCCACGGGGAAGTAGGCGTCGGCGGCCACGTCGACGAGGCCGGCGTCCCGCAGCAGGCGGGGGAGCTTGCGTCCATAGGCCAGGTCGACACCGCGCTGCGCCAGCAAAGCCCGGAAACCGGTCCGGATGGTGTTGGCCAGTTCGTCGGCCGGGCCCTCGGGGTCCAACGCGCTCAACGGCTGCAGGGCCGGATCGGCGTCCTCCACGAGGAGCCAACCACCGGGACGCAGGACGCTGACCATCGAGCGCAGAGCGTCGTCGCGGTCTGTGAGGTGGACGAGGACCAGGCGGGCGTGGACGAGGTCGAAGGTCTCCGGCGGCGCGTCGTCGCGGGCCACATCGTGGCGGCGGACCTCGACCCCGGCACCGGCCGCCGTCTCCGCCCACGACACGTCGATGTCGGTGGCCAGCACGCGCCCGTCCGGCCCGACGCGAGCGGCCATCCACCGCACCACCGAGGCCCCTCCGGCGCCGACCTCCCAGCAGTGCCAACCCGTGTCGATCCCGCGATCGACCAGGTGCCGGAAGGTGGACGGGTCGAAGACGGCCGACAAGGCCTCGAGGCGTTCACCCGCCGCCGACGCCCGATTGTCCAGAAGGTAACCCTCATCGCCCAAGACTGACGCCTTTCGAGAACACGGTGGGGACCGGTCAGAGGAGCTGCACCTTTTGCAGGAGTGCGATCGCCGCGGACCCGTCACCCAATTGGCCCACGCTGATCGGCGACGGCTGCAACGAGGCGAAGGGCCGCAGACCCATCGCCGACGTCACCCCCGACCCCAGCGGGTACTCGTAGCTGTGGCTGTGGGCGATGATCTCCTGACCCTTCCTGCTCACGATGAAGGCCAGAAAGCGCTGCGCATCCTGCTTGTCGTGGCTCGACTTCAGAACGGCGGCGCCGGACACGTCGACGACGTAGCCGGGATCACGGGGCGAGAAGTAGGCGATGGCCGAGTGCAGCGAGGCGGCCCCGAGTTCGTAGCGCGCCCGGTACCAGTAATAGTGGTTGATGATGCCGATGGCCGCCTGGCCCCGGTTGACCATCTCGGTGACGGTCTCGTTGTCGGGGTAGACGTGGGCACCGGCGTTGGTCTTGACCGCCTGGAGCCATGCCAGAGCGGCGCTGCGCCCATGGCTCTTCACGATCGACGTCACGATCGGCTGGAAATCCGTCTCGCCCGGCGCCAGCGCCAGCTTCCCCGCCCATCGGGGGTCGGCCAGTTGCATCACCGACGTCGGGAGCTGGTCCGGCTTCAGCAGGGTGGTGTTGTAGATGAGGACGCTCACCCGGGCCGTCACGCCGACCCAGTCCCCCTGCGGCGAGTCGTCTTGCGACGGGACACGGGCCAGCGTGGACGGGTCCACGGCGGCCAGCAGGCCCCGCTCCTGCAGGTACTCCAGGGCCGGTGAATTCTCGGTGTAGATCACGTCGGCCGGGGACCGGGCCCCTTCCTGGACGATCTGGTTGGCGAAGACGTCCTCGTCGTTGCTCCGGACGTTCACGTGGATGCCCGTCTGGGTCTCGAAGGCGGCGACCAGCGCCGTGGTGGTCTGGATGTGCTGGCCGTTGTACAGCGTGATCGAGGGCGCCGAGCCGGCCGTCCCCCCACCGCAAGCCGAGAGGATCAGGCCGAGGACGGCGGTGGCCAGCGCCACGGCGGCGCCTCGGCGGCTCACTGTCCCCATCGGTGTCCCTCCGACCATGGGCGTCCGGCCGGTCCCCTGCCGGCACGGCATTGCAGTCCAGGCACAAATATTAGGGTGCCCGAAGACACGGGGTCAAGCCAGCCATCTTCTCGTGATAAGGGATGGTGGAATCGAAGGTTTGGCGCACCGACCTTGCCCCGGGTGGCGGTCGGTAGGATGGACGCCGTGACGGACGGCTTCCATCCCCCGGTCGAGGAGTACCTCGAGACGATCCACTCCTTGACCGAGGAGGGCACGCCGGTCATCCAGGCACGGATCGCCCAACGGCTGGGACGGACCGCTCCGTCGGTGTCGGAGATGCTCGAAAGGCTGACCGACGACGGGTATGTCAGCCGCAGTGGTCGTGTCATCGTGTTGACCGAACGGGGCCGCACGTTGGCCGACAGCGTCATCCGCAAGCACCGTCTGGCCGAGCGGTTGCTCGTCGACATCATCGGTCTCCCGTGGCACAAGGCCCATCTCGAAGCCGGGCGGTGGGAGCACGTGATCTCCGACGAGGTCGAAACCCACCTGGTGGCGCTGCTCGGCAATCCGAGCACGTGCCCGCACGGCAATCCCATTCCGGGAGCCGACCCGGTCGACGATCCGGCACCCCAGGTGAGCCTGGCCGACATCCAACCGGGCGGTCGGGTGCGGCTGGAACGGATCACCGAGGAGGTCGAGCTGGACATGGCGTCGCTCGAGTACCTCGGTGAGCACGGGTGCATCCCCGGTCGGTCGGCGCTGGTGCGGTCGAGGGCGCCGGACGGGACCGTCACCTTGGAGATCGACGGCGCCACGGTGGCGCTCGGGCCGGGGATCACCCAGCAGATGTTCGTTGCCGCCGTCTGACGCTGCCCTCCGGGCCCGGAGACGGCCGGTCCCTGCTAGGAGACAAGTAAATCTATAGATTTACTTGTTTTTGAACCACCGGCATTACTCTGTCGGTTGGCGACGCTCCTCGTTCCCCCGACGATCGCAGGGGTGACACGCCGGCCAGCAGGCGGGCGCCCGGGTATCCCCCTCTCCGGGACAGCGGCCCGCGCGGCTGGCGACGCCGTCAACGGCCGAGGGCCTGATCGAGGTCCGCCAGGAGATCGTCCACGCTCTCGATCCCGACGGACAGGCGGACGAGCCGTGGATCGACGGCCAGCGGCGATTGCGCCAGAACGGCATGTGTCATGCGTCCCGGATGCTCGATGAGTGACTCGACGGCTCCCAACGACTCCGCCAGGGTGAAGACCTGGGTCCGTGCCACCATGGCCAGGGCGGCGGCCTCGCCTCCGGCATGGCTGAACGAGACGATCCCGCCGAACCCCCGCATCTGCCGCGCGGCGACGGCGTGGCCGGGGTGCGTGACCAGGCCGGGATAGTTCGTGGTGGCGACGAGCTCGTGGGACTCCAAGAAGTGGGCCACCGCCTGCGCGTTGACGCAGTGGCGCTCCATGCGGATGGCGAGCGTCTTCGCCCCCCGTTGGATCAGGTAGGAGTCCCACGGACCGGGAACGGCCCCGGTGGCGTTCTGGAGGAAGGCGATCCGGTCGGCCACGGCGGCGTCATCGAGGACCACCAGCCCTCCGACAGCGTCGGAATGCCCCCCGAGGTACTTGGTCGTCGAGTGCACGACCACATCGGCCCCCAGGGCCAGCGGGTTCTGCAGATAGGGGGTGGCGAAGGTGTTGTCCACCACCAGCGTGGCCCCCCTGGCGTGGACAAAGGCGGCCGTCACCTCGATGTCGACGATCGACAGCGAGGGGTTGCTCGGGGTCTCGACCCACACCAGTCGGGTCTCGTCGCGCCACGCGTCCTCGAGACTCCCCCCGTCGCCGATATCGGTGGTCGTGTAGTCGATGCCTCCCGGTCTGTGGACACTGTCGACCAGCCGAAAGGTCCCGCCGTAGGCGTCGAGGGGAAGGATCATGTGATCGCCCGGTCGGACGAGGGCGCGGAGAACGGCATCTTCGGCCGCCAGACCGCTGGCGAAGGCGTAGGCGGACCGGGCACCTTCCAGGGAGGCCATCTGGGCTTCCAGGGACGACCGGGTGGGGTTCCCCGAACGGGCGTACTCGTATGCCTGGTCACCACCGACGGTTCGCTGCCGAAAGGTGGTCGCCAGGTGGACGGCGGGCACGACGGACCCGGTGACGGGGTCGGGGTCCTGGCCGGCATGGATGGCACGGGTCTCGAAACCCGGTCGTTGCGAGGGCGTGTCCATGGCCGTCCTCCGGTGGTCCCCGCTAGGTGGTCGAGCGCCCGACGAGTGCGCCGAGAACGTCCGACCGGGTCAGGATGCCGACGGGGTGCCCGGCGTCGAAAACGAGGACGGCACCGAACTTCTCCATGCGGGACACGGCCATCTCCACCGGTTCGCCGACGCCAATGGTGGGCAGGGGTGGTCCGGTGACCTCGCTCACCGGCCGGGTGAGAAGTTCGTGGTCCTGGAATGCGGCCTCGAGGAGGTCGCGGTCCTGCACCGACCCCAGTACCTCGGCGGCGACGACGGGCGGCTCGACCTTGAGCACGGGGACCTGCGACACGCCGAACTCGCGCAGAATGGCGATGACGTCACGAACAGAATCATCGGGATGAACGTGAATGAGCGGCGGGAGGTTCCCCCCCTTGTTGGCGATCACCTCGCCCACCGATTGCCCGCCGGAGCGCAGGAATCCGAAGTCGGCCATCCAGCCGTCGTTGTAGAGCTTCGACAGGTAGCCGCGCCCCGAGTCGGGAACGAGGACGACGACGACGTCGTCCGGGCCCAGCGGTCGTGCCACCTGGAGGGCGGCCCACACGGCCGTCCCCGTTGACCCGCCCACCAGGATGCCCTCCTCGCGCGTCACGCGGCGAGCGGTGAGGAACGAGTCACGGTCGCTCACCATGACAACGGTGTCGACGACGCTCCGATCGTACGTGTCGGGCCAGAAGTCCTCTCCGATTCCTTCCACCAGATAGGGCCGTCCGCTCCCGCCGGAGTACACCGACCCTTCGGGGTCGGCCCCCACGATCTGGACGCCCGGGTTCTGGGCCTTCAGGTAACGGCCCACCCCCGTGATCGTTCCACCGGTGCCGATGCCGGCCACGAAGTGCGAGACGCGCCCGGCGGTCTGGCGCCAGATCTCCGGTCCCGTCGTCGCCTCATGGGCCCGAGGATTTTCGGGGTTCCCATACTGATTCGGCTTGAAGGCTCCGGGGATCTCGCCGGCCAGCCGGTCCGAGACCGAATAATAGGAATCAGGGTGCTCGGGGGCCACGGTCGTGGGACAGACCACCACCTCGGCTCCGTAGGCGCGCAGGAGATCGATCTTCTCCGGCGCGATCTTGTCGGGCATGACGAACACACAGTGATAGCCCCTCCGTGCCGCCACGATGGCCAGGCCCACCCCGGTGTTGCCCGACGTCGGTTCCACGATCGTGCCGCCGGCACGAAGGAGCCCGGCCCGTTCGGCCGCCTCGATCATGGCGAGGGCCGGGCGGTCCTTCACGCTGCCACCGGGATTGAGGAACTCCAGCTTCGCCAACAGGTGGCACGACAGATCGCGGCCCACCCGGTCGAGCCGGACCAGTGGTGTGTCACCGACGAGGTCTAGAAGTGAGTGGGACACCTCCATCGCCGGCCCGGAGTCCGTCAACGGCAACAACCGCACACCGGACGGAACCACTCCGGCGGCGTTATCGGCGTAGAAGGTCACCGGCAGGCCGGCCGAATGTAGCCCGACGGCCGCCGCCAACGCCGCCGCCGATCCGTCACGTCCGACGACACCGACGTCCCTCGGGATGCGGGCACGGACTTCGGCCACGGTGGTGGGCCCGAGGGTGTTCTCCGGTATCCGGATGATATGGCGGGCGCGCTCGATGAGCTGGTCGGGCACTGCGTCGCCTCCCACCACGACCAACACGTCCATGGACCGAGCCTAAGTCATCCGGTCGGAAGCCGACGGCCGATCGGTGCGGTTTCCACCACGACGTCATCGGGTGGCTCGGGTCATGAGGCTCATCACGGGACGCCGGAATCGATTCCCAAACGACGGTGAGGGCGTTAGCATTGGCGGGTCGGCCGGGGGTGGCGCGGCGGGAGACGGCGGACTGGGGGGAACGTGAGGCGGATCACGACGAGACGGTTCGGTCTGTTCTCCCTGTTGATGGGGGCCGCGGCGACCGGGTGTGCCGGGATGACATCGGTGGCGCAGGCGACATCAGCGGTGTCAGAAGGCCACGCCCCCCGGATCTCGATTCCGGGCCCCCTCGGGTCCAGCAGGAAGACACCCTGCAATCAACCGTGGACATCCAGCAACTGGTCGGGATACGCCGTGAACTGCGCCACCTTCACGAGCGTGACGGGGAGCTGGACAGTCCCTTCGGTGAACGCTCCACACGCCGAGAACGCGTTTCAGTACTCGTCGACCTGGGTTGGCATCGACGGATTCGACCGCGGCGACGACAACCTGATCCAGGCCGGGACGGAGCAGGACTGGATGGGAGGAACGGCGTCCTATCAAGCGTGGTGGGAGATCCTGCCCGCCGCCGAGACTCCCATCCCGTCCATCACCGTCCATCCCGACGACGTCATGACCGTGTCGATCACCAAGGGTTCGCCGAACTGGACCATCACGGTCACCGACACCACGACGCACCAGTCCTTCACCACCAAGAAGGCCTACGCTGGGCCCCAGTCGTCGGCCGAATGGATCCAGGAGGCTCCCACCGTCGGTGGGAGCATCGCCTCGCTGGCTCACGACAGTCCCGTCGTCTTCGAAGGACTGACGGCCGACGCCACGTCCCCGGGGCTCACCAGCTCCAATGCCGGGAAGATGGTGAAAGGGAGGAAGGTCATCTCGATCCCCTCGGCGCCCAACGCGACCGGGGACGGTTTCACGGTGGCGTTCGGCAAGACCGCCCCCCCGCCACCGCCGGGCTGATCCTGCAGGGCGGGATCGGGGGAAGCCGCCGGGACGCGTCCGGAGCCAAGGACAATTCCCGTCACAGCGCGCTCTCGAGCGCGCGACCTCTGTGCTAAACAGGATTTGCGGCTGACGGGGTGAGCCCTCGCCGGTCCCGCCGACGACACCGTTGCTCCGGACCCTGGCAACCCAAGCACTGAGCTCTGCTCGGAGGGCGGCCAGGAGGAGAGGAACAACGGAGATGTCGTGACCGCGACCGGCGCCGACGCCGGTGGTCGGCCCACGGCCTGGGATCACGTACCGATCCGGTCTCTCTTCGCACTGCGGTCGACCGCGTCACCCCCCGGCGTCGGTCCCGCGGTGCGATGAAGGACCGGACGGTCCCCCGGGGGACTCCCACGAGATCCCCGGACCGGTCGCGGTCAGGTTGTTGCCGTTCCCTGGGTGCCCGCTTGCGACCTCCGACGGACGCCTGGTAAACCCGCCCCAGGCAGCTGGGGATGTCGATGCGACCGGTGCCGTCGCCGGTGGGTACGTTGGTGATCGTGATGAGAACGGCTCCGGAGCGTCCCTCTTGACCGCCCACTCGTGGGTGGTCGTCGGCCTCGACAACGGCGGAACCTGCAACAGTGCCACCGTCCTCGACGATGCTGGGCGCTTCTTGGTGGACAGGCTCGTCGAGAGCCCCAGCCGGGTTCGGGAGGGGCCGGAGGTGGCGATCAGCGCGCTGGTCGAGGCGCTCGACCACGCGCTCGACCTCACCGGGGTGGCGAGGGAGTCGGTGCGTGCCGTCGGTCTGGGGACGCCGGGCCCGGCCAGTGCCGACGGCGTGATCTCCTCCAAGGGAGCCACGAACTTCTCCGAGCCAGCCTGGCACGGGTTCGACTTCCGCGGTGTCCTCGAACGTCGCCTCGGCATACCCGTCATCTACAACAATGACGGCAACGCCGCCGCGCTCTACGCCCATCACGCCTACTTCGGGCGCGCCGCGGCACTCAACTCCTCGGTCTCGGCGATCGTGGGAACGGGCCTGGGGGGAGGGGTGGTGGAAGCCGGACGGGTGATCCGCGGGGCGGCCGGGATGGCCGGCGAATTGGGCCACGTCTACATACCGATGGAGGGGCTTCTGGCCGTCGGGCAACCCGTTCCCGAGTGTCGGTGTGGATTCCTCGCCGACGCCGAGAGCGTCGCCTCTCTGACGGCGATCGAGAGGAACCTGCTCCCCTACTGGCTGACCCGCTTCCCCGACCATGAGCTGGCACGCACCGGGTCGATGAGCGAAGCCGCCAAGCTCGTTCGAGGTCTCGGAGACGCCGGGGACCCCCTGGCGCTCGAGATCTTCAGCCAGCAGGCCATGGCCCTGGGGCGGCTCTTCACGATCGCCAGCAACTTCCTCGATTCGAGCGCGTACTTCGTCGGCGGCGGCGTCGTCGAGGCATCACCCGAATTCGGTCAGTGGTTTATCGAACGCGTCCGCCACCACACGTCGCTGCGCGAGGAGCAGCTGGAGTCGGCTACATTCGCGCTCATTCCCGACCTGGACATGGCCGGTGCCCGGGGAGCGGCACTGGCGGCGTTCGATTCGTTCGGGAGGCTCTGACTCCTGCACTCGGCCGTGACGTTGCATCCGGTGATCGGTGGCTCGGCTGACGATCGTTGGATCCGCCTTCTGCGCCAGAGAGGTGAGCGGTGGCTGACCGGGTGACACTGTGACGACGATCGGCCAGGCCCGTGACGGTCACCTCGAGCCGACGGCCGTCCGGGCATGGCGGTGGGATCGGTGAAGCGACGCAGAAAGGCCCCGCCCTCGGGAGGGTGGGGCCTTTCTGGGCGATACGCGTGTGTGCTTCTCTGAACCCCGATCAGGCGTACGCCCGACCGGCCGAGGGACCGCTCAGAACTTGAAGGTCGTTCCCGGCAGGAGACTCAGAGCGCCGGAGGCCGCGCTGTAGCAGATGGAGGCCTTGACCTTACCGGTGACGGAACTGCCGGCACCGGTGTGCCCGGTGATCTTGCCCGTGATCGTGACCTCGTTGTTACCGGCGGAGCACTTGTCCTTCTTCGCCGAGATCAGCTTGTACTTGAACGTAAAGGTGTTGGTCCCACTCGTCGCCCAGGTGACCGTGGTCGGTGAGCTCAGGGCACCGACCCGGAACGTACCCGAGCCGCCGGTGTTGGCCGTGTCGTTACAGCCACTGACGGTCGAGGCCGGGGTACCGCTGATGTTTCCGGTGAGCACGGAACAAGCCGTCGCCGCCGCGAACGCCGGCGTGGCGAACGCCAGGCTCGCTGCTCCGACGGGAACGGCCAGGGCCGGCACCATCAGGAGCCGGACCAGTCGAGAACGATTCATGTATCCCCCTATGAGTTCTTCCGCGACCGCATTGCACGTCCGCGGACCGAGTTGTCACTTCAGCGTCACGCGACGCTCTGCCTATAAAGCGCTGAAGGACCCCATATCAGTCGGCGTGACCTGGTCTTTCATCGTGGAAAGGACGGGCCGACGGTGAGCGGGTACGGGGCGGTCGGAATGTGCCGGAGAATCCCGAGGGAACCGTCGATCCGGTCGTCTCCCGTTCGACGAATGGGAGTGAGGAGATCGACAGGTCAGTGGGGAGGATCCGCCGACGAGCTGACGGCCGATCCAGTGGCCGCCGGACCATGGACGATCGGCCTCGTCCGGAGGGCGACCCGATGTGCCGATCACGGGTCTCTTTCGGGGCTACGACGGAGTGGGCCTGACCTCCGGCTTGAACCCCGGCGATGGCAGCAGGGAATTGGGCATGCAGATGAAGCCGACCTTCGGCGAGGGCGAGACCCGGACGATCGTCCCGTTGCGGATCTGGGCGAGGAGGACGCACGACGACGGGATGTTCTGAGCGGGATCTCCGATCGACAGCAACCCTCCGGCGTCGAAACTGGTGACCTTGTCCAAAGCTGCCTCGAGGCCGGCACGGGTGGGCGGTGACCCGGCCTGGCGCAGGCCGTCAACGAAGAGCTCGGCCGAGGCCCATCCGAACAGCGCCTCCAACTCGAAGTTGGCCGTCGGATCGGCCTTGTTCATCCACTTGGTGAAGAGCTTCACGGCCGGCAGGCTGCCGTCCGTCCCCAGGTACAGGACGAACCCGACCGAGATGTACATACCGTTGACGGCGGCGCCACCATCCTTCACGAGGTTCGACGTATAGGCGTCTTCCTCCACGTTGAGCGGGTGGAAATCCTGCTCGCTCATCTCCTTGGCCACCGTTTCGGCGTACGCATCGGGTAGCTGCTGGGAGAAGAACATCTGGACGCCGTCAGACTTCATGGTCAGGACGTTGGCCAGGAAGGTCGTCTGGCTGGGCGCGAAGCTGTCGTCGTAGACGATCTTGAATCCTTCCGCCTTCGCCGCTCGCTCGAAGGCACGTTCGGCCACGGCCGTGGACGCGGTGGCGTTCGCCCACAAGATGCCCACATGCTTGATCTGCGTCGGGAATTTCTTCTTCAGGACCTTGAAGATCGTCGTCGGGGCATCACTGTCCCCGTTGGGGAAGGGACTGTACGAGGTGGGCAGGTCCGCCAGACCCGGGTCCAGCGGATAGGCGACGTCGGGCATCCCGGCGGCTTTCACGAGTGGCTCTTCGGCGGCATCGTCGAGGGAGAAGCCGCCGACGAGGGCGAAGTCGTTCTTAATCTGGGCCGCGGTGTCGTTGGCCACGGTGCCCTCGCTGTAGGCACTGTCCTGGGCGTCGAGATGGATCAAACGCCCGTTCACCCCGCCGAGGCTGTCGATGTAGTCGAAATACGCCTCGGTGCCGTCCTCGGCCCCCTTGAAGAGACCGGGCAGCGGCGCTGTGAGATCGTCGACCTGTCCCACCGTGACGGACGTGTCGGTGACACCGGGCGAGGCCGCACCACTCGGCGTCGACGTGCTGGGAGCAGCGGCGGTCGTGGTGGTTGTCGATGCCGTCGCACCCGTCTTCGTCGACCCGCAGGCCGAGGCAAGCAGTGCCACGATGGCGACAGCGACGATCATCCGGCGGCGGTCGCCCTTGATGGGCATGTCACCGCTTCTCGCCCGCCGGCATATCGTTCCCGTGGCGTCCATACTTCCCCTCGTTCCCTGTACCGACGACCTGAGGTCGTCCCGGTATGAGCGACAGACCGACCACACGCGTCATCCGGCGGTACCGCCGGATCTTATGCCTGGACAGCGCATCGTGCGCCTGAGGGCTGCCGGCCACACGGGATCAAGCGCTTGTGATGTTCGGCGCGGGTTCGACATCTGTCTCCCCACGCGGCCCTCCCGGTGAAATGGGTCTCGACATACGGTATGGGTCATGCCGATCCCCGCATCACCGTCAGGCCGTACCGACGTCGTCTCCACGGTCCTCAGATTGTTCGAACAGCTGCACACTCAGATTCGCGAGGAAATTGAGGACCTCGACGATGATGGCCTCAACTGGGTACCGGGGCCAGACGCGAACAGCATCGCCACGATCGTCACGCACCTTGTTGGATCCGAAGCCGAAACGCTCCGTTGCGTGGCGGGCGCTCCATGCGTTCGGGACCGCGAGGGTGAGTTTGTGAGGAAACGAAGGGGGGTCGTCGACGTTCTTCATGAGTTGGACACGGCGGACGACCTGATCGAAGAGTTGCGGCCGTGGATCAGACCGGGGCGCCTGCGGGCGTACCTCCCTCTGCCGACCCTCCCCGCCGAGGAGCGGCGTTCCGGCCTGACATGGCTGGTTGCCAACTACGGCCATGGGCGCGAGCACATCGGCCACATTCAGTTGACCAGGCAGCTGTACCGTGCGGGAGCGAACGGGACCGACAGCAGGGACGGAACTGCGTGAAGCCGGGCTTCGCCGGGGAGCCGTCTGGGCCTTGGCCGGACTCGTCCTGGCCGGATGCGGGTCACCGGTACCGGGGACCATTGCGGGAACGGCGGCGGCGTTCACAGGGTGTCGACGACCACATCACCTGGCTGCGAGACGTCAGTCCGACCGCCGGGATCGGACCCGCCTGCACCCATTCGGCGTGGACACTGGATCGGTCATCCCAGAGGGCTTCAAGGCGTACTGTCGCATCTTCAACCGACCCGTCGGCGCACCCACCCGAGGCGAGGCGGTCTCTCAGGAGATCGAGTCTCGACTCTCACTCGCGACCTGGAGGTCGACGGAATGACGTTGAAGGCGGTGCAAGTCGGACTCCGAGACGTCGATGAACCTGATCCTCGTCGTTCCGTCGCCGACGACTTCGATGACCTCGCCGGACAACTCGACCGGTCCTGTCGCCAAGGCAAGGTGGATCCAGAGATGTTGGCCAACGCCGAAGTCGCCGACGGTTCTCAGGCGAACGCCCCCGTCCGAGAGGTCACGGGTCGTCGTGGTGTGCCAGACGGCGGAATCCGGAGAGCCGGCCTGTGCCACTCGCGCCGCCACATTGGTGGGCACTCGGACCGATTTCCTTCGCTGCAGCCCGTCGGGAACGGTGATCGGGTGCAGGGCTGCCAAGATCGGCGGCGTCGGTCGAATGATCTCGAGCGACCCCTGCAGCCGCAACCGCTCTTCCCCCGACCCGAAGACGATCACCACCGCACGCCCGTCGAATGCGTGGACCCGGGAGTCCGTCGACTCGATATGAAGGACGTGGCCCTCGTAACTAGCCACCGTCACCTCGAGCGCCGTTACCGATTCCTCCCCGGCGTGAATGATTCGCCGTGAGTCGTTCGCCACCACTGGCTGGAGTCCACCCGTCCTCCCTGCCAACCGGGCCAGCGCACCTGCGTCGTACACCTCACACCCCCTTTCGGTGAAGAGCTTAGCGACGCCCTCGGTGCCCCATGGAGCACGGCGGGAGGACTTTGTAGATCGCGTGCGACCGGTCGGGTATCGACAGGTCGCCGAGGCATCTTGACCGTCAGTGGCGACCTCTTCCCGAAGCCGACGCACCGTCGGTCGAGGATCATTCTCACCGCGGGCACGAAGCGTCCACCGTCGATCTCCGGGCTCCCCTCTTGGGTACCGACGATCGGACGGGAGCGGATCGTGATCCCGGCGGCCGGGGTTGATCTATCCGAGTGGCACGGTGTAGCCGGTGAGCGTCATGGCATGGCCGGCGGAGCAAGACAGGGATGCGGTTGATCCGCTGTCGAGGTCATCGTTGAGGTTGGCCCACACAGGGGGCGGCGTCGACCCTCCCGCACTCACGGTGCTTGCGGAGATTGTGTATCCGACGGCCGATCCGCCGGTCACTCCGGTGAGGTTGCAACCACACCTATTGCGGGATTGCGATTCTGTCACCTGACGCGATGGTGGAACCAAGACGGTGACTTCTTGCAGGATCCCACGGGACAACGTTTGATTCCGTGGATCAGCGCTTGGCTTTGGACTTGTTCAGGGTCACGGCGGCGCGAACGAGAATCTTCAACGCCTCCTCGTCTATCTTCTCGCCCTCGTGGAAGTCGATGGCACGCCTTGTGTTCCCGTCAAGACTGGAG
>Ga0209415_10004821_pt1 | contig 24574 bp, 21 predicted proteins | sample PeaSoiSIISIP2007_FD_187696 | JGI IMG/M metagenome (GOLD analysis project Ga0209415, IMG submission 187696) | Peat soil microbial communities from Weissenstadt, Germany - SII-SIP-2007 (SPAdes) (version 2) | ecosystem: Environmental > Terrestrial > Soil > Wetlands > Peat | place: Germany... | reverse complement strand
GCGACACCTCGGTAATCACCGCGTCGATCGCGCGGGCGTGGTCGGCGCGAAACTGGAGCAGCGCGGCGGTCGTATAGCGCGGACCGGCGCGCCCGACGCCGAGCCGCGCCGGCGTCGCGCGCCGCATCGCGGCAAAGTCGGGAGCGGCCTCCGCAATGGCGACGGCGCCGGTTTTTCCGCTGGCGGGTGGCATGGGATTCTTCGCTCCGGCAGCCTGCGCTCAGAATGACGTCATAATGTAGGTCGACTATGAGGCGGCGGAGGACATCAGCAGTTCAGGGTTTCCGGCGCGAGGCGTCAATTTCCCGTCGGCGATAATTCCCTGCGCCTCGCACCATTGCTCGAACTCCGGCGCGGGCTTTAACTTCAGGACGGCTCTCAGAGCCGCCGCATCGTGATAGCTGGTGCATTGATAGGAGAGCATCACGTCGTCGCCCATCGGCACCGCCATGAAGTAGTTGCATCCGGCCGCCGCGAGCAGGATCGCGAGATTCTCGCAGTCGTTCTGATCGGCGCGGGCGTGATTGGTGTAGCAGGCGTCGGCGCCGTGCGGTACGCCGAGCAGCTTGCCCATCAGATGGTCCTCCAGGCCGGCGCGCGTGATCTGCTTGGCGTCGTAGAGGTACTCCGGACCGATAAACCCGACCACCGTGTTGACCAGCAGCGGAGCGTAGCGGCGCGCGATCCCGTAGCAGCGGGCCTCGAGCGTGACCTGGTCGCTGTCCTCGTGCGCGTTGGCGGAAAGCTCGGAGCCCTGCCCGGTCTCGAAGTACATCAGGTTGGGTGCGTCGAGCGCGCCGCGCTCGCGAATCGCCGCCGCGCCCTCATCGAGCATCGCAAGGTTGATTCCGAAACCGGTCTGCGCTTTTTCGGTTCCGGCCAGGCTCTGGAACAGGATATCGATCGGCGCGCCCGCCTCGAGCGCTCGCATCTGGGTCGTGATATGGCCGAGCACGCAGTTCTGGGTCGGGACGCCGGTCCGTTCGATAATCCCGGCGATCAGCTCGATCAGCCGTTTGATATTGCCGGGGTCGTCGATACAGGGATTGATTCCGATCAGCGCGTCGCCGGTGGCGTAGGCAAGTCCCTCGTAGATCGCGGCGGCGATTCCCTCGCGATCGTCGCGCGGATGGTTGGGTTGCAGGCGGGTCGAGAGCCGTCCCGGCAATCCGATTGTAGTGCGCGCTTTGGTGACGACGCGAATCTTCGAGGCGATCACGATCAGATCGAGGTTCGAGCAGACTTTCGCAATCGCGGCCGCCATCTCGCCCGTGAGCGCGCGGCTTATCGAAGCGATGTCGGTGCCCGAGGTCGCGTCGTCGAGCAGCCATTCGCGGAACTCGCCGACGCTGCGGTTGCGGATTCGCGCGAAGCCCTCGCGATCGAGGCCGTCATCGATCGCGCGCGTGACTTCGTCGCGCTCGTAGGGAACGACCGGATTTTCGCGCAGCTCCTTGAGCGTCAGATCCGCAAGCACCATCTTGGCGGCGATTCGTTCGCGCTCGGAACGCGCGGCCAGCCCGGCCAGCTCGTCGCCGGAGCGGGCCTCGTTCGCGCGCGCCAGGACCTCGCGCACGGAGCGAAACCCGTAGTTCGTCCCGAACAGGCGCGTCTTGAGCTTCACGGGCTGATTTTTACGGCGTTGGAGCCGGAATCGCAATCGTCCGGTTCGCGCTGATAGCCCCAACGCGCGGCATGGAACTACAAATTGGGATTGCAACCTGCCCGCGTCTGCATCTAGCTTGCCCGTGAGGCCGTGAAACAAAAGCGATGACTACACACCGTATCCTGATCCGCGGCGGCGACGTTCTCACGATGGACCCCCAGCTCGGCGATCTGCCGGCCGGCGACGTGTTGGTGGAGGACGATTGCATTGCGGCGATCGCTCGCGATCTCGCGCCCGGCGACGCCGAGGTAATCGACGCGCGCGGGCACATCGTGATGCCCGGGATGGTGGATACCCATCGCCATACCTGGCAAACGCAGATGCGGGCGATTTGCGCCAACTGGACGCTCAACGACTACTTCAACGGTATCCGGCTCGCGCTCTGCCGGGCTTATAACCCTGAGGATGTCTACGTCGGCAACTATCTCGGCGCGCTGGAAGCGGTAAACGCCGGCGTCACGACCATCCTGGATTTCTCGCATTGCAACAACACCCCGATGCACGCGGACGCGGCGCTCGACGGCCTGGCGCACGCGGGAATCCGGGCCGTGTTCTGCTACGGATTCTTCGACTCGGGAGCCTCCAGCTTCACCACGCACGACCGGCGGGTCGCCGATCTCGAACGAATCTCCGCGACGCTCTCGCCCCGCAGCCTGCTGACTATCGGCGTGGCGCTCACCGAAGTGGGATTGCTTCCATGGCCCGACACCGTCGCGGAGATCGAAGCGGCGCGGCGCGTCGGGGGACGAATCGCGGCGCACACCGGATGCGTGTGGGGTTCGCAAGTCTGTATGGGGGTGCGCGAGATGGACGCGCAGGGCCTGCTCGGCCCGGATCAAGTGCATATCCATTGCAATGCGCTCGGCGACGACGAATGGGCGATGCTCGCGCGGGCGAACGCAAAGGTCTCGATCTCGCCCGAGACCGAGTTGAACATGGGCATGGGCGCGCCGGTGTTCGGCAAATGCCGCCAGTTCGGAGTTAAACCCACGCTCAGTTGCGACATCGTTTCGCTGAACTCCGGCGATCTGTTCACGCAGATGCGGCTTGGGCTGGCGTACGCGCGCTTCGTGGACAACGACGTTATCAACCGTTCATCTGCGATGCCCGATCAGCTCAGCTACAGCGTGCGCGACGCCCTCGAATGGGTGACGGTCAACGGCGCGATGGCGTGCGGGCTTGAATCGAAGACCGGGTCGCTCACGCCCGGCAAGCAGGCCGACATCGTCGTGCTCGGCGGCGATTCCTTCACGATGCGCCCGCGTCCCGATCCGGCGGGCAGCGTGGTCTTCCAGGCCACCGCGCACGATGTCCACGACGTGATGATCGCGGGCAAGCTGGTCAAGCGCGAAGGCAGGCTCGTCAATGTCGATCTGCCGCGAGTCCTCGACCGCGCCGAAAAATCGGCGAGCGGGATTCTGTCCCGAGTGCACGCGACCGCGCCGTCGCCGTTGCCGTTGCCGGCGACGGTCGCGAATCAGTTCGCCGCGCTGGTTCGACGCTAGCGCCGCCCGCCCCGCTGAGATGCCCGGCAGATGACATGCCCGGCGTTCCGGGGACCTTCGCGTAAGTGGAGTGGCGCAGATCAGTGGAATGAGATTCCTCGCTTTGCTCGGAATGACGTTGAAAAAAAGCCCGAGAAATGGCCGTCATTCCGAGCGTAAGCGAGGAATCTATCGCGTGCAGCGCGCCCGCCAATCCGCGCCTCTCCGCCGTTATGCAAAGCCCTCCGGCGTTCCGGGATGGATAGTGTTGCCGGCCCGGCGTGGATATCATTTTGTTGGTAGTTCGTTGCCGGCAGTCCGATCGCAGGAGCCGAAGGCGAGCCAGAAAACATGAAGACTTGTCCGCAATGCAACAAGACTTTCCCCGACAGCGAGCGGTTTTGCGACGCGGACGGAAGCGCGTTGATCTCCGTGGGCGGGCCGGGCAGAGCGACCGCCGTGGCGGAACCGGGCGCGCCCGGCCCGGCGCAAGCTATCGCGTGTCCGGTATGCGGAGGCAAGGCGCAGCCGGGCGAGGTGATCTGTAATTTCTGCGGCGCGCAGCTCGCGACTCCGAAAGCCGGCCCCGTCAGAGCGGCGGCGGCCACTCCGCCGAGACCGGGCGTTACCAGCAGAACTACCTTCGACGACGAGCCGCTTGAACCCTCGTGGGGCGGAAGGAGCATCGCCGGGACTATCGGCTACATCGTGGCCGCGTTGGTGGCGCTGGGAGGCGGAGCCTGGTTCGCAATTCATCTGAGCCAGGGACAGCCGGCCGCGATACAGCCCACGCCGGCAATCGCCGCGACGCCGGCGGCTGCGGCCGGTCCGATCGTCGCGCTATCGGACAAGATTGCGGTGGCGGTCACCGGCGAATCAGCCGCGGCGCCCGAGCGCGACAAGGCGGTTTCGAGCAAGCTGTTCAGCGACAACCAAGCGGGCTTGATGGACCTCTACCAGCGCTCGCTCGCATCCGACGCCACCACGCACGACGGCATGGCCGTGAGGCTGCAGGTCGCTCCGAGCGGAGAGGTGACCAACGGCGAGGTGTTGGTTTCGACCGCTCCCAACCCGATTCTCGATGCGGAACTGGTCAAGACCATGATGGGATGGCGCTTCAGCTCGTTCGGCGGCACCGCGGTGGAGGTCGATTATCCGATAATCTTCGCCCGCGACGGCGCCGAGCGCGACGATATCGACTCGAAGCTGGCCGACAAGTTCTCACACCTGGAGCCCACAGCACTCCCGGAATACGCCTCGGCCGTCGTTCCAACGCCCGAAGCGATCCCAAGTATCGAAGCAGCAACGCCCAGCCCGGCGTCGGCGATCGTGGCGACGCCGAGGCCAACGCGCCGGCCGAGACCGAGGATCACCCCGACTCCCAAACCGTCGTTGCTGAGTCTCGTGCAGGATCGGCTGAAATCCGATCGCAGGTTCAACCATGTCAAAGCGTATACCGACAACGGCACCGTGACGTTGTTCGGCAAAGTATTCGACGACGACTCCAAGCTGGCGGTCGAGCGCGCCGTTCGCGATGTGCCCGGAGTGACCAACGTGGTCGACACGCTCACCACCGACCGGGCGGAGTGGGCCGAAAAGCAAGCGACGATCAATCGCGAACTGCAGAACGCGGGATTGGGCAAGGTCACCGCGACGGTGATCGGCAGCGATGCTTACCTGAAGGGGCAGGTGACCACCGATTCGGAGAAGCAACGCGCGGTGACGATCACCGAACAGGCGGCGCCGGTGAAGGTCAGGACCAACCTGATCCTGGTCGTCCCCGGGAGTATCTTTTGAACGGCCGACGGCCGAAGCCGGGCTGATGGCGGTCCGCTTCGGCCCCGCCGCCGGGTTCGCGTCTATTGACAAGTTTGGCAACGCGGGCTTATATGGCCTGAGAAACAATCCAGTTCTCTTCCCGATCAGGAGGTTTGCATTTCCCATGGCAGAAGCTGCACCAACTTCGTGTAAACAAGCGTTTGGTATGATGGCAAGCCGCTTCAACAAAGAGGCGGCCAAAGGTCTCAAAGCCGTTTACGTGTTCGATCTGTCGGGCGACGGCGGCGGCAAATGGAACGTCTCGATCGACAACGACAAGTGCGTGGTGGCGGAAGGCCCCCACCCCTCGCCGAGCATCACGATCTCGATGACTGCGCAGGACTACCTGGACATGCTGAGCGGCAAGCTCAATGGCCAGGTGGCCTTCATGAGTGGTAAACTGCGCATAGCGGGCGACATGGGCTTGGCGCTCCGAATGCAGAGTCTGTTCCAACAGTAGAGTTTTCTGAACTTCGCGCCGGACCCTCCCTTGCGAGGGTCCGGCGCCAAACCACCGCCGGCCAGACACTCTTCAGCAAAACACTTCGTTTCAGCATTTCCAGCAAAACGCCCGTAAACTGGGCAACAAGGACAGGAAACCACCCGCTGACCGCTCAAGACTACCGTGCCTGAGTGCTCCCCCTGCCAGGGCTCTCATTGGACATAATGGCTTAGCGAATGCGATCACAGATTGATATGGAGAGAGGTCCAGGTTTGAAGGAGAGAGGAGCGAGATGAGTTTGGAAGACCGAAATGGTGATCAGGTCAAGGGTGATGGGGATGAGCGGGGCGCGGATCACGAGAGCGAGTCGCTGACCTCCAAGCTCTCCAAGGAGCTGAGCAACTGGCGGCGGCGGCGGACGACATCGCGCCCGATTGGGGTTGACTCCGGCTCGGGCAACAATCACTCCGAGCCGGCCCGCACGATCAAAGTGCGCGGTCACGAGACGCTCGTAGTCCGCAAGGCGAAGCTTGCCCCCAAGCCGCCGGCCGATCCCGCGTCCGGAGAGGGTTAACCGGCCGGGGCGCCGAGCCCGCTCTCACCTCACGAGACGGGCGTCTTACGATCGCAGGATAGCGGTCGGCAGCTCGCGCGACGCCTGGCGCGCCGGGTATAGGGACGCGAGCAGGCAGAGCACGAGCGAGGCGAGCGCCACGCCGACAAAGGTCAGCGGCGCGACCTCGATCGGGATCGTCGAGATCCCGTAGATCTCTTTTGGAATCGCGATGAAGTGGTAGCGCGCCAGGATGAAACATCCCAGGCCGCCCAGGATCAGGCCGGCAGTGGTGCCGGCAGCGCCGACGATCAGGCCCTTCAGCACGAATATCAGCCGCACGCCGCCCTGCGTCGCGCCCATCGTGATCAGCACTGCGATGTCCTTGCGCTTTTCCATCACGACCATGATCAGGGTGGCGACCAGATTGAATGCCGCCACGCCGACCAGCAGCAGCAGCACAATCGAATAGACCCGCTTCAGCATCGCAAACCCCGCCGACGCGGCCTGATTGAATTCGATCCAGTTGCGGATCCGATAGGGAGGCGGAAACGCCTGGCTGAGAGCGGCCGTCACGCGCGCGGTATCGTTGAGGTTCGCCAGCCGGACCTCGATTCCGTCGACCTTGCCCTCGCGCCCGAAGAAGCTCTGCGCGACCGGCAGGCTGACGAAGACCATGCTCTTGTCGATGTAGCTGACACCCGAGTCGAAGACCGCGCCGACCTCGAACGAGGCGCTTTTGGTGGTCAACTCCGAATCCGGCCCGGACAGTATCGGCGCGACCAGCTTTACCGCGTCACCCAGCCCGAGCTTGAGCTTGTCGGCGAGCGTCCCGCCGATTGCGATCGCGGCGGTTGGCGACGCGCCGGCTGAATCAGCGTATTTCCGGCTGAGATTCGAGAGCTCGCCGCGATCGACGTAGCGCCCCAGCTCTGCGACCACGGCCGGATTGCCCGGTTCGACGCCGCGGATCAACACGCCGCTGATTCCGTGCGACGAACTGACCATCGCCTGTCCCACCAGAAACGGATCGGCGCCCGCCACGCCGGCGATCTGGCCGGCGCGCGCCTCGATCGCCGGGTAGTCGGTGATCGCGCCGCCGTAGTTCAGGATCTGGATGTGCGGCGTGAGGCTAAGGACACGCTCGCGCAGATCGGCCTCGAAGCCGTTCATCACGGAAATCACGATCGTGAGCGCGGCCACGCCGATCATCACGCCGGCGGCCGTAAACAGGGTCGTGACCGAGATGAAGGCTTCCTTCCGGCGGGCGCGCAGGTAGCGTAGCGCGATCTGCAATTCGTAGCGCAATCGGTTAAGAGTCTCGACCCAAGCAGGCGCTCAGAAAACCACTCGCTCATTCCTGAGTTGCTCGATCTCGGATGCGCTCAGCCCCAGCATCCCGGTCAGCACTTCGTCCGTATGCTGGCCCAACACCGGCGCCGCGCGCAGCTCTCCGGGCGTGCGGCTCATCCGATGCTGCAAGCCCTCGTAGACCGAGGGTCCCATCTCCTTGTGATCGAGCCAGTGCCAGAAGCCGAAGGCCTCGAGATTTTCGTCCTGATGCAGGTCCACGCAGTTCTGCACCGGATAGGCCGCCACGCCCGCGGCCTGAAGTTCGGCGGTCAGCGCAGCCGCCTCGCGATCGCGCACCAGGCGCGAGACCAATTCGTCGAGCGGCGCGAAATGCTCGAGGCGTCCCGCGAGCGTGGCGAACTTCGGGTCGCAGGCGGGATTGCCCAACACCGCCAGCATCGCGCGCCATTCATCGTCGCTCGCGACGGCGATCGCGATCCAGCGCTCGGCGCCCTCCTCATCACGGCATCGATAGGCGCCATGCGGAGCGAAGCGATCCGAACGATTCGCATTGCGCCCGAGCACCCGTCCGGTCGCGAAATAATCGATGACCGCGGGCGCGAGGTTGTGGAGCGCCGCCTCGTATTGCGACATGTCGATATATTGGCCCTTTCCGGTCCGCCGCCGGTAATCGAGCGCCGCGATCACGGCCGCAGCCAGCAGTCGCGGCGCGACGAAATCGCTGTAGGCGCCGTACGGCGGGCTCGGCGGATCGTCCGGCCCGTAGCCCGAGATGTGGTAGAAGCCCGACAGCGCGGCCGCCAGTTGGCCGAATCCGGGGTACATCGCGTTCGGCCCGGTCTGGCCCTGCATACAGGTCGAGAACATGATCAGGTCCGGCTTGATCTTTCGGAGTTGCGCGTAGTCCATCCCCCACTTGCGCATCGCCTTGGGCGTAAAGCTTTCGCCGATCAGGTCGGCCCACGGCACCAGACGAAGCACCAACTCGCGCGCCTTGGGCTGGTTCAGATCGAGCGTGACGCTCTTCTTGGAGGTATTGAAGCTCGCGAAGAACTGGCTGTGATTGATTCCGGGCTGACCGTCCTTCCACGGCGGCGCGATCCGAAGAACGTCGATCTTCGCGGCCGATTCGATCCGGATCACTTCGGCGCCGTTGTCGGCCAGATACTTGGTCGTAATTGGGCCGACGCCGACCCAGGAAAAATCCAGGACGTGAACTCCGTCAAACGCATGACCGCTCATGATGATTCTCCCTTCAGATGGCGCCCGAGTTGCGCAGCTCCCTCAGACGATCGGCGCTCAAACCCAGCAAATCGCCGAGTACCTGCTGATTGTGCTCGCCGAGCCGCGGCGCACGCCGGGGCGGATCGATCGGCGTCTCGCTGAGCTTCGCGAACGGCCCCGGCAAAGTCAGCGCGCGGCCCAGCGTGTCGTGCTCGACCGGCACGAAAAAGTTGCGCGCCTTGAGGTGCTCGTCGGCTGCGATATCGGCGACATCGGCCACCGGAGCCAGCAGCAAGCGGCGCTTGAGCGCGCCCGCGTAGATCTCGCGCTTGGTCATGGTGCTGAAGAACCGCTGAATGCAATCCTCCAGCTCGTCGGTCTCCTGGAGATCCTTCTCGGTGGGCTTCATGAAGATGCCGGGCGTCCAGAAAGTCCAATCCTTCTGCTTCATCCATTCGGTTGCGAATCCGGCTTCGGCCAGCCAGTCGACCAGGGCTTTGGTCGAAACGCCGGCTCCGACCACGGCCGAGATGTAGCCGTCGCGGCACGCGTAGACCATCTTGCGCCGCGCGCCGAGCCCGCCGGTATATACGCCGGTGCGGGTCAGATGGTCGCCGTGGAGGATCGGCATCGCCTGCTCGTTCATCAGCGTCCACACGACACAGGCTTGCATGTTGACGACTACGCGCTGCCCGAGTCCGTCGGTCTGGCGCGCATAATGGGCTATCATCGAGGCGACCGCGGCTTCGCCGCCGGCGTGCAGACCGGCCTGCGGCAGCGCCATTTGCAGCGGAGGCCGGCCTTCTTCGCCCATCAGGTACATCATGCCGCCGGCGGCCCAGGTCACGATGTCTTCGGCCTTGTGGTTCCTGGCGGGACCCCGATCGCCGAACGGCGTGATCGAAGTGTAAACCAGGCGCGGGTTGAGCTTCGCGAGCGCCTCGTATCCGAGTCCGATCGAATCGAGATAGCCGACCGGATACGACTCGACCAGAAAGTCGGATTTTCCGGCCAACTCGGCGAGCAGGCCCCGGCCGGCGGGCGATTCGAGATTGAGCGTGATCGAGCGCTTGCCGGCCTCGTAGGCGATAAAATACAGGCTGCGGTCGGGGCCGGGCTGGTCCTCCAGAAAAGGCGGGATGTTCCGCGTCGAGCATCCGGCGGTCGGTTCGACTTTTATTACGTCCACGCCCAGGTCGGACATGATCTTGCCGCATAGCGCGCCCTTCTCGTCGGTGAGGTCGAGCATGCGGAACCCTTTGAGCAACTCGCAGGTCATGGCAGTGCCTTTCCAGATTTACGGTTTTCGCGGGCACTGCGAGCGCGATCGCCCACCTGCCTGCGGCGAGCCATTCTAGCGTTAACTATGGCAAGCTTGGAACGGACGTTTTCGAAGGCCGCTGGCGGACCATGTGGCAAGGGTTCTTCGCTGCGCTGCTCCGATCGTTCTGCTGCGCTTGCTCCCTGGTTGTCATCCTGAGCGAGTCTGCGAGTCGAAGGACCCCGGGTCTTTCTTGCTTTCCGTTCGTCGCGACCGGTTGAAGAACCGGGGTCCTTCGACTCGCGCAACGCTCGCTCAGGATGACAACCAAGAGAGATCAGCTCGGAACGGCAAAACGTCCGGCCCGCATGACCTACGCCTGGGCCGCTTTGCGGGCGGCGCCGATTGCGGTTGCGTAGTCGGCGTGCTCCGGGATCACGATTCCGTGGCCGAAGATGAATTCGAGCTTCCGAACCCGCTGCATGAAGCGGAAGATGCGCGTGAGCTTTCCGGTCAGCACGATATCGTGTTGATGGCATGCGCGCGCGCTGGCGCGGCTGAGCACCGCGATTACTTCGACGATCATGTTCATGATCGCCAGCGCCTTGTCCTCGGCGGTCGCATCGGCGTTGAGCTTGCCGAAATTGGCCGCGGTCGCATTCGGCGGCAGATCGCCGACCGCTCCGCCGGCGATATCCTGCACCGTCAGATCGACGCGCCTCAAGTCGCCGCGCTCGGCCATCGCCTCCAGCGTCTCGATAGTCGAGACTCCGAGCATGTGTTTGGCGAGACCCAGCAGCGTGCCGCCGCCGACGCCGGTACCGCCGAAATGCTCGATACGATTGTCGCGCACCGAGACGATCGCCGTGCCGGTCCCGAGCGACACCACCATCGCCTCGGTCTTGCCGGCCAGCCAGGTGCCGCCGATGCCGATCGCGGTGAACTCGTCGACCTTGAGCACCGGCCGGCCGAGCAGCGTGTCCGTAAGCGCGCGCGCGCCTGCGCCGGTCGCCGCGACCCGATCGATTTGCTCCAGGCGCAGACCGAGATCGAATACCAGCTTGCCCAGCGCGCCGGCGGCCGCCGCCACCGGATCGTTGGCTTCGATCGTCACGACATGGAGATCGCCGTTGTTGGAAACGACCGCATCGGTGGTGGACCCGCCGATATCGATGCCTACTATCATACGCGGTGCCGGCCTCGGTCCGGCCCGCCTCAGAGGCTAGTCCAGCGCGCCGCGATACTGCAAATGGGGCAGGCAGCCTTAGCCGTCGCTCCACGCTGTGCTAGGTTCCAGCCAGTGGCAAAGCGCAGCGCCGCACAGGACAGTCTCTTTCGATCGATCGGAAGGCCGCCGGCCGGACAGCCGCTGGCCGACCGGATTCGTCCGGCGCGACTCGATGAAGTCGTCGGCCAGGACCATCTGCTGGGTCCCGGAAAGCTGTTGACCCTGATGGTGGCGGCGCATTCGCTGCCGTCGATCATTTTGTGGGGACCGCCCGGGAGCGGCAAGACCACGATCGCGATGCTGCTCGCGCGCGAATCCGGCGCGGAGCTGATTACGATCCCGGCGGTCTCGGCCGGAGTCGCCGATTTGCGCGAGGCGGTGGAGATCGCGCGGCGGCGCCACGCGATCGACGGCAAGCGGACCGTGGTCTTCATCGACGAGATCCATCGATGGAACCGGGCGCAGCAGGACGCGATGCTGCCGCACGTCGAAAGCGGACTCATCACGCTGATCGGCGCGACCACCGAGAACCCGTCGTTCGAGGTCGTCTCGCCGCTGCTCTCGCGGGTGCGGGTGCTGGTGCTCCAGCCGCTGACGGAGGAGAACATCGCGACCCTGGTTGATCGCGGGCTCAACGATCCCGAGCGCGGGCTGGGCAAGCTCAAGATCCGGCTCGAAGACGACGCAAAGGCGGAACTGATCTCGCTGGCGGGCGGCGACGCCCGCCGCGCGCTCAACACGCTCGAGGTTGCCGCAGCGCTCTCGCGCCAGGCCGGCTCGGAGACCATCACGCGCGAGCGCGTCAACGAAGCGGCCCAGCACAAGGCGCTGCTGTACGATCGCGCGGGCGAGGAGCACTACAACGTCATCTCGGCCTTCATCAAGAGCATGCGCGGCAGCGACCCCGACGCGGCCGTCTACTGGATGATACGGATGGTCGAGGCCGGGGAAGATCCGCTTTTCATCGCACGCCGGATGGTGATCTTCGCGGCCGAAGACGTGGGCAACGCCGATCCGCGCGCGCTGCAAGTCGCGATCGCGGTCAAGGACGCGGTCGATTTCGTCGGGCTGCCCGAAGGCGTAATCCCGCTCGCGCAGGGCGTCACCTATCTGGCGGGCGCGCCGAAATCAAACGCGTCATATCGCGCGATGCTCGCCGCACGCGAAGACGTGAAGCGTCACGGCGCCCTGCCCGTGCCGCTCCATTTGCGCAACGCGCCTACGCCGATGATGGCCCGCCTAGGATACGGCGATGAGTACCGCTATCCGCACAACTACGAGGGCGCCGTCGTCCGACAGGAATACATGCCCGAGAAGCTCTCGGGACAGCGCTACTATCAGCCGTCGGACAGGGGCTACGAGACGCGAATCCGCGAATACCTCGAACGGTCACGGGCCGCGCCCGCGGCCCCTGCGGCCGAATCAAAAGAAAAGAGCCGCAAGCAATAAAAGCGCGGCATCTTGGCGGAAGATCCGTCCCCCGACCGGGCCATGGTTGGTCGGCGCCGCGCGCCGGAACGCATCTGGGGTCAACAAATTCAGATGAGATCAAAGCGCGGAGCGCCGGACCAGCCGCGTGGCTCGAAGCCTACTTCGCTCCGAGCACGGCATCCTTGAGCGCCTTGGCCGCGGTGAACCGCAGCCGCGTGCGCGCGGGAATATTGATCGGCTCGCCGGTGGCGGGATTGCGGCCGACACGCGCCTTGGTCTTGCGCTTGCGGAAGATGCCCAATCCTGCCAGGCGCAGAGCACCTTCTTTCTTGAGCTGTTTGACCACGAGACCGGTGAGCTCTTCGAGCGCCGACTTTCCCTGCTTCTTGGTAATCCCGACTTTTTCCGCGAGATGAGCTGCGACCTGAGACTGCGTCATCATCCTCCTCCTTGAGGCCCTGACTTGGGTGCATCAAGCGTGAACGACTACGAGACATTTTTCAAGCGGAACGGTCCGAAAACAAGCTTTTTTTCGCGGTTCGGGAAGCCTTTTGAACAGCTCGCCGCCGGGCTCAGTACCGAACCTCGACCAAAAAGAGGCCCGCGGCGGGCGCTGCGGCGGGCACCAACCCGCGATCGCGCCGCGCGATAAGGCCGCTTACGCCGCCGGGATCGAGCTTCCCGCGCCCCACCTCCACCATCGTCGCGACCATCGTACGCACCATGTGACGCAGAAATCCGTTGGCCTCGATTCGATAGGTCAGGCGCGCGCCGTCGCGCGACCATCGGCTGAGATTGACGCGCCGGACAGTGCTTTTCACGTCCGAGCCGAGCGTCCGGAAGGCCGCGAAATCGCGATCGCCGACGAACAGCCCGGCGGCCTTGTTCATCGCGTCGAGGTCGAGCGGGTCGCGAACCAGCCACGAGTAACGGTATTCAAAGGCCGACGGGGACGGCTGATTGAGCACGCGATATTCGTAGACCCGAAGCCGCGCGTCACGCCGCGGATCGAAGTCGTCGCTCGCCTGCTCGGCGGCGAGCACGACTATATCGGGCGGCAGCAGAGCGTTGAGCGCGCGCTGAAGCTCCGCCGGGTCGAACGGCCGCGGCAGCGCAAACGATGCGACCTGTCCGAGCGCGTGGACGCCGGCGTCGGTCCGTCCCGCGCCGCGCACGCGGACCTTGTCCGTAAAGATCCGCTCCAGCGCGGATTCGAGGCGGGCCTGAATCGAATCCTGTCCGCTCTGGTATTGCCAGCCGAAATAGTTGGCGCCGTCGTATTCGAGCGTGATCCTGATCTGCATGCCGCGGGCCGATCACGCCAGGGTCGAGCCGCTTCCCGGGCGCAGATTCTCGGCGACCCACAAGGCCGGCAGTACGGCCAGGCGGGCACTGTCGAACAGGCACCAGAGCGCGACGCCGGGCGGGCGCTCAAGGACCCTGACCAGAATCGCATCTTCGCCGACCGCGTCTACCACGCCGCGGAATTGGGGACCCTCGTCCTCGACCAGCAGCACGCCCGGCGCTTCCCTGAGCTTGCGGCGCGCTAGATAGCAGTCGATACGCGCCGACAGCGCGAGTGCCGTGCCGTGAAGCGTAGGCGCCTGGGCGACCAGCAGCGCCATCGAGGGCTTGTAGCCGAGCAGCGACGCGGCTTGCGAACCGAGCTCGGCGGCGGTTTGAGCCTCGCGTGGATCGACGAAGACATTGAAGGCCAGCTGAATCTCGCCCTCGCCGACGCTGAGTTGCGCGTTCATCAGGTTGGCTGATTGCGTGATCAGGCCGGCGAGGCGCTCTCTTCCGCCGTAGCTGGCGCCGAGGATAGCGGTCGCCGCGACAAACTCCGCCCGCGCGTCGAGCGCCTTCAAAAGCGTGGCCAGCACGTAAGCCACCGGATGAGGCAGCGCGAAGATCCCGCCAGCGGCAAGCCGCGCGATCTCCCCGCGCGGAGTGAGTCCCGGCGCGACCAGCGGCGCTCGCGATATCGAACGGGCGGCCGGGCTCAGATCGATCAGCAGCGGGCCGGAAGACGCCGCCGAAACGGCCTTGATGATCTCGGCGGCGCTGTGCTCCGGCAGGGCCAGAAAGGCAACGTCGAAGCCGGCAAGATCGGCAGCACTGGTGAACGCATCGACCGGCAACTCGTTTCCGCCGACTTCGATCCGCTGCGGCGCGGAGTCCGCCGAGGCGAACAGTTTCAATTCCGCGTATGGAAACCGGCGCTCGTCGATCAACTCCACCAGGCGCGCTCCGACCGTGCCGGTGGCGCCGACGATCGCCAGTTTCAAATCGCGGCCGGGCGCCGCACTCATCTCAGGCTTCCAAGCTCTCGTCAGGTTTCCAGGCTTTCGATTTTTTCGCGCACCAGGCGTCCCATCGCCTTGCATCCCACCAGCTTGCCGGTGCCACCGGTATGGAGGTCGCGGGTGCGATAGCCTTCGCGCATCACCTCTTCAACCGCGTGCTCGATCAGTTCCGCGTCGGAGCGCATCCCAAGCGAATGCTCGAGCAGCATCGCGGCCGACAGGATCGCGGCGAGCGGGTTCGCCTCATCGCGGCCCGCGATATCGGGCGCGCTGCCGTGAATCGGCTCGTAGAGCCCGACCCGGTATCCCGCGCTGTTCAACTCTTCGCCCAGCGAGGCCGACGGCAGCAGCCCCAGCGATCCGGCCAGCACGGAGGCCTCGTCGGTCAGGATATCGCCGAACATGTTCTCCGTGACGATCACGTCGAAGTCCTTCGGGCGGCGGATCAGATGCATCGCCATCGAGTCGACGAGCTGGTTCTCGAAGGTCACGTCCTTGAATTCCGCGCTGACTTCGCCCGCGATCTCACGCCACAGCCGCGAGGTCGCCAGGATGTTGGCCTTGTCGACCGAGGTCAGGCGCTTGCGCCGATTGCGCGCCAGCTCGAAGCCGAAGCGCAGCGCGCGCACAATCTCCGCCTCGGTGTAAAAGCAGGTGTCGACCGCTTCGCGGCCGTCGGGGGTCTTGCGCTTCTCGCTGGGCCGGCCGTAATAGATGCCGCCGGTCAGCTCGCGCAGCACGATCAGATCGACGCCGTTGACGACCTCGGGCTTGAGCGGCGACGACGCGCTCAACTCCTTGATGGTCTTCACGGGACGCAGGTTGGCGAACAATCCCAGCGCCTTGCGCAATCCGAGCAGGGCCTGCTCGGGCCGTTGCTCGGCGTTGGGATTGTCCCACTTCGGCCCGCCGACCGCGCCGAGCAGGATCGCGTCGCTCTCGCGCGCGTGCTCGAGCACATCGTCGGGGAGCGGAGTGCCGCGCGTATCGAGCGCGATGCCGCCGATCGCGCCCTCCCTGAATTCCAGATCGACCGCCGCATGGCGCGCGACGATCTTCAGGACCTGCATCGCTTCGCCGACGACTTCGGGCCCGATGCCGTCGCCCTTGAGAGTCAGGATTTTATAGGCCATTGGTCAGCGCGCTGGGGCAAGTGATGGGAACGGGTGGCGAATCGATTGGTTTCGTGCGCGACACTATTGAGGAGAATCCGCTTGAGGCCCTGACCGCTCTAGCAATTAGCCCAACTGCGCAACGTTCGGCAAGCCCCGCGGCAAGCATCGAATACTTGAATAGTTGCAGGGGCTGCGCCCTCACCCGCCGGGCGATTTGCGGAGCAAATCGCCCGGCGACCTCTCCCGGCGTGCGCCTGCGAGCAACTCGCAGGCGCGGGAGAGGTGAAGAGATCGCGTGTCCGCTTTCGTAGCGCTGGGCGGAGCGTGCCCTGAGGCTGCTCGAAGGGTGCCGGTTCCTACTGAAGTAGGGTCGGCGTCCCGCCGACCACGCACCCGATGGGCGGGAGTGCCGCCTATATTACGGCCCGTCGGATGCGCGCACCTGCGGCGTGCGGCCGCGGGCGCGGAGGCGGTTGAGCGCGTTCACCAGCGCCAGCGCGCTCGCCATGATGATGTCGCTATGGGCGCCGTGTCCGGCGACGGTGATCCCGTCTTCGCGCAGCATGCAGCTTACCTCGCCCAGCGCGTCGGTGCCGCCGGTGATCGCCTTGACCGAATAGCGCTCGAGCACGGGATTGATGCCGGCGATTTTAAGGATCGCTTTGTAGGTCGCGTCGACTATCCCGTCACCGCTCGAGGCCTCGGTGCGCTCCGCGCCGTTCACGCGCATCGTGACACGCGCCTGCGGCGTCTCTTTGCTCGACGAGCTCACCTCCAAGTCGACCAGCTCGAGCTGATCGCCCAGGCGCCGGAATTCTTCGCTGACCAAAGCCAAAATGTCGTCGTCGTAGACGACTTTCTTCTTGTCGCACAGCGCCTTGAATTCGGCGAAGGCCTTTTCGAGATCGATCGCCGCCGCATCGACGCCCAGTTCCGCCAGCCGGTTGATGAAGGCGTGACGCCCCGAATGCTTGCCCAGCACGAGTTTGTTCGAGGGTATCCCGACTTCCTCGGGCTTCATGATCTCGTAGGTCAGCTTGTACTTGAGCACGCCGTCCTGATGGATTCCGGCCTCGTGGGCGAACGCGTTGTCGCCGACGATCGGCTTGTTGGGCGGCACCGGCTGCCCGATCACCTGCGCGAGCAGGCGCGAGGCGGGATAGATCTGGCGCGTGTTGACGCGGCTCTCGACGCCGAGCAGGTCGCGGCGCGTCCGCAGCGCCATCACGACCTCTTCCATCGAGGTGTTCCCGGCGCGCTCGCCGATCCCGTTGATCGTGCATTCGATCTGGCGCGCGCCGTTGCGGATCGCGGCCAGCGAGTTGGCGACCGCGAGGCCCAGGTCATTATGGCAATGCGCGCTCCAGATAACCTTGTCGGCGCCCGGAACATGCTCGCGCATATAGGCGAACATCGCGCCGTATTCCTCGGGAATCGCGTGGCCGGTGGTATCGGGCAGGTTGATGATCTTCGCGCCCGCGCGGATAACCTCGGCGCAAACCTTGGCCATGTACTCCCAATCGCTGCGCGAGGCGTCCTCGGCCGAGAATTCGATATGATCGACGTGCTTGCTGGCGCGCGCGACCGCCCAGGTGGCCGCGTCGAGCACGTCTTCGCGGGTCATGTTGAGCTTGTACTTGAGATGGATTTCCGAAGTCGCGATGAAAATGTGGATGCCCGGGCGGGCCGCCTTGTCGACCGACTTGAGCGACTGATCGACGTCCTGCTCGCGGGTGCGCGAGAGGCTCAGCACGACCGGCTTGGTCACGGCCTGACATACGCGCTGCACCGACTCGAAATCGCCGGGAGATGAAGCGGCGAAGCCGGCCTCGATAATATCGACGTTGAGGCGTTCGAGCTGGCGCGCGATCGCGACCTTCTCCTCGACGTTCATGGTCGCGCCGGGCGATTGCTCGCCGTCGCGGAGCGTGGTGTCGAAAATCCGGACGTAGTCGCCGGAGTCCGATGGAATGCGGTTCGCGTCAGCCATGTCTCTCACCTCTCATCGTCTTTTCCCTCCGCTCTTCCCCTCCGATAGCCAAGCGAACCGCGCACAAAAGAAAACGCCTCGGGCGGCTCGCTTGGCTCACCCGAGGCGTTGGTCGCGAAGTTAATCAGCCGTTCAGGCCCGCCGCGCGACGCACCCGGAGTGGGCCCCTCTAAGGGCCAGTCCGAGCAGCAGTGTAAGCAGCAGCGCCGAAAACAGCATGGTGAAATGATGTTAGGCTCGACTCATACGTTCAGTCAAGCGGTACTGTCCGAGGGTGCTGTCCTAATTCGGGGCGACTGTCCTGATTTGACGGAGCGGATGTCCTAATTTCGGGGTGAGAGCGTCCTACTTTATGGCACTGTAAGGAGCGCAGCGGGCATACACCCGAGCGGCTAGAATTCCAGCCTGCATTTGAGAGACTAGGTTGCCCGTTGCTTTGGTTGCTTTCAGCTGCTCACTTGCCTCATCCGCTTGCGCTTTTCTCTTGGTCTCGCAGTCCTCTTTAGAATTGAATTCGAGTTCGGGGTTCCACGCGCCAATGGGGAGATCAGTGCTTACGAAAGTTTCAGGCTTAAGGGGTGAGCCGCCGGGGTGCTCCTGCGGCTCCATCAAAAACCAGACCAGATCGGTTGGCTCAGAGTTGGGCTGTCTGGATGATCTGGCCGTTGGTTCTCCTTGAGAAATAGCAGAACCGAACAGTATGGTTTCAAAGGTCACCAGCAGCACCAGCAGCACGGCGACACGATTCGGCTTCATGTCGTCGTTTATAACGCGGTCGCTCGGGAAAAGCGAAAGGGGGACGAGAAGGAAACCTGATGGGGAGAAGAACGACCTGGGACCTGTTCTTAACGTTTGACCCCGGGGGATCAAGAGTCTGCGGCGGGCAGGGGCTAAATTTCGCGCCCCAATTCGGACAGTACCTTTCCCTGGGTAATACTCGAACCTGTTGGCGAGCTAGCCGCCTGAGGGCGTGTCGAGGCGATGCGATAGGGAGCCGGTCTTGCCGCGATCGTTGGCGGGTTGCGCGAGGGTGCTGCGGGCCTGATCGGCCGGCACCGGCCGGAGGACGGGCACCTTCTTGCTCATCTTCTCGCCGCTGAGCATCAGGATCGGGCCCGAGAGCACGTAGGCGGTTGCCAGCGCGAACATCGTGAGCTGGGGCAGCGCGAGGAAGAACGCCGCCGCGACCAGAACGCCGATCAGAATCTCGAGCGGCGCCCGGCGGCGCAGATTTACGGACTTGAAGCTCGGGTAGGGCACCCGCGAGATCATCGCGGCGGACAGCGCCACGGTCAGCGGCGCGGCGACGGCTTCGAGCGTGCGCGGCGAATCGAGCTCGAAATAGCTGTAGGCGAGCACCAGGCTGGCGATCATCAGGGCCGCGCCGGGGACCGGCAGACCCGTGAAACGGTTCTTGTCGGTGCTGCCGGTCTGGATATTGAAGCGCGCCAGCCGGAGCGCGGAGCAGACCACAAAGATTCCGCTGACGATCCATCCCCATAGTCCGAGCGGGCGCACCGCAAAGGTATAGATCAGCCCCGCCGGCGCGACTCCGAACGCCACGATATCCGACAGGCTGTCATATTCCACGCCAAACTGGCTGGAGGTGCGCGACATCCGGGCGACCCGCCCGTCGAGTCCGTCGCATACGAAAGCGATCATGATCATCACCGCGGCCAGCTCGAAATGGGCATTGATCGCGGAGATCAGCGAGTAGAACCCCGCCATCAGGCCGAGCGAGGTAATCGTCGCGGGCAGCAGATACACGCCGCGTCGAAGCGGCGCAGCAACCTTCTTGCGCTGTTCCTTCAACCGGCCGGAAATCAGCCGCACTCGCGCCCGCTCGCCTCCGGCGCGCTCGCCCCCGGCGCGTTCGAATTGGCGTCTTTTCATTGCAATGACTCCGCTTTCGGCACTGGCTCCCCTGGTGTGAGCTCTCCGATAACGCTCTCGCCGGCCCGGACCCGATCGCCCACGCTCACCACGACCCGGTACTGAAGCGGCATGAAGTGATCGACGCGGCTGCCGAACATGATGAGCCCGATCCGCTGGCCTGCGTTTATCTTATCACGTTTTCGCAGCCGGCAGACTATGCGGCGGGCAACGTATCCCGCGACCTGGACCATCGCGTGCCGCGCCCCGGACGCATCGTCGAGCGCGATCAGATTGCGCTCGTTATGCTCGCTGGCGTAGTCGCTGAAGGCAGCGCGGAACTCGCCGCTGATGTGTTGGAGCGATACGACTTCGCCGCTTACCGGCGCGCGGTTGACGTGCACGTTGAGCGGCGACATGAAGACCGACACGCGGCGGAAATCCCCCTCGATTCCCGACGGCGCGCCCTGGCCGACATCGGTGACTTTGCCGTCGGCGCCCGACAGCACGACCCCGCTGCGGGCCGGAGGGGTGCGATTCGGGTCGCGGAAGAAAGCGCCGATCGCGAGCGCCACGGCCAGCATCGCAAGCCCGAGCCAGTGGAGTCCGATCGCCAGAACCAAAATTGCGGCGGCGCCGGTGCCGATCGAGATCGCGGCGCCCTCGGCGGCGATTCCGATCATCGCGGCGACGCGCGCCAGAGGACGGTCCTGGCTCGCGCGGTCGCGCGATTCTGCCTGGGAGAGACCGTTCAATGAAGTATGCAGGGGCGTTCTGCCCGCCTGTATCCGCGCATCGGCGCCCTCATCCGCCGAGCGGCTTGCTTCCGCAAGTCGCTCGGCGACCTCTCCCGGCTTGTGCCTGCGACCAGGTCGCAGACACGGGAGAGGCGTTCCGGAGGGGAAAAGCGCTGCTCTTAAACCCCTCTCCCGCTTTTTTGCGGGAGAGGGCAAGCGGCGCGGCGTTTGCTCTTTCTTGCAAACGCCGTGACGCGCGGGTGAGGGTGCTGCTCGCTGACATGGACGCGAAAGGATCTCAGGCTCTCAAATCGATACGTGCGCGAGAGATCTAATTCTTCGACTTGTCGACCAGGCGATCGCTCGCCAGCCAGGGCATGAAGGCGCGCAGCTTGCGGCCGACATCCTCGACCGGATGATGCTCGCCCTCCTTGCGCAGCTCGCGGAAGTGCGGCAGGCCGGCGCGGTATTCCTCGATCCATTCGTTGGCGAACTTGCCCGACTGGATATCGGCGAGCAGCTTTTTCATCGCCTCGCGCGATTGCGATCCGACCACCCGCTTGCCGCGCGTCATATCGCCGTACTCGGCGGTGTTGCTGATCGAGTAGCGCATGTTCGAGATGCCGCCCTCGTAGATCAGATCGACGATCAGCTTCACCTCATGCACGCATTCGAAGTACGCCATCTCCGGCGCGTAGCCGGCCTCGACCAGGGTCTCGTAGCCGGCCCTGATCAGCTCGGTCAGGCCGCCACACAGCACCGCCTGCTCGCCGAAGAGATCGGTTTCGGTCTCCTCCTTGAACGAGGTCTCGATCAGCGCGGCGCGCGCGCCGCCGATCGCGGCGCCATAGGCGAGACCGATCTGCTTGGTGTCGCCCGACGGGTCCTGCTGGATCGCGAGCAGGCACGGCACGCCGCGGCCTTTGGTGTATTCGGAGCGCACCAGATGGCCGGGGCCCTTGGGCGCGATCATGAAGACGTTCACGTCCGCAGGCGGCACGATGAATTTGAAATGGATATTGAAGCCGTGGCCGAATGCGAGGTATTTGCCGGCGGTCAGGAACGGGCCGATCTCGCTGCGATAGATGTCGGAGCCCATCTCGTCGGGCACCAGGATCATGATCACGTCGGCCTGCTTCGCCGCGTCGGCGGTTTCGAGCACTTTGAGGCCCTGTTTGGCCGCCTTGTCCCACGAGGGACTGCCCTTGCGCAGTCCGACCCGCACGTCCATCCCGCTGTCGCGCAGATTGAGCGCGTGCGCGTGGCCCTGGCTGCCAAAGCCGATGATCGCGATCTTCTTGGGCTTGAGCGCGTTCAGGTCGGCGTCGCGGTCGTAGTAAACCTTCATCTTTTGCTCCTGACTCCTGACCTTTGCTCAGCGGCTCGGGGCCGGATGTTACTCGGCGCTTTGCCGCGCGCGGCCGTGATTGACGTGCGGCTGAACCGACCGCGCCATCGCGATCTTCCCCGAGCGCACGACTTCCTTTATTCCGAGCGGGCGTACCAGCTCGATAAACGCCTGGATCTTGCCGGAATCGCCGGTGATCTCGACCGTCACGGAGCGCGGACCGATGTCCACTACATGGGCGCGGAACGCCGCAACGATCGAATCCAGCTCCGAGCGCGTGCGCTCTTCGACCGCGACCTTGACCATCACCATCTCGCGGTCGACGGTATCGACATCCTTGAAGTCGGTCACCTTGATGACCGAGACCAGCTTGTTCAGTTGTTTGTTGATCTGCTCGAGGATCTGCTCCTCGCCGGAAGTAACCAATACGACCCGCGAGACGGTCGGATCCGAGGGATCCTCGTTGACCGTCAGCGACTGAATATTGAAGCCGCGGCTGGAAAACAGCCCCACAACGCGCGCGAGAACGCCGAATTCGTTTTCGACCAACACCGATATCGTATGACTGGGCATCGAGATGGAGTTCGCGCGCGCATCGCGGGGCGCCGCCGGTTCAGCGTGCCTCGTTCTGGTGCCGCTGGAGGATCGCCATCATGCGGTCCTTGGAGGCCAATTTGAGCTTTTGGATGCGTTTCATTTCCACTTCGTCGGCGGCGGTCAGGTAGTGTTTGCTGCGCAATGACTCGACCTGCCGCTTGAGATCGAGATGCTCGTCGTAGAGCGCTTTCAGCTCCTGGTCGTGGGTTGCAAGCCGCTGAATGAGATCGAGTTCTCTTTGGTCCATATCTCCTCCGCGTAGACTTTCGTGCGGTCCGCACCGGGCGCCCTAAGGGTCGCCTCGGGCGGCCTGACGTAAAGAGGTTCCAGGATGACTGCGTGCTCCGCATCACCGCGCGCGAGCCTGGCCGCGCCCAGCGCCGCGACGAGCCTGCCCGTCGGCGCCAGTTTCGATCCAGCCAGCACCGTCGCCCGCCCGCCCCGCCTGCCAATGAGGGATTCGGCCTCAGCCGCGCTGCGGTCCCCCGCGAGCACCGTCCTATCCGGGAGCCGTGAGATCAACCAGTCGAGAGTCACCACCAGATCGTCCGATAGCTTGTGTAGCCCATCCGGCACGATCCGGTAAAGGGCCGCGTAGACCTCTGTCTTGCGGGCGTCCAGGAGCACGCAGATGGTTTCGCCGGCCTCCACCGCCCCCGCTTCGAGCGCGCTCAGCGCTATCGCATCGAGACTCGGCACGCCGCAGATCAAGGCTCCCGACGCTGCCACCATCCCTTTCGCGTAGCTGAGCGCGATCCGAAGTCCGGTGAACGAGCCGGGGCCGATCGCCACCGCCACGCCGGCCAGATCGCGAATTCCGATTCGGGCCGAATCGAGCAGTTCCGCGACCGCGTCGGGGAGCGAGGCGCCGTGCGGGCCGGCTGATCGCGTCAGCTCTGCCAGTACCCGTCCGTTTCCCACCAGCGCGAGGCTGGCTATGGCTGTGCCGGTGTCGAGGCCCAGTACCGGCCCCGTTGCGGCGCTCTGCGCCAGAAGGCGATCAGCCTTGAACAATTCTCGAGATGTCATTGAAGATGACGAACGCCATCAGCGCGACCAGCATTACCAGTCCAACCCTCTGAGCCATCTCGCGATGCTTCATCGGCACCGGCTTACCGCGAATCGCCTCGACCACAAAGAACGCCAGGTGGCCGCCGTCGAGCATCGGGACCGGCAGCAGGTTGATGATCGCGAGCTCAATACTCAACATCACGGTGAAGAGAGCGACATTGGCGAAGCCCTGATGGGCCTGCTGGCCGGCCAACTGGGCGATCATGATAGGGCCGCCGAGCGCCTCCCGAAGCGGCGTGGTGCCCCTGGCGAGCTCCGCGATTCCCGAAACCAGCATCGCTGTCATATTGCCGGTCTCGATCACCGCGCGGCCCGCGGCCGAAATCGGGCCCAAGCGCTCAATTTCGGAGTCGCCTCGCGGCATCACCCCGATTACCCAGTTACCGCTTCCACCTTCAAGCCCGCCGGGATGCTCGCGCGCAGGCTTGAGGACGATAAACTCGTGCTCGGCACCCTGTTGGCTGCCGCGCTCGAGCTCGATTTTCAAGGGACCGCCGCCGCTGGACCTGACCGCCTCCGAGAGCGCATCCCAGGTCTTCACCGGCTGGCCATCGATCGTGACGATGCGATCGCCGTTGTGCAGGCCGGCGGCCGCCGCCGGCATTCCACTCCTCACCTCTCCCAGCACCGGCAGCAGATGGGGCACGCCGTACATGAAGACGATCAGCAGCGCGACCGGCGCAAAGACAAAGTTCGCGAGCGGACCGGCTACCACGATCAGAATCCGCTTGCCCACGCTCTGGGTCGGAAACGCGCGCGACTTGAGGGTCTCGGCCAGCGCCGCCGGCCGTGCGGCGATCAGCGCGCCGATCGCCTCGGCAACCGCGCCCTTGCCTTCAACCTCCGCCGGCTTGGGCACGGCGCTGGAGCCTTGCGCGGGGGATAATTCCGCGGCTGGGGCGCGGCGTTGAAGCTCGGCGAGCAGCCCGGACTCGAGCGGTGTCGTCGGGCGGCCGAAAACCGCGATCGGGTTGCCCCCGCCACCCGCCTGCCTGGCGCGCTGCGCTACTTCCAGTAGCTGCTCGGCAGGATCGGAACTCACGGGGACGAAGCCCTGCGCGCGCGCGGCTGCGATCAGGTCGAAGCCGGTCTCGGCGAGCAGGATTTCGCTGTCGTT
>Ga0209415_10004819_pt1 | contig 24579 bp, 17 predicted proteins | sample PeaSoiSIISIP2007_FD_187696 | JGI IMG/M metagenome (GOLD analysis project Ga0209415, IMG submission 187696) | Peat soil microbial communities from Weissenstadt, Germany - SII-SIP-2007 (SPAdes) (version 2) | ecosystem: Environmental > Terrestrial > Soil > Wetlands > Peat | place: Germany... | reverse complement strand
ACATCCGGGCCCTACGCTGCCAGATTAGGCAGGGTGAAATTCTCAGTAAAGTTCATCCGTCACAAGGAAAAGAAAAAAACAGTGGAAAAACGGCAAGAATTGGATTGCGGAGAGGTTGATCGTGGAGGGGCGGACGGCCTCGTCCGCCCGGGGAGTGGCACGGAAGCTTGGGACGGGTTTGTGGCGCTGCTTCCCCGGACGAGGGCGTCCGGGGCTCCATGGGAGCGATTGCGGGGGGTTGATTGTGGAGGGGTTGAACGTGGAGGGGCGGACGCCCTCGTCCGCCCGTGGAGTGGCACGGAAGTTTGGGACGGGATTGTGGCGCTGCTTCCCCGGACGAGGGCGTCCGGGGCTCCATGATCCGGGCATGATCTTGTAGGAACGACGAAAGGAAAGCGAGGGAGTTGGATATGCTTTCTGCGGGAGTTACTGCGGGAGCTTACTGCGGCAGTTTGAAGTTGATGGTGATCTGGGTCTGGATATCGACCGGATCGCCGTTCAGCAGATAGGGTTTGTATTTCCACTGCTTGACCGCGTCGGTGGCGGCCCGGGTCAGTTGCTTGTCGCCGCTTAATACTTTCACTTCGGTGATGTCTCCGGTCTTCGACACTGTCGCCGCCAACTGGACGGCGCCTTCGATGCGCATGTGCAGGGCAGTCGGTGGATAGGTCGGCGCGACTTTCTTGATCAGCAATCCCTGGGACACGCCCTGGGAGACATTCATGCGCTGCAGCACAGGCTTGGCGCTGTCCGATCCGACCAGGTTGGGCAGAAGCCCGCTGGTGCCGGCGGCGGCGGCGATCCCGATTACGCTGGGGGCCGCAGTGTCGGGCGTGGCGGTTTTGGCGATCCCTTTCACCGTGCCACCTTTGACCACGAGCGGAGCCGGAGCCGGTTTGTCGGCGGTTTTCTTGGCTGAGGCGGACGCCGCAGCAGACGGCTTGACGGAATCGGAATCCTCGGAATCATCCGCGTCGGAAGCGTGCTGCTTGTGCTCGGCCACCGTGGGCGTGGCGATCGGCACTGGAGTGGTTATCGCCGGAGGCGTCTGGGCCTTGGGCGCAGGAGCCGGAGTGGACATGGCCGGCGCGGGCCGCGAGGTGTTCGGCTGCGTCTCGGGCGCCGGATTGCTCATGGGCACGGAACGGTGGGCGGCGAAGTATCCCCATCCGGCATAGGAGAGCGCTGCAACCACAACAACGGCGGCGATGATTAACAGATTCTTCTTGCTGCCGCCAGCTTCGGCGACGGCGTTTCCGCCGAAGGTGAAAGATGTAGGGGCTGCACTGGGATTGGCAGCGGCCGGCGCTTCGGCAGCGGGACTCTCAAACAGGTCGGGCTCGGGTGTTGCGACTGCGGCGGCAGGAGGCGCAGGATTCGTATCGCGCGCCGGCGCCGTGGCGGCTCCACTGCCAAATGACGCGGCTGCAGATTTAAGAACCGCTTTCGCTGCGGCCGGAGCCGAAGCCGCCGGTACGGGCAACCTGGAAGCCGGCGGAGGCGCGGCGATTTTGGCGGGCGGCGCAGCCGGAGGTCTCGGGCTCGGAACGGAACTCCTGGGCGCGGCTGGTTCTGGCTCCCGGGCCGGAGACGCAGCGGAAGCAGCGGGCTGCCCAGGCCAGGCGGCGGTTGGCTTTGGCGCCGGTGGACGAACCGGAGCCGGAACTGCTGCAGACTGAGCTGCCGGTGCGCTGACCTGCGCTCTTGGCGGAGTCGAGGCGGCCGGCGCGGAGGCCGCTGCGGCAGCGGCTGCCGCCGGTTTCGCTCCCTCACTCTTGCGGAGCAGTCCGCGCGCTACGCGCAGCGTGCCTTTGGCTTGTTCGATGTTGATGGGCTTGGTCAGCACCAGGTTGGCGCCAATGCGGAAAGCCTTGGCCACTCCCGCCTGACCCTCCACCACCGCTACGGCAAGCGATGCCTGGTTGGACGCCGAATTGCGCGCGCTCTTGAACAGCAACGTGGCGTTCTGCTCGTTATCGCAATCCACCACCACCGCGTCGAAGTGCCCGCCCATCAGCTTCTTGACCGCGGCAAAGGTTTCGCCGCAGGGCTCGACACTGAACTCGAGCTCGCTCAGAACCTGCGTCACCGCGCGAGCGGTCTTTTCATCAGGACAGAAGAGAAGAGCTTGGTAACCCATACAAAATCATCGTAGAAACAGGCGTCAGAGGCGGCAAGTTACGAGGGTAATTTGGCGGGAAAAGACACGTGTCGGGGCCTGCCCTGCAGGCATTTTGAGGAACCAGCAGCCCATGGAGCCCCGGACGCCCTCGTCCGGGGGGGGCGGCATACAATGCCGACATGCGGCTGCCGCTCTGGCTGAAGATTGCCTGGACTGTATGGCTGATCGTCTGGGCGCCGGTTTACTGGCGGCAATACGGCGCGCAGAATTTCCTGTTCTTCTGCGATATCGGCAACGTGCTGATCGGTATCGGGTTGTGGCTGGAGAGCGCTCTGATTTTTTCCTGGGTGGCGTGCGGGCTGCTGCTGTTTCAGTCGCTCTATACGGTTGACCTGGCCGGCGCGCTGCTGACCGGGCGACACTTCATCGGCGGCACGGAATATGTGTTCGATCCGCATCTGTCGCTGTTCGTTCGGCTGCTGAGCCTATTTCACGTGGTGACGCCGCCGCTGCTGCTATGGACGATTTGGAAGTTGGACTATGACCCGCGCGGATGGAAGTTGCAGACGCTGACGGCGTGGGTGGTGGTGCCGATCAACTATTTCTGGCGTCCGCAGTTCGATGTGAACTGGGCGCGCGGGCTGTTTTTTCGGGAGCAGCATGTGATGCCGGGGTGGGCGTATCTGCTCGTCTATTTGATCGTGGTGCCGCTGTGCGTGTATTTTTCGACGCACTTGTTTCTGAGTTGGCTCATGAGGGGTTGGCACGCAGGGGCTAAAGCCGCACATCTTTAATGCGCATTACGCGGCCCTAAAGGGCCGCTCTTCCACGTAAATGCGTTCGTTCGGTCCGCCTTTTTCGGGCCGTTCGTTCGGACCGCCAGACGTAGTTTACCAAGCGATTTGGCTTGACCATGGCTATCAGCTGGCCTTCCCAGGATCGTCCTTCTTCCGCACGGCGGATTCTTGCGGCGGGTACTCGATTGATCCCTTCAGCGCTTCGATTTCATCCTGATGAAAATCGGGGAAGGGCAACTGCTTGCCGTCGCGCAGGTCGGCGATCTTCTTCACGGCGGTTGCGGCTTTTTCTTTCTCTAGCCCGGCATCGCGGCTGAGGAAGAGAGTCTGCGAGGGCAGGGCCAGGCTGCTGCCGGATTGTTCGACCACCTCCAGCATGCGCAGCAGCAGGTCTTCGCGGATGGCAGCGAATTCGTTGTAGTCGCGCGTCAGGATGTAGGAAAACACCTCGATGGTCGGCGCGCCACCGGCAATGTCGCTGAGGCGCACGCGGACGGTCTTCGGCTCGACCTTGGGATGGCTGTACAGCAGGCGGCGGACTTCAGAGAGCACGAAGCGCAGGTGATCGGCTTTGGTTTCGGAGCGTATGCCGAGAGTGGTCTTGAACAGAATCTTGTCGCGGCGGCTGAGGTTCTCGATGTTGACGGTGGCCATGGTGCCGTTGGGGATGGAGAGCAGGTGCGCTCGTCGGTGCGGAGACGGGTGGAGCGCAGGCCGATATCCTCGACGGTGCCGGTGCGGTCGCTGATGCGGCAGACGTCGCCGACGCGCAGCACTTCGTCGCCGAGAATAGAGACGCCGCCGAAAAGGTTTTCAATCGTCTTCTGCGCGCCGAAACCGATGGCCAGCCCGGTAATGCCCAGACCGGCGAGCGCAGTGCTCATGTTGAAGCCCAGGCTGCCCAGCACGGCAAAGACGCCCACCATAAAGATGATCGCCTTGATGACACGTTCGCCCAGCAGCATCAGCGATCCGGTGCCCAGATGGCCGTGAGTCAGGGCGCGGTTGCGCACCCGGCGCAGCGACCAGCGCACCACCCGCCAGACGATCCAGGTCGCGCTGATGATCAGCGCCACCGAGGTGATCTGGAAGTAGTAGTGCCGCGGGAGCAGCGGCATGCCGAGGTAGCGCGCGAAAACCTGGTGAACCAGCGTGCCTGCCAGCAGCCAGGCCGGTCCTGAAACCGAGCGCCAATTGGCAACGTCCATGGCGCCGCGGCGGCGCGCCCACCAGCGCACCGGAATCTCGAGCAGCACCAGCACCAGCCAGCCGATGCCTGCAGCCACCGGCGCGGCCACCAGCAGCGCCAGCCACTGCCACAACGGCATGCCGCCGAGCTGGTGCTTTACCAGCACGGCTGGCAGACGGCTTTCCACCTGGCGCGCTTCGACCTGATCGTAGAGTTCGGGAACTTTGACCAGCGTGTCGGAAGAGATCAGCCAGATTTTTCCGGCGGATGGGTCGGAGACGCGCGCCAGGTCAAGGTCCACCTCGACGTCGCCCGATGCCATGGTGCCCAGCTTTTGCCGGCCGAGGGGAACGCCTTCCTGCGGGATGCCCTCCGGCTGCGTATAGCTGCCGAGCCTGCCGGTGAAGGCGCGGTCGAGCACGGCCTTGAGCTGGGCCGCCAGCTGTTCGCCTTCCGACTGGCGGCGCGCCGCGCTCATCTGCAGATACTGCGCGGCGATGCTGTAGTCGCCCGACTGTGCCGCTTGCAGAAACCCAAGGATCGCGCCGGAGGGCGTAGTGCGGTTGAGCGGATCGGTGCGAGGGTTGGCGGAGGTGCTCGCGGCCGGCGGCTGCAATATCTGGCTGAGAGGAGTTTGGGCGGGAGATGGCAGGCTGGAAGCGAAAAAGTAAACGGCGAGGACGAGAACGAGATACCTGCGAAAGCGGTGGACGGGGCGACTTAACACAAGGTCCTTCGACTGCGTTTTCATCCGCTGTTCGCGGACGAAAACTCCGCTCAGGATGACAGAGTAGGTCGCGATGACAAGATCGCTATGGAAAGCGCGCATGGTGTGCTTCCGCTGCATGGCCCATTATCCGCGTTTCGGGCGGTAGATGTCGGTGCTGGTGCCAAAGAACACTTCGGCGGATTCCATCACGGTCTCCGAGAGTGTGGGATGGGGATGGATCGTCAGCGCTATATCTTTGGCCAGCGCCGCCATCTCGATGGCGAGCACGCCCTCGGCGATCATCTCACCGGCGCCCACACCGACAATGCCGACGCCGAGCACGCGCTCGGTCTGCGGATCGATCAGCAGCTTGGTCATGCCTTCCGGGCGGTCGAGGGTGATGGCGCGTCCGGAGGCAGCCCAGGGGAATTTGGCAACTTTGACTTCGCGATTTTCGTTTTGCGCCTGGGTTTCGGTGAGGCCGCACCAGGCCACTTCGGGATCGGTGAAGACGACCGCGGGAATGGCGTTGGGCTCGAAGGCGACTTTGTGTCCGGCGATAGCTTCGACCGCGGTGCGGCCCTCGTGCATGGCCTTGTGCGCGAGCATGGGCTCGCCGACCGCGTCGCCGACGGCGTAGATGTCGGGATCGTCGGTCTGGAGCTGCTTGTTGACCTGAATGAATCCGCGCGGGCCGACCTGTACGCGCGTTTTATCCAGGCCGGAAATCTCCGAGTTGGGCTTGCGGCCAACCGAGACCAGCACACGGTCGAAGACTTTTTCCTGCGTGGCGCCGTCTTGTGTTTTCAGCGTGGCGCGGATGCCCGAGCCTTCGTCTTTGACCGAGGCGACGGTAGTGTTGAGCAGGATGCCGTCGAGCATCTTTTCGAGCCGCTTGTGCAGCGGCAGGACGAGATCGCGATCCGCGCCGGGCAGCAGGCCGGGCAGCATTTCAACCACGGTGACGCGCGTGCCGAGCGCGGCGTAGACCGAGCCGAGTTCGAGGCCGATGTATCCGCCGCCCACCACCAGCAGCGTGCCGGGGATGTCTTCGAGATTGAGCGCGCCGGTCGAGTCCATCATGCGCGGCGTTTCGAGCTTCAGTGCAGGAACGATGGCGGGGCGTGAGCCGGTGGCGAGGATGACGCGGTCGAAGGCCAGCGATTCCCCGGAGCCGTCGGCTCTGGTGACGTGAAGCGTGGTGGAGCTCTCGAATGCGGCGCGGCCCTGCAGGTAGCGTACTTTGCGCTGCTTCGACAGCACTCCCAGGCCGCCGGTGAGTTTCTTGACTACGTTTTCTTTCCAGCCCCGCAGGCGCGCCAGATCAATTTTTGGCGGGGCGAAGTCAATGCCCCAATCTTTGGCCTGATGCGATTCTTCGATCAGCTTGGCGACGTGCAACAGCGCCTTCGATGGAATGCAGCCGCGGTAGAGGCAGACCCCGCCGGGATTGAGCTCCGGGTCAATGAGGGTGACGGACATGCCGAGGTCGGCGGCGAGAAACGCGGCGGCGTAGCCTCCGGGGCCGGCGCCAATCACGGCGATGTTGAGGTTTGTGGTTTCGGACATGGAGAGCTTTCAACCACGAAGGGCACGAAGGTGCACGAAGGAGTGCGAATTCAATAGAGAACGTTTTCTGAAGGCCCTTCGTGCTACTTCGTGTGCTTCGTGGTTCAAGATTGTGATCTTCATCATCCCTGCACCGACAGCAGGAACGGCTGCTCAAACGCTTCGGCGATCCAGCGCAGGAAGCGGGCAGCGTCGGCGCCGTCAATCAGGCGATGATCGTAGGAAAGCGAGAGCGGCAGAATCAGACGCGGCTCGAACTTGCCCCCACCCTTGTGCTGGATCCATTCCGGCTCCATGCGCGAGCGGGAAAGGCCGAGAATCGCGACCTCGGGATAATTCACGATCGGGGTAAAGCCGACGCCGCCGATGCCGCCGAGATTGGTGATGGTGAAGGTGCCGCCTTCCATTTCTGCCGGGGTCAGTTTCTTTTCGCGCGCTTTCTTCGAGAGCTGCGACAGCTCGACCGCCAGTTCGACGATGTTTTTCTTGTCCACATCGCGGATCACCGGGACCAGCAGGCCGCGGTCGGTATCGGCGGCGACGCCGATGTGGATGTACTGCTTGTAGACGATTTCTTCTTTTTCGACGTCAATGCTGGCGTTGAACTGCGGAAAAACCTTCAGCGCCGCGGCGCACACTTTCAGCGCGATGGCCGTGACTGTCATCTTGCCGCCGGCTTCTTCCGCCTTGGGAGCAAAGCGGGCGCGCAACTGCTCGAGTTCGGTGATGTCGGCGCGGTCGTGCTGGGTGACGTGAGGGATCGTGTTCCAGGCCTCGGCCAGGTGCTCGGCGGTTTTGCGGCGGACGCCGCGCATGGAAACGCGCTCGACCTTGCCCCATTTGGCGAAGTCAGGGAGCTGCGGCTGGGCGAAGTGTCCGGCGCGGGGCGGAGCCTGCGCCGCCGCCGATGCGGCTTGCAGCAAAGACTTGGCGTAGGCCTTGACGTCGTCTTCGCTGATGCGGCCGCCGGGGCCGGCGCCTTTGACGTTGTAAATGTCCACGCCGACTTCACGCGCCAGCCGCCGCACATGCGGCGCGGCAGGGATGGGCTGGCGATGCTCGGTGCCGGCCACTTTCCCCAGCTGCACCGGCATGCTGAAAACTTGCGGGGCAGGCATCGGCTGGTCGGGCGGCAGAGCCTGTTCTTCGGTTTTGCCTTCGGCGCGAATTGCGGCCTGAAACGCCAGACGCGCGCCGTGCTGGCCGGAGACGTACTCGACGGGCGCGGTGCGCGTCCGCGCCGGCTCGGACGCAGCCGATGCGCCGCCTTCGAGCGTGAAGATCACCTGCCCGACTTTGACCTTCTCGCCTTCCTTGACCTTCACCTCTTTGACCATGCCGCTGACCGACGACGGAACTTCGACTACCGCTTTGTCGGTTTCCAACTCCATCACCGGCTGGCCTTCGGAAACTCTCGTTCCGGGAGCGATCATCAGCCGGACCAGATCGCCCTGGGAGATGTTTTCGCCGAGCTCGGGAAGCTTGAATTCATTCGCGCCGGAAGGGGACGGAGCAGTCGAGGCCGGCGGCGCACTCGGTGGCGGAGGCGGTGCGGGTTCGGCGGAAACCGGTGCCGCAGCCGCGGCCGCGGCGCGCGAGGTGGGTTCGCGCATGGACGATTCGCGCGTGGACGATTCACGCGTGGCAGGTTCGCGCATGGAAGGTTCGGCGGAAGATTGCGCGCCGGCTCCATCCACCGTAAAGATGACCTGGCCGACCTTGATCTTGTCGCCTTCCTTCACTCGTATTTCCTGCACCGTGCCGCTCACCGACGATGGGACCTCGACCACCGCCTTGTCGGTTTCCAGTTCCATGACCGACTGACCGGCGCTCACCGTGGCGCCGGGCGCGACCATGAGGCGGACCAGGTCGCCCTGCTCGATGTTTTCTCCCAGCTCGGGAAGTTTGAATTCAATCACCGCGTTCGGTTCCTCTTCGAGTCCTGCGTTTTCACGGAATTGCTGATTGATTGTTGATTATTGATTGATAAACCAACCGCAGCAGAGCAGTCAGCAATCAAAAATCAGCAATCAACAATTGCCTGAGGCTTTCCGTCGGTATTTCCTCAGCTCACCGCCGGGTTCACCTTCTCCGGATTAATCCCCAGTTCCTGAATCGCACGCTTCACCACGTCGGCGCCGATCTTGTTTTCGCGGGCGAGCGCGCCCAGGGTCGCGAGCACGATGTGCTTGGCGTCCACTTCGAAAAAGTCGCGGAGGGCGGCGCGATTCTCGCTGCGGCCGAAGCCGTCTGTTCCCAGCGAGACCAGCTGTCCCGGCACCCACTTGGCCAGACTTTCGGGCAGCACTTTCATGTAGTCCGAGGCCGCAATGAACGGTCCCGGCGCATCCTTCAAAGTCTGCGTGACATAGGGAACTTTCGCCGCGTCTGCCGGATGCAGCAGGTTCCAGCGCTCGCAATCGTTGGCGTCGCGATAGAGCTCTTTGTAACTGGTGACGCTCCACACGTCAACCGCGACGCCGTATTTTTCTTCCAGAATCTGCTGCGCCCTGAGCACTTCAAACATGATTGTCCCGCTGCCCAGCAGTTGCGCGCGCAGCTTGGAGTCAGATTCTGCGGAGGCTTTGAACCGGTACAAGCCTTTCAGCACGCCTTCGCGGACGTTGCCGTTGACCGGGCCATTGGCGGGCATTTCGGGCATGGGCAGCGGCTCGTTGGTGACGGTCAGGTAGTAGAAGATCGATTCCTGATTCACGTACATGCGCCGGATGCCTTCCTGAATGATGATAGCGATCTCGTAGGCGAACGCCGGATCGTAGGCCAGCAGATTCGGCACCGGCAGCGCGAGCACGTGGCTGTGGCCGTCCTGGTGCTGCAGGCCTTCGCCCGCGAGCGTGGTGCGGCCGGCGGTGCCGCCGACCAGGAATCCGCGGCAGCGCATGTCGGCGGCAGCCCAGATCAGGTCGCCAATGCGCTGGAAGCCGAACATCGAGTAGTAAATGAAAAACGGAATCGTGTTGATTCCGTGATTCGCATACGAAGTGCCCGCCGCGATGAACGAGCACATCGAGCCCGATTCGGTGATGCCCTCTTCCAGAATCTGTCCGTTCTTGGCTTCCTTGTAGTAAAGCAGCGTGTCCATGTCCACGGGCTCGTAGTTCTGGCCCACGCTCGAATAAATGCCGACCTGGCGGAACAGTGCCTCCATGCCGAAGGTGCGGGCTTCATCCGGGACGATGGGCACGATCAGCTTGCCCAGTTCTGGATCGCGCAGCAACTTCGCCAGCAGGCGGACGAAGACCATGGTGGTTGAAACTTCGCGGCCGTCGGTGCCTTTGTGGAATTCTTCGAAATGCGCGTTGGGCACGGACTTCAGCGGCGTGGCCCGTACTTTTCGCTGCGGCAGGTAGCCGCCGAGTTGCTGGCGGCGCGCCTGCATGTACTTGATCTCGGGGCTTTCGTCGGCCGGACGGTAGAAGGGTGCGTCGTGCAATTCATGGTCGGGAATCGGTATCCCGAAGCGTGAGCGGAACATTTCCAGCTCTTCGTCGTTCAGCTTCTTCTGCTGGTGGGTGATGTTCTTGCCCTCGCCCGCTTCGCCCAGGCCGTAACCCTTGATGGTTTTAGCCAGAACGATGGTGGGCTGGCCGGCGTGGTCCACGGCGGCGCGGAAGGCCGCGTGAACCTTGATGGGGTCATGTCCGCCCAGGCGCATACGCGCCAGTTGCTCGTCGGAAAGATGCTCGACCATCTTCAGCAGGCGCGGATCGGTGCCGAACATGTTCTGGCGGAAATAAGCTCCGCTCTCGACGAAATATTTCTGATACTGCCCGTCGCTGACTTCGCCCAGGCGCTTGACCAGCAGGCCGTCGCGGTCGTTCTGAATGAGCGCATCCCAGTCGGAGCCCCAGATGCACTTGATGACGTTCCAGCCGGCACCGCGGAAAATCGCTTCCAGTTCCTGAATGATTTTTCCGTTGCCGCGCACCGGGCCGTCAAGCCGCTGCAGGTTGCAGTTCACCACGAAAATCAGATTGTCGAGTTTCTCGCGCGAGGCCAGCGTGATCGAGCCCAGTGATTCGGGCTCGTCCATTTCGCCGTCGCCGAGGAAGGCCCAGACCTTGCCGCCGGTAGACTGCTTCAGCCCGCGATTCTCAAGGTATTTGATGAAGCGCGCGTGATAGATCGCCTGGATCGGGCCCAGGCCCATCGAGACCGTGGGGAACTCCCAGAAATCGGGCATGAGCCACGGGTGCGGGTAAGAAGAAAGGCCGCCGCCGGGCTTCAGCTCGCGGCGGAAATTCTGCAGCTTCTCTTTCGAGATGCGGCCTTCCAGATAGGCGCGGGCATAGATGCCGGGGGCGGCGTGGCCCTGAAAGTAGACGATGTCGCGATCGCCGGCTTCGGTTTGGGCGCGGAAAAAGTGGTTGAAGGCAACTTCGTACAGCGTGGCGGCGGAGGCGAAGGTCGAAATGTGCCCGCCAATGCCTTCCTGCTTCTTGTTGGCGCGAACCACCATGGCCAGGGCGTTCCAGCGCACCAGGCTCTTGATGCGGCGTTCCATTTCCTGGCTGCCGGGAAACGGCGCCTGCTGGCGCGAAGGAATCGTATTCTGGTAGGGCGTGGTCGCCGAAAACGGCAGGTTGACGCCGGCTTCGCGCCGCGCGTGCAAGGCTAACTGCTGCAGCAAGCGGCCGGCGCGGTTGGGCCCGCCGCGTTCAAGAACATAATCCAGGGAATCCACCCACTCCCTGGTTTCCAACACCTCTTGGCCGTCAGTTTCCGTCTGTGCCACGTCTGATTTCCCCCAGGTTGAATGCGCAATACTCCATCATAAGGCAATCGCCAGGATTTTTGCTGGCGGAAAGGCTAAAGCCGATGACCACGAAGGGCACGAAGGGTCACGAAGGAAGGCCGGCAAAGCCTTCGTGGACCCTCGTGTCCTTGGTGGTTTATGCCTTTGAATTGTGTAGTCGAGGTCACGCTGGTTTAGAATCACCTGCTGCTGCCGCGCGGCGCGAGAGGATTCCATGCTGAAGATTCTGCTGCTCTTGCTGGTGGTCATTGTGGCGATTCTGCTGGTTCCGCGACTGCTGTCGCACTCAGCTGCTCCAACTGCGGGCGGCAGTGCTCCCGACTTCATGCTGCCGTCGCAGGAGGGAACTTCGGTCAGCCTGAAAGACTACCGCGGCAAGTGGGTGGTGCTGTATTTCTATCCCAAGGACCAGACGCCGGGCTGCTCCCGCGAAGCGCACAACTTTCAGGTGGACCAGCCGAAATATGCCGAGCGCAACGCGGTGGTGCTCGGGGTGAGCGTGGACAGCGTGGAATCGCACAAAAAGTTCTGCACCAAAGAAGGCCTGAATTTCAAACTGCTGGCCGACACCGACCACAAAGTGACTGACTCCTACGGATCGCTGACCAATCTTGGCGTGGTGAAGTTTGCCGCGCGTCACACCTTCCTGATTGATCCCGCGGGCAAGATCGCGAAGACCTACATGAGCGTGGACCCGCTCCGGCACAGCGCCGAAGTGCTCGGGGAACTGGATGCGCTGCAGCAGGCAGGGGCGCGTTAGCGATTGGCAAGGAAAGGATTAGGAACGCCTCGCAACCTTGAGCATGACCCTGCTCTGCCCGTAACGGGAAGCGGGAACAATCAAGCTGGCTATCGGAGCTTATCCGCTAGGGTCGGGCTCCAGGATGCGCTTGCCCTGCTGGCACTTGCCCCTGCCGCGGGTTGGCAGAATGACCCGCCTGTTCCGGCCGTACACGTGAATCCAGAGCAACAGCCGGGAAGGGTTCCGCCACACTGCTGGCCTTGCACCGAGCAACTCACGACAGCACTCGTCGCTTGGCAATTACCGCCGAGTCCTCTAACGTACGGGACACCGCAGTGGGTTGAGGAATCGAGAATATAGGGTAGATATGAGCACACTTTGACATCGGCCGGGGTTACGGCTGGCTGCCCAACGGGGCATGCGCCACCGGGGCCAGCAAGCTCGGGATGACAAGAAAAACCGGTCGGGCCTCCGGGAAGGGAGTATGCGCCGACGCATACCCCGGTCAGTGTGCTGGGTGTCACCGCCGTGCCCTTGAGCGAGACCGTTTGCGGGCTGCCGACCGCGTTGTCGGTAAACGTGACGGTGCCGGTCAGGCTGCCGGCAGTGTTGGGTGCAAGCGTCACATTAATTGCACAGTTCGCACCGGCGGCGAGGGTTGCGCCGCAGGTATTGGTCTGGGCAAAGTTCGCGCTTACGGCAATACCCGAAATCGTCAGCGGAGCCGTGCCGCTATTGGTGAGCGTGATGAGCAGGGGTTCGCTGGTTGAGCCTTCCTCCTCGTTGCCAAAGGTCAGGCTATTCGCTGAGAAAGCCACGCTGGGTGATCCGCTGCTTCCGCAACCACTGAGTGCGCAGGACCCGAGAAATATCGCCCCCAGCAGAGCAAAGAATGTGAATTTCATGTTCTCCTCCGAGCGCTCACGCGTTGGCAGGGTGCCGCAACCCGGGAGGGTTGGCAATGGCGGCCGTCTGAAGACTCGCTCAATTTTTCATGAACTCGTAAGCTGATGAAAAGATGGCTGTTGCGATTAGAGGACCGAATCGGGGTACAATATCGGCCTCTTCATCTGAGGTAGCCGCCGTATGCCTGCGGACGTGCTGAGACTCGGAGACGGTGTGGAACTGGATCGGGGCGCCTATGAACTGCGCCGCTTCGATCGAGCGCTCAAGCTGGAGCGAATCCCCATGGAGATTCTGCTCCTGCTGGTCGAGCGCCGGGGTCAACTGGTTTCCCGAGAGGACATCATCGAGAAGGTCTGGGGAAAAGATGTCCATCTGGACACCGACGCCAGCATCAACGCCGCCATCCGAAAGATTCGCCAGGTTTTGAAGGACGATCCCGAACGGCCGGTTTTTGTTCAGACTGTCACGGGGAAGGGGTACCGGTTCATCGCGCCGGTCGGCGAACTTGCCGATCCCATCCCCGAAAATTCATCGCGAGGAAACGGGACCGTTCGCCTGCAGGAAGACGCCATAGCATCCCCCGTGCGGGACAACGGAACTGCACACCTTGCCCTACACGAACCGACGCCAGTTCCGGGCATCAAGCGCAAGCTCAGCGCGCGCCTGCTGCTCTCTTTGGCGGTCTGCGTGGCGGTCGCGCTGATGGCTGCCCGATTCCGTCCCGTCGCCCGCCCTCCGCAAGTGAAGCGAATTCGTCAGCTCACTCACGTTGGCACCGTGATTCGCAATCAGAATTTGATGGAGATGGGCTCTCGACTCTACTTCATGGTCACGGAAAACGGCGAAACCCAACTGCGGTCGGTTTCTCTCGACGGGGAGAACATTCTCCCTGTCGAAAAGCCTTTCCGGAAATTCGAGTTTTTTGATGTCCTGCCCTCCCGCAACGAACTTTTGATTGCGGAAATCGTTCATGGGTTCTCGCTCACGGAATGGCGCCGCGCCGTCTGGAGAGTGCCTCTGCCTGGCGGGCCTCCGCGGCGTGTCGGCGATCTATTTGCTGACGGCGCTGTCTGGTCTCCGGACGGCCGCACAATCGCTTATACAAACGAGGGCGACCAGAGTCTCAACCTGGCCGATGGCGATGGCGGCAATTTGAGAAAGCTCGCGACCTTCCCGGGAGTGCCCATCAAACCCCGCTGGTCCCCCGATGGCAAGCTCCTACGACTCTCGGTGATGGATCCAAAGGGCGCTGGAATTTCACTGTGGCAATCAGATGCGTCCGGGCGCAACGTCACTCGGGTGCTCCCCGGCTGGGGCAGTGCGACCCGCGCATGGGCGGGGCGATGGACCCACGACGGACGCTATTTCCTCTTTACTGGCCTCCAAAGCGGCAAGAGAAACGTCTGGGCGCTGCGGGATAAGAGGGACATCTTTCACCGAGACGGCACGCAGCCGGTACAACTGACGGATGGCATTCTTGATTTCCATCTGCCCACGCCTAGCAGCGACGGCAAGACGATCTATGCCGTGGGAACCCAACAACACGGCCAGTTGATGCGCTATAACGCAAGCTCACGCCAGTATGAGCCGTACCTTGACGGCATTTCCGCCGATCAGCTGGATTTTTCGCGTGATGGCAAGTGGGTGGCTTACGTGGCGTATCCGGAAGGTACTCTCATCCGGAGTCGCATGGACGGCTCGGAACGAGTGCAACTTACGTTCGCTCCCATGCGTGTCTATCGTCTTCGATGGTCGCCGGACGGATCGCAGATCGCCTTCGAAGGCCATGCCAATTTGGGGATGGTGCACCAGGTTTACCTGGTATCAGCGAATGGCGGCTCACCTCGATTGGCGGTGCCCGGTTCAAACGCTGAGCAAGTGATGCCCGACTGGACCGCAGACGGGCGAACCCTGATCTTCGCGGGGTCAGATACCGCGGGCGCGGCGTGGGCGTTGCACGCGCTCAACCTGAAGACCGGCGCGGAAACACCCCTGCCGGGCACGCTGGGCACGGACTCGGGCAGGGTGTCTCCAGATGGCCGGTATGTGGCAGGAGTATCCGTTCCTGGGCAAAACCTGATTGTGTACGACATCGTCGCAGGTACAACCCGGAAACTCGCGGAATACGCCAACTACCCTTGTTGGTCGCCCGACGGCAAGTACATCTACTACTCAACCGTTGCCGCGGGATTCATTCTTCCCCCTGAGAAAATCGGGACTTTTCGCGTTAAGGTCGCCGACGCGAGCATAGAGCGAGCGGCACCGGCGCCGGCTTTCCTCCTGACGGGAAGTTGGGGATTCTACAACGGCCTCACGCCGGACGGTTCGGTACTGCTACTTCGCGAGTTGGGGACCTCTGATATCTACGCCCTGGACGCCGACCTTCCCTGACTTCCGCTGCGAGACGGATCTTGGAGCAGTCCAAGGTCTGAGTGGATGAAAATCGAGTTGGCGGTGTACCTGCCGTTTATCCGCCGCACCCCGCACCCGTCCGCCAAGTAAACTACCAGGATGGCAACGGCAGCCGGAAACAAGATCAGCATCGCCTCGGGGCGACCCGCGGCCTACCGCTTTCCGCCGGGTCTGGAGCGCAACCTGCTCTGGTTGGCCATTCGCAAGCTCCGTCCTGCCAATCCCATTTTGCTGTTTCAGCAGTTGGCGCGCGATTACGGGGACATTGTTCATTACAAAGTCGGATGGAATCACATCCTTTTCCTGAATCACCCGGACTACATTCGCGAAGTCCTGGTGGTGCAGAACGACAACTTCATCAAGGAACGCACCGTGCAGCGCAGCAAAATGCTGCTGGGCGAGGGCATGATCACGGCCGAAGGCGCCGAGCACCGCCTGCAGCGGCAGGTGGCGCAGCCGGCGTTTCATCGCCAGCGCATTCCGGAGTATGCCGCCACCATGGTCGGCGAAGCGGCCCGCATGCGCGAGAGCTGGCGGGCCGGCGAGACCCGCGACATTGCCGTGGACATGATGCATCTCACGCTCAGCGTGGTGGCGCAAACCTTGTTCGACACCGATCTGCGCGCGGAAGTGGACGAACTGGCCGACGCCATCAACCGCATTATGGGCCTGTACAACTTTCTGGTGCTGCTGCCGGCAGCGGAGTGGCTGGTGCACCTGCGGCCTCCGGGGCTGGCGGCGTTTGTGCGGGCGCGCAAGCGCATTGACCGGGTCGTTTACCGCATGATCGAAGCCCGCCGACAGCAGGCCCACCGGCAGCAGGCTTACCCACAACGCGGGGCGGAATCCGGCAGCCTGCTCGACCTGATGCTGGCGGCCTCACCCGACCGGAGTGAAGCATCCGAGCAGGCGCTGCGCGATCAGGTCATCACGATTTTTCTGGCGGGCTATGAGACCGTAGCCAACGCGCTCACCTGGACGTGGTATCTGCTGTCGCAAAGTCCCAGCTGCGAGCGCCGCTTCCACCAGGAAATTGATCGTGAGCTGCAGGGCCGCCTGCCCACCTTCGATGACCTGCCGCGGCTGCGCTATACCGAAATGGTGCTGGCCGAGTCCATGCGGCTGTATCCGCCGGCCTGGGCCATGGGACGCTGCGCCCTCCGAGACTTCCGGCTGGGCGAGTTCTTCCTTCCGGCGAAAACAACCGTGCTGATGAGCCAGTTCATCACCCATCGCGACCCGCGCTACTTCCCCGATCCCTTGCGCTTCGATCCGGAACGGTTCACGCCGGAGGCGAAGGCGGGGCGGGCGAAGTTCAGTTATTTTCCGTTTGGCGCTGGGTTCCGGCAGTGCATCGGGGAATCGTTCGCCTGGATGGAAGGCGTGCTCCTGCTGGCTACCATGGCGCAGAGTTGGAAGCTGACGCTCGTGCCGGGCCACCCCATCGAACCGGAACCGCTGATCACTCTGCGCCCGAAGTTCGGTATGAAGATGCGAAGCGAATCGCGCACGAGCGGGACAGCCGAGGCGGCTGTCCCTACATGAGCTCTACTTGCTGCGGTAACGGCGGAGCCACTTGCGCAGGGCATAGTATTCGTTGATCGGGCGGTCGTCGGAAAGCGCTGGCGTGTCGGGTGAGCCGGCGATCAACTGATCGAGGCCGACCTCCTGGGCGAGCAGATCGTGGAACCGGTCCAATGCGGCTTCGGCAGCCCCGGCGTAGTCATTCAAGTCCCACTCGGCGAAGTCGGCCACGGCACTGGCGGGCATTCGCTGCAGCAACTCTTCCGGAGTCCGGTGCGGGATAGGGCGGTCGCTGCACAGGAAGTGAATGCCGAACTCATCCAGAAATCCGCGCACGTAGGGGAAGGAATTCCGCAGGGAACGGGCGACGGCCGCCACGTCCACCGGATCTTCCTCGGGGGTGGAAGGCAGCCACTGCTGCAGGATTCCTCCCGGCCGCAGGCGCTGCCGCGCCATGGCGTAAAACTCTTCGGAATACAGCAGGCTCGATCCCGCCGCCTGCAGCGGCGGCGGAGGATCAATGGTGATGATGTCGTACTGCCGCGGCGTGCGTTCCAGATAACGGCGGCCATCGTCAATCACCACGTGCGACAGCGGCGAGGCGAGCACCGCCGGCCCGTCGCTGTGGTAATAGCTGAACAGGGGCGGAACGCTCGGCACCAGTTCCACCGCCGTCGCGGTGATGCCCCACGAGTGCAGCGACCGGAAGGTGGTGCCCATGCCGAAGCAGATCACCAGGGCGTCCTGCGGCGCGCGGTCGAGAGAAGCCAGCGGAAGATGCGCCATCACCTTGGTGATCGGCGTCAGGCTGGTCATACCGTAGCCATTGACCAGAAGTTTCTTGTCCATGCCGGCGCCGGTCGCGATCACGGTTGCGGTCGGATCGCGAAGCACGCTGGATGCAGGGAAAGCTTCTTCGTAGCCTTTTCCGGCTACCATCAGAACAGCTGCAATCGCCAGCAACCCGTAGGCAGCGCGTCGAACACGCGGGGCAGAATGCGCGGCCGAACGCAGCGGCGCCAATCCCACGATCAGCCAAGGCATGGTCAGCACGATCAGCGCCCAGCGTTCGCTGACGAATGGCAGCAGCCCGAATCCCGCCAGCAAAGGTCCGAGGATGCAGCCCACAACATTGATCGCATACGCTGTTCCCGCCTTGTCGGGATTCCCCAGCGAGAAGCGGTCCACCAGCATGGGCGTGATGAAGCCGAGCAGGCCGGTAAACATCCCGATCCCGAGCACCAGGCGCGGCCGGTGAGCCATCGCGATCGCGGGACTTGCCGCCACCAGCGGCAACAGCGCGCAAGTTGCCAGCAGAGTCCACAACAGGGGGTTCTCCTGCGTGCGGCGGGCGCTCCAGCGGCGATAGAAGACCGAGCCAAGAAAAGTCGCCAGCAGGTACACGCCGAGGATGGACGCAAACGCGTAGACCACGGTTCCGAAGTATGGCGTGTAGGCGCGTACCCAGACGACCTCCATCGCCATGGAAGTCAGGCCGCTCAAGAACAACAAGGTTAGGATTTTCGCGCCTCCGGAACCGGTGGCCGGCAAAGCGGGTTCGAGCGGATGTACTTCTGATGCTGGTTGCAACGACCTTTGCGACAGGGCAAAGGCCGACAGCGCGATCAGCCAGTTGCACGCGACGCCGGCTTTCAAGGTTCCGCGGAATCCCAGCAGTTCGATGAGCAGCAGGGGCAGGGTCGTCCCCACGACGGCGCCTGCGACGTTGGCCATATAGAGATAACTGAAGGAGCGGCGCGTCTCGGCGGGAATCGTCTGCCGGATGGCTCGCATGGCGACCGGCAGCGTCGCTCCCATCAGAGCGCACCAGGGGACGACCGAAAGTCCAACCCAGAGTCCGGCGCCGCAGTAATAGCCCAGCGAAGACGACCATCCCTGTTGCTCGAGAACCCGCCGGCCCCAGGAAAAAGCATGCGGTACCACGATGCCCGACAGGCCGATCAGCAGTTCAATGAGGGCATAAATCCGCAGGGCAGGAACGCTGCCGCTGGCCTTGCGCGATCCCATCCAGCGCCCGCTTGCCCACGAACCCAGGCCCAGGCCGGCCATGAAGACCGACAGCACGATCGAGACCATGGCCGTGGTCACGCCAAACTGGGCCATGGCCAATCGCAGCCAGATCAGTTCATAGAGCACACTGCAGAAACCAGAAATGAAAAAGAAGACGAAATACCAGTTCACAGGGGCCACTTTCACGAGCGCACTTCGCGCTCTGAGTCGTCATGAATCAGGTCGTCATGAGTCGAGTCGTCATGAGTGTAGATAGCTTGTGCGTATGTGGCAAGACGACACGGCGATGGACAGGCGATGCGCGGGTGTTGTCAATTCGAGGCTGATCCAGTACCCTGCCGCCATGAAACAACGCGTCGGCGTTCGTCCATCGCGAATCTGTTGGCTCACCTCGACTATCCTCATCTTTCTTGCCATCCCGTCGGCCGGGCAAGGCAACGTCAACGGCTTCTCGCTGGCCCAGGTCATGAGTTCTCCGTTTCCTTCCAACCTCGTCTCTGCCGCACGCGCCCAGAGAATCGCCTGGGTGTTTTCGTCGAGAGGAGCGCGCAACGTGTGGACGGCCGACGTTCCAGACTTCAAGGCTCGGCAGGTGACGCACTACAGCGACGACGACGGCATGCCGATTGCCGCGTTGAAGCTGAGCCCCGACGGCCGCACCGCCGTGTACGCCCGCGGCAGCGAGACCAACGGCTCGGGCGAGGTCGCCAACCCTACCAGCAATGTGGAGAAGCCTTCGCAGCAGGTCTGGGCTGCGGATGTGGACAAAGGCGTGCCGCGGCTGCTCGGCGAGATGGGCTGCGACCAGGAGGATTGCGAGGACATCCAGATTTCACCCAACGGCGAGTTCGCCTTGTGGGCGGCCAAAAAGCAGATATGGATCGCTCCGGTTTCCGGCAAAGAGAAAGCCAAGCCTCTGACCTACGCCCGCGGTAACAATGGCGAACCCAAGTGGTCGCCCGACGGTAAGAGCGTTGCCTTCGTCAGCGATCGCAGCGATCACAGCTTTATTGTTCTGTACGAATTCAACCACAACACTTTGCGTTACGTTGCGCCGAGCGCCGACCGCGACGACTTGCCGCGCTGGTCGCCGGATGGAAGCCAGCTTGCCTTTGTGCGCATCGCGGGTCGGCAGATGAAACAGCCGCTGATTCCGCGACTTCCCCTGCCCTGGGCGGTCTGGGTTTACGACGTTGCCAAAGACTCCGGCCATGAAATCTGGCATAGCGGGGCGGAACTGGATGATTCTTTCCCTTTCCTGACGGCCGATGCCTCATTTCAGTTTGCCAGGAATCGCGTCATATTTTCGTCCGAGCAGGACGGCTGGAATCATCTGTACTCGGTTTCCACGGCAGGCGGCGCGGCGGTTCTGCTGACGCCGGGGAAATTCGAGACTGAAGACGTCACCCTCAGCAGCGACAAAGCGTCGGTCATTTACTCCTCGAATCAGGCCGACACAGATCACAACGACATTGATCGCCGCCATTTGTGGAAAGTCAGCGTCGAGGGCGGCACGCCGCAGGCTCTCACCGGCGGCGAAAGCATGGAGTGGAAGCCGCTCGACGTCGCGGGCAAGATCGTTTGTCTGGGCTCGACCGCGACGACTCCCGCGACGCCCTATGTCGTGACCGCACAAGGTCGCGAAATGATCGCGAAAAATGCCCTGCCCGCCGATTTCCCTTCCGCCGCCCAACTGGTTACGCCGAAGCAGGTGATTTTCAAGGCGGAAGACGGCTGGGAAATTCACGGCCAGCTGTTTGAGCCCAAGGCTGATGCGGCTGGGGCATCCGGGCGCCGGCCAGCCCTCATTTTTATTCACGGCGGTTCCATCCGCCAGATGATGCTCGGCTTCCACTACATGGGCTACTACCACAACGCTTACGCCATGAATCAGTACCTGGCGAACCGGGGCTACGTGGTGCTCTCGGTGAACTACCGCACCGGAATCATGTATGGCCGGCATTTCCGTGACCCCGCCGACGGCGGCCCGCGCGGCGGCGCGGAATACAAAGACATTGTGGCGGCGGGAAAGTATCTGCAGAGCCTGCCGAATGTGGATCCCGCAAAAATCGGCCTCTGGGGCGGATCCTACGGCGGCTACCTGACGGCCATGGGACTGGCCCGCAACTCCGACATGTTCGCGGCCGGCGTGGACCTGCACGGCGTCCACGACTGGTCGGCGTTTTCGGAGGAATTTCCCAAAGATGCTCCGGACCGCGACGCGGCTCTTAAACTCGCCTTCCAATCGTCTCCCAACGCCGCCATCGCGAACTGGCGCTCGCCGGTCCTGCTGATTCATGGGGACGACGATCGCAACGTCGAGTTCTCGCAGACGGTGGACCTGCTGCAGCGGCTGCGAGCGCAGAAAGTTCACGTCGAGGAACTGATTTTTCCGGACGAAATTCATGCGTTCCTGATGTGGAAGAGTTGGATGCGCGCCTACACCGCGACCGAAGAGTTCTTCGCCAAAGAACTCAAGTAGGCGCGTGATGGTCTTATTCCGTTTTCGGTGAGGAGCCTCTGCATGAAATCATCTCGTATTCGTCTATGCATGTCTCTTGTCTCCGTCCTGGCGCTGGCCGCAGTTGCGCTCGCGGACGAAACCATCTCGCTCACCGTGGACGCCAGCGGGACCCGGCAAAAGCTGCTGCACGCCCATCTGGTTCTGCCGGTCAAGCCCGGACCGCTGACGCTCTACTATCCGAAGTGGATTCCCGGCCAGCACGGTCCTGATGGGCCGATCGCCAACCTCACCGGCCTCAAGTTCGAGGCGGACGGCAAGACGATTCCATGGGAGCGCGATCTGCTGGATGTTTTCACGTTTCACGTGGCACATTCCCGCCGGCGTCAGCCACCTCGACGCCAGTTATGACTGCATTGAGCCTGACGGCGGCTCGGCCACGGACAAGCTGCTGGTCCTTGAGTGGAATGAGGTCTTGCTCTATCCGGCGAATATTCCCGCCGAGAAGCTGATGTACGCGGCCAAACTTCTGGTGCCGGACGGCTGGAAGGTCGGCACCGCACTCCCCGTCGAAAATGAATCCGGGAATCGCATCTCGTTCAAGCCGATTTCTCTCGATCTGCTGGTGGACTCTCCCATTATGGCCGGAGAATTCTACCGGGCCATTGACCTGACGCCGCCGGGCGAACCGATCCACCATGAAATCAATATCGTCGCCGACAGCGAAGAGGCTCTGAACATGAGCCCCGAAAACCAGAAGCAGATGACCAGCCTGGTGGCCGAATCCGGCAAGCTGTTTGGCGGCCGCCACTACCGCGACTATCACTTTCTGCTGGCGCTCAGCGATCATGTGGCGCACTTCGGACTTGAACATCACGAATCAAACGACAGCCGCCTGCCCGAGCGCACGTTTCTGCTGCCGAGTTCCGGCAACTCGCTGGGCGGGCTGCTGGCGCACGAATTTGCCCATTCCTGGAGCGGCAAGTTCCGCCGCCCCGCCGATCTCACCGTTCCTTCACTACGAACAGCCCATGAAAACAGATTTGCTCTGGGGCTATGAAGGGCTGACCGACTACGCCGGGCCTCTGCTGGCCGCGCGCAGCGGATTGTGGACGCCGGAACACTACCGCGAGCACCTGGCCGGCATCGCGGCCATGCTGGGGCCAGGACGTCCCGGCCGAACCTGGCGCCCGTTGCTCGATACCGCGGTTGGAGAGCCCGGTCTCGGCTTCGGCCGAGGAGGCTGGGTGAACTGGCGGCGCGGCACCGATTACTACGATGAGGGCGATCTGCTCTGGCTGGAAGTCGCTACCATCATTCATCGCGAGTCGGGCGGCAAGAAGTCCATTGATGATTTCTGCCAGGCATTCGGCGGCGGACCGAACCGTGGCCCGGAGGTCAAGACCTACACGTTCGATGATCTGGTCAGCCTGCTGAATTCATTCGCGCCGTTTGACTGGGCTGGGTTCTTCCGCAACCGCTTGCATTCCACTTCTGCGGAAATGCCGGCGGCAGGAATCGAGAACGGTGGCTGGAAAGTCGCGTTCACCAGCGAGCCTTCAAAACTGGAAGGCCGACGCGCCTCGGGCGAGCTGTACTCCATCGGGCTGCAAGTGGGCAACGACGGGATGGTGACCGACTCGATCGTTGGCAGCCCCGCTTTTGAAGCCGGCGTTTCTTCGCAGATGAAGATCATTGGCGTGAATGGACGCGTTTACACTCAGGACTTGCTCGCCGACGCCATCAAGGCTGCCAAGGATACTGCCAAGCCGATCGTACTGCTGGTCGTGGTGGATGATTATTTCCGAACCTGCACCATCAACTACCACGGCGGCGCGCGCTACCCGCACCTGGTGCGGGACAACGACCGGCCGGACTATCTGGACGAGTTGATCAGGCCCGGCGCGGCCAGCCAGTAGAAAGGCATGGACCTCGGGCAAGTGCGCAGGTGGGCCAACGAGGATTCCACGATCACTAGTTAGGACTGCGGGCGCCCGCAGCCCCTGGAACCTGCAAACCAGGGCCTGCGAACGTCCGCAGCGGAGGGTTGGTGATCGGCGACTAATCCGGCGTCGTCGAGTAGAAGCCCGTCAGAGTCGCACTTGCCAGGATGTGCCCCTGCCGTCCGGCGACAATAAGAGCTTGGTACAACGTTTCGCCAATCGGTAGAAAGTCGGCCGAGCCCGGCAGCTTCAGCCGCTCGTCGAGCGCATAGACCGTGAAAACATAACGGTGATTATTTGGTGGATCGTTCGTAGGCGGGCAGGGACCATCATACTGCTCAGCGGCGAAGTAGTCGTTCATGACCTGCGAGCCGTACGGGCTTCCCGCGACGCCGGCGTTCTCCGGGAGTTGAGTCGTGGTCGCGGGAATGTTGTACATTGCCCACTGCGTGAAGGCCGCGGTGACATCGAAGTCCACGACCACAAAAGTCCGCGTGCCCGGCGGCGCATTCGTCCACGAAAGCGCCGGTGATTCGTTTTGTCCCACGCTGCCATCGATACTGCAGACGTTGACGTTGTTTGAAATGATGTTGTGGATGGTTTCGATGGGCAGCGTGCTGTTATTCGCGAAAGTGGAACTGGTCAATTGGAACGCGTCGCTAAACTGGTTCTCTTGTGCGCGGGCCAGATTGGTCAGGTTCGCCGCGACGCCGATCACCAGGCAAATCGTCAACCGGTAGAGCGTCTTGTTCATGGTGGATTTCATACATTCCTCCTCGTAAGTTTTCGTTCTATGCCGAACAGGTTCAATACTGGAAACCAGGTGAGGCCGACCAGCCGACGATCTTCGTGGTCTAGTGGGCCACGCAAGCGTCAGCCGAGGGGCTGCACGGGTCGGGCGGCCAAAACCCGATGGTGGTCCCGAGGCCGTTGACGTACACCTCGGCAGAAGCCACGCACGATGGGCTATTAGGCGCCACGAGTACCGGTTGCACCTCGGCTCGCTGCCCCAGTTTTGTGACCAGCGCACTGCCGGGCAAATCCAGCAATGCGGCCTGCCCGGGCAGCAACTGCACGCTTAAGGTGTTCCCCACTTGCGTCCCGTTGCTGGTCAGAAAACTGAGCTGTCCGATGCATGGGTCGGGTGGATACGCCACCACCTTTATGCGTGCTGTCTGGAGCAGCGTGACGCCCACCAGGCCAAACCGCTGAACTGGGGCGTAACCGACAGCGCCCGGAATCGCCACAGTAGTAATCCCGAACACGTTGTCAAAGACCTCGGCAGTGGCGACACACTGCCCCGTGGGCACGAATGTGGTGCTTTGCGAGACAATCGGAATCACCATGGGCAGCACCTCGACGCGCTGTCCGAAGGTGCTGGTCAGGGTGTTGCCGTT
>Ga0209415_10004817_pt1 | contig 24587 bp, 22 predicted proteins | sample PeaSoiSIISIP2007_FD_187696 | JGI IMG/M metagenome (GOLD analysis project Ga0209415, IMG submission 187696) | Peat soil microbial communities from Weissenstadt, Germany - SII-SIP-2007 (SPAdes) (version 2) | ecosystem: Environmental > Terrestrial > Soil > Wetlands > Peat | place: Germany... | reverse complement strand
CCAATGGGTCCGTCACAGACATGCTGGCGCCGGCCAACTCCGGCTGAAATGGCGCCGTTCTTCGCCGGCCCCAACACCAAACTGAACCGCAATCAACACCAGGGCAAAAATGATGCCCGTCAGGGTCACGGTGAGCCGGACTTTATCGTGAAGCAGATTCTTAACGGCGAGCGTTGTCATAAATGTAAATCATTTACTGAACTATGTTTACTAAACACTGTTCATACTAAGGACATACGTCAGGAATGTCAAGGGAATTTTGATGGGCTGGAGGTAAATTAGGCCACGCGGACGGGCGCTAGCGTACAGTTTTGCAAGCCAGCCATGAGGAGATCGAGGGCGGCGTCAATCAGGTGCTCGCGATCATCCGGACCCATGTCTGGATATACCGGGCACGGACCTCCGTAAGTGGTGATCATCAGGCTGGTGATTCCATGCATGCACATCCAGGCCGCATGCGAAGTGGCCTCCACGTCGCCCGCCGGAAGAGCTCCCACGCTAATGCAGGCGCGAATGGCCTGCCTCAGGATCTCAAAGGCCTTCATGCCAAGCCTGTGGGCCTCGCTCTGATCTGAGGGAGCATTCTCTGCCGGGCGCTGGGGCGCTCCGAAGACGGCCAGATAGTGGTTGGGGTGGGAGATGCCGAATTCGATATAGGCGCGCAGACCCACGCGGAGCTTCCGGAGAGGTTCGGTTTCCCGGTCTGCGGCGGTGCCCAGCACGTCCACCATCTGGCTGAACAACTCCTCGCAGATGGCGTCGATCAGCTCGGCTTTGTCTTTGAAATATAGATAGATAGTGGCCGGCGAGTACTCGATCTGCTCAGCGATGCGGCGGATCGATACGCTCTCGAAGCCCTCTTCCACCAGGAGACGGCTGGTCGCCTCGAGGATCTTCGCCCTCAAGGCTTCCTTCTCACGGGCACGACGCTCGATTACACCCATTCCAACCGTTAGTTTACAGAACATCGTTCATAAAGTCAACGTTTGCGTGGGGCGCGCTTTAGCTTGCCGTTTTGAATTCCGGTTTCTGCGGCGGAGTGCCATAGCGCCTCCGGCGGCGTTAAAATGTTACAGCTATGCCGCTGAAGGTGCTGCTGCCGATCATGGTCGTGGCGTGCGCGGCTACCGCCCAGAAATACGATGGGCCGCGGCCGCCGAAGCCGGATCTGCCCTACCTGAAGCACGCTGAGACACTGCTGCCGACGGAATCGGTGGAGGCGAAGTCGGAGAAGAAAAAAGACGACACGCGATACACCATCGAGGGCGCCAACTCGCCCGCCAAAACGCCCCTGGCCGCGCCGATCCTGCTTTTCGTGAGCGGCAAGATCAACCCGGAGAGCCTGCAGTTGTTCCGGCTGGAATCGAAGAACGGCCACCGCGAACTTGACGTGCAAAAGAGCGGGGAGCCCATTCTCCTGGTAGTCACGAAACTGGATGGTGGCCTGTCCAGGCTGGAGCCAAACAACGGACTGGACGAGGGCGAGTATGCACTCCTTGCCGGCGGCTCGAACCAGGTATTCTGTTTCGCAGTGTTCTAGTGGGGGTCCCCGACCCGCCTCCCGACGAAAGCCCCTGCCTTGGCAGGTCGGGGACCTGCCCCACTGGCGCGTTATATTAGTACTTTCCCATGCAAATTGAAAAGGTGTACGAGCCCCAGCGGTTCGAGCCGCATTGGGCGCAGTGGTGGATTGACTCCGGCATCTTTCGCGCTGCCGCAACATCCCCGGCGCGCTCATTTTCGCTGGTTATCCCGCCGCCCAACGTGACCGGATCGCTGCACATCGGCCACATGCTGGAGCACACCGAAATCGACGTCACCATCCGCTGGCATCGCATGCTGGGCGAGAACACGCTGTGGCTGCCGGGCACGGACCACGCCGGCATCGCGACCCAAATGGTGGTGGAGCGCAAACTGGCCGAGGAGGGCATCAAGCGCCAGGACCTGGGCCGCGAGGCCTTCGAAAAGCGCGTGTGGGAATGGAAAGCCGAGTACGGCGACAACATTAAGCGCCAAATGATCCGTATGGGCGCGAGCTGCGACTGGTCGCGCGAACGCTTCACGCTGGACCCGGGCCTTTCGCGCGCTGTGCGCGAAGTTTTCGTGCGGCTCTACGAAAAGGGCCTCATCTATCGCGGCGAGTACATGGTCAATTGGTGCCCGCGCTGCCGCACCGCGATTTCCGATCTGGAAGTGACGCACTCCGACGTGCAGGGCCACATGTGGCACCTGCGCTACCCGGTGCACGGGTTGCCGGGCCGCTTCGTGACGGTGGCCACCACGCGGCCGGAGACCATGCTGGGAGATACCGCCGTCGCGATCAACCCGAAAGACAAACGCTACCGCGACCTGCACGGCCGCACCGTCGACTTGCCGCTGATGAACCGCGAGATTCCGGTAATCCTCGACGAGCTCGCCGATCCCGAGTTCGGCACCGGCGTGGTGAAGGTCACTCCCGCGCACGATCCCAACGATTTCGAAGCCGGCCGCCGCCACAATCTGGCCAAAATCCAGGTGATCGGCGAAGACGGTGTCATTACTGCCGCGGGCGGTAAGTACGCTGGGTTGGATCGCTTCGAGGCCCGCAAGCAGGTGCTGGCCGACCTCGAGTCGATGGGCGTGCTAGTGAAGACCGAAGACTACGCGCTGAACATCGGCAAGTGCGCGCGCTGCGGAACGATTGTCGAACCGCTGGTGTCCACGCAGTGGTTCGTCAAGACCAAGCCGCTGGCCGAGAAGGCGATCGAAGCGGTGGAAGCCGGCCGCATCGTTTTTGTCCCCGCCAATTGGAGCAAGACCTACTTCGAGTGGATGTACAACATCCGCGACTGGTGTATCTCGCGGCAGCTCTGGTGGGGCCATCGCGTCCCTGCGTGGCACTGCCAGGAGTGCCACGAGATTATCGTGGCGCGGGAAGCTCCCGCAAACTGCGACCGGTGCGGCTCCGCCAGCCTGGAACAGGATACCGACATGCTCGATACCTGGTTCAGCTCCGGCCTCTGGCCGTTTTCCACGCTCGGCTGGCCGGACCAGACCGAGGATCTCAAGACCTTTTACCCGACCTCGCTGCTGATCACCGGCTTCGACATTCTGTTCTTCTGGGTAGCGCGGATGGCGATGCTCGGCATCGAGTTCATGGGCGACGTGCCTTTCCGGCAGGTCTACATCCATGGCCTGGTGCGCGACGCCGAGCGGCAGAAGATGTCGAAGACCAAGGGCAACACCATCGATCCCCTGATCGTGACCGAGAAATACGGCACCGACGCGGTGCGCATGGCACTGCTGCAGGGCGCCGCGCCCGGTACCGATATCGTGCTCACCGAAGAGCGCATGGAAAGCTCGCGCGCTTTCGCCAACAAGATCTGGAACGCCGCGCGTTTTCTCCTCGGCAAGATGGAATTCTGCGGCGTGGAACCGTGGCTGCCTGCCAGCCTGGAGGAGTTCCGCCCGGAGGCCGACCCGGCAACCGGCGCGGTGCCGATCGAGGATCGCTGGATTTTCAGCCGCATGAACGCGTGCGCCGCACAAGCCAACCGCGCCATTGAAACCTATCGCTATCACGAGGCCGCGCAGGTGCTGTGGCACTTCTTCTGGCACGAATTCTGCGATTGGTACCTGGAGCTGAAGAAGCTCGAATTCCGCGAGAATTCCGGCCTCACGCCGGGTTGGCGCAACGCGCTGGCGGCGTTTGAAACCGCGCTGCGGCTGCTGAATCCCGCAATGCCGTTTCTCACCGAGGAGCTGTGGCAGCGGCTGGCGACGGATCGTGCGACGCGGCCGGTTTCGATCGCGCTGGCCGGCTACCCGCAGTTCCGCGAGGATGCGGCCGACCCAGAAGCGGAACGCGAAATCGGCATCCTGCAGGAGATTGTGACCGTGGCCCGCACGCTGCGTACCGAAGCGAAGCTCGATCCGAAGTTGCAGGTTGCGGGCGTGCTGTATTCTCTTGGGTCCGCGCTGGACGTGGCCCGGCGCAATGCCGAAGCCATTCGCAAACTCGCCAACGTGAATCTGGAACTGAAAGCCGAGGCCGCTCCCAAAGCGGCGGGCATCCGCTCCGGTCCCGAATTCGACCTGGCGCTGCATCTGCCCAAAGCCCAGGAAGAAGCACAACTCAAGCGCATCGATAAAGAACGCGACCAGCTCGTCAAGAACATCGCCAACCACGAGCGCCAGTTGAGCGATGAGAAGTTTCTCGGCCGCGCCCCCGCGCACGTGATCGACGGCATGCGGCAGAAACTGGCCGAGTACAAGACGCAGCTTGGCAAGCTTGACGCCGGCGGCGCATGAGGCTCGCAATTTGAGTGACGCTTCTCATCGACCCGGCGCGGTGCCGTGGGGCAGACCCCCTGGTCTGCGCGGGTCCCCCTGGACCCGCTTCTCGCCTGTCGACTCAAGTACTCGCCCATGGCGAGGCGCGACCGGGGGGTCGCGCGCGGACGAGGGCGTCCGCCCCACACCGGCGGCGCGCGGGTTGCCGCTCACCACCGTACGAGCCGGGTGGAATCAATGACACCGCTCGACATCGGCGAACTGCGGCGCGAGTTTCCCAATCGCCGGATCGATTACTACGCGTCGGTCGATTCCACCATGCGCGTGGCGGCAGCGCTGGAAAATGGCGCCGTGGTTCTGGCAGAGGAACAAACCGCCGGCCTCGGCCGCCATGGCCACACCTGGCACTCCGAAGCCGGCAGCGGAATCTACTGCTCGATGGTGCTGGCGCCGTCGCCGGTTCTCACCCTGGCGCTGGGCCTGGCGGCGGCGGATGCGATCGCCAAATCGACCGGCATCGCCTGCGATCTGCGTTGGCCCAACGACGTCATTATTGCGGACCGCAAGGTTGCCGGCATTCTGGTACAGCTATCCGGCGCCAAGGCCGTCGCGGGCATCGGCATCAACGTGAATCACAACTCGTTTCCGCCCGAGCTCGCTGGCGTTGCAACGTCGCTCAGCAGCGAGAGAGCACGGTTGACAGGCGGAAGCGCCTGTCCCACATTGCCGCCGCCGGGACGTGGGGCAGGCGCCCCGGTTTGCGGGTCCGTTCCGGATTCCGCCTGCCAACTCATTCCGCGCGGGCCGATCGTGGCCGCGCTGCTGCACGCCGCCGACGAATACCTCGGCTACGACACGGCCACCATTCTGCGCCTCTTCACGCAAGCTTCCAGTTATGCCGCCGGCCGGCGCGTGGAAGTGCAGCAACCCGATGGCGTGATTCGCGGCGTGACCGCCGGCCTCAACCCGGAAGGCTTCCTGGTGGTGCGCCGGGACGACGGAACCGATACCCTGATTATTGCGGGAGGCGTACGTGCTGCTGGCTCTTGACGCAGGCAACAGCAATATCACGATTGGCGCATTTGACGGCAGCAAACTGCTCTGCCAGTGGCGGCTGCGCACGGTCCAGGAGCAGACCGCCGACGAGTGGGGCATCCTGTTGGGAAATTTGTTTTCGCCGGCCAACCTCGATATCGGCTCGGTCGATGGCATCATCATTTCGAGCGTGGTGCCGCCTATCGATTCCACGCTGGCCGCGATGACGCTGCGCTACTTTCACACCGAAGCCATGTTCGTGGGACCGAAAACCGATCTGGGCATTGGCATCCGTTACGACAACCCCAGCGAAGTGGGCGCCGACCGCCTGGTAAACGGCGTCGCCGGCTTTCGCAAGTATGGCGGCCCGTGCGTGATTGTCGATTTCGGCACCACCATCAACTTCGACGTGGTATCGCGCGAGGGCGATTACATGGGCGGCGCCATTGCGGTGGGCGTGGGCATCGCCGTGGAGGCCCTCTTCACCAGAACCGCGCGCCTGCCGCTGGTGGAGTTCCGGCCGCCGAAATCGGTCGTCGGCACCAACACCGTGGCCAGCATGCAGTCGGGTCTGTACTACGGCGCGGTGGGCATGGTCGACGGCATTCTGGAGCGCATCATCGAACAACTGGGCCCCGGCACCAAGACGGTCGCCACCGGCGGCCAGGCAAGCCTGGTCGTCTCCGGTTCGCGCTATTTGAAGGTGGTCGACGAGCACCTGACGCTGGAAGGCCTGCAGATGATCTGGGAGCGTTGTCACCGGCCGTGAGCGGCGAATCCGATTTCCTGCACAACTATTTCAACTACTTCACCGAAGTGGAGGAGCACTTCCAGCGCGCCCGCGGCACGGCGCTGTTTCTGATGTCGCCGCTCGATTGGGCGCTGGTGGAAAGCTGGAAGAACGCCGGGGTGCCGCTCGAAGCCGTGCTGCGCGGGATTGACACGGCTTTCGAAAAATGGCGCGGCCGCCGGGTGAAAACGCAAATGGTGAACTCGCTCGCCTTCTGCGCACAGGCGGTGCTCACGGAGGCCCAGGCCATGGCCGGCCAGCCCGAACCGCGCGCGCGGCGCGAAGCCGCGCCGCCGTTTTCGCTGGAAGATCTGCGCACGTATCTGGAAGCCAACGCCGCCGCGTTGCGCGAAGCCCACCCCGAAATCGCAGCGTCTCTCGCGCGGTTGGCCGCCGAAGCCGAGGCGCACTACCAGGACCTGGAAGGCCTGGAACAACGGCTCACAGTGCTCGAAGAGAAGATGATCGCCGCCGCCCGCTCGCGCCAAAGCGACGACGACTTACTGCAAGTCCGCCGCGACTTAGACAGCCAGTTACGCCCCTACCGCGGCAAGATGACCGCCGATCAACTGTCGATGTTAGAACGGCAATACCTGGAGCGCAGCCTGCTGGAGAAATCCCGCCTGCCCAGGCTGAGTTTGTTCTACATGAAGTGAAGGCTCGATCTTGGCCGTGGCGCGGGCAGTCCCGCCTGTAGCGTCGGCAGTCGTGCCGGCGTTTCCGGGTAGCGGTGGAGTTTCGCGCGGACTAAGAAATGTCGAGATGACTCTCGACACAGCAGGCAGGACTGCCTGCGCCACAATCAGTCCCCCGCCGGCGCCGGAATCGGGCTCCTGGCTTCATCCGCAGCGATTTCGGCGTTCACTTTGCACATGTGGTCGTACCAGGTGAACTTCAGGATGATCGACGTCACTCCGACCACGGCCAGGCAATACCAGATGGCGGGAATGTTGGTCCGGATCACGATGTAGATCGGAAGCGCGACCAGGGCGACCTGCCACGCCACGCCCACGGCGATGTTGAACATGTCGCGTGAAAAATCCCGATTCGGCTGGAACGTGGGATACTGCGCCATCACCTTGGCCTTGACCGGACCCCAGAAGCCCCACGGGCGGACGCGGCGGTAAAACTCCATCAGAACCGCGTCCTCCTCGGGCGGCGTGAGCAGGGTGCCGAGCAGGCACCCAATCATGCCGATCACGAACACCAGGCCGAAACCGAGCGAGACGTCCAGGTTCAGCGTGTGCAGGTTCGCCCAATTCTGTAGCGAGGGAATTCTGCTCAGGATCCCGGGAATGGTCACCGAGGCTGTCATACCAGTGGCCATGCCCCAGAAGTAACCGTACCCGTTGAAGCGCCACCAATACCACTTCAGAACGTTGGAGGCCGTGTAGCCGCCCCAGAGCCCGGAGACAATCCAGATCACCACCGAGTTCACCGACGAGACGTACCAGCCGATCAGGACTCCGATCACCACCACCATAAACGAGCTGAGATAGCTCAGCCGCACGTAGGTTCGAGGCTGCGCATTCGGATTGATGTAGCGCTTGTAAATGTCGTTGACGAAGTACGGCGGCGCGGCGTTCACCGTGGCGGCGAAGTTCGACATGTAGGCGGCCAGCAGGCCGGCGATCAGGAATCCGAGCAGGCCGGCCGGGACGAAGCGGCCCAGCGCGTACGGCAACACCAGCTCGAAATCCATCTTGGTTCCCATCCCCTTGATCTGCTCGCTGAAGAACACGATGGCCAGGATGGTCAGCCCGGTGATCAGGAAGTAGCGCGGGAACGTCAGCACCACGTTGACCCAGCCGCTCATCATCGACGCCTCGCGCGGATTCTTCGATGACAGCACGCGCTGCATATCGTAGTTGGGGGCGGGGCCGGCCGCGCTGATCAGCACTCCCTTGAACAGCAGCGCCATCACGAAGAAGCCGAACAGGCCGTAGCCATCCTCGAGGATCTTCGCATTAGCGGCCGGAATCAGCGTGGACCAGTCCATGTTGAGGTGCCAGCCGAAGAAGAGGTTATCCCAGCCGGCCGGAACGAACTTGGTTAAGGTCCCGGGCGCGATCTTCATCATGGCGATAATGCCCACCGCGAATGAGGCGACGGAAAGAATGCAGAACTGGAGCACTTCGGTGATCACCACGCTGAACATGCCGCCCTTGATCACGTAAATGGTCGTGATCGCGATCAGGATCAGCGCGTATTGGTTGGGCGTCAGATTCCAGGGCAGGAAGGTCGAGGCGAATTTTCCGATGCCCTTGAACCCATAACTGAAGAACCCGATGATGCCGAGGAAGGCGTAGACCACTACAATGATGTGCGCCAGGTGCGCGCCGCGGCCCTTGCCGAACCGCGTCTGAATCCAATCGGCGCCGGTCATGGCGTTGGAACGGCGCAGCCAGCTCGAAAGGAACACCATCAGGAAGACCTGATTGAAAGTAGGCCACAGCCACGGGATCCAGACGCTCTTCACGCCGTAGACGAACGCCCAGTACACCAGTAACATGGTGCCGCTGACGTCAAACATGCCTGAGGCGTTCGACACGCCCAGTACATACCACGGCATGGTGTTGCCGCCCAGGAAATAAGCCTTGATGTCGCGGGACGCGCGGTGAGAAACCCAATAGCCGACCACAACCGTGGTGGCCAGGTAGAGGACGATAATCGCAATATCGATAACATGTAGGTGCATCTGGGATCTAACCTCTTCCGACCCGCGCCCGCTCGTCACAAGTGGGTGCAGGCACACTCGATGCGGCCTGCATCTGCCGCTCTTGAACCAAGCATGATAGCAGAATGGGTGCTGGCGAAATGGCCCGGCTAGTATGGCTGGAGCCGCGCCGCGCTCCAGGCGGCCTGGAGGAAACTACTTGGCGGGGGCCTGCGCAGTCATTCTCTCGGCTTCCGCGAGACGCGTCCGTGCGTCGGCCGCATCACCGGCGTTGGGCATCAATTGGAGATAGGCGCGAAGGTGCTGAACGGCGGCAGTGTAGTCTTGGCGGCCGGCCAGGATCACTCCCGCCATGCGTTCGATCTCCGGAAAATCGTGCCGCGAATCGAGCGCCTGGGCGCGCTCAATGTGCCGCTCGGCCACTTCCGGTTTGTGCAGATTGTAATTGGCCACGGCAGCGTAGAGGAACAGTTGCGGGTAATCGACCGGGTCCAGCTCAATCGCCTTGGCGCTGAGGTCCGCGACCTCCTGCCACTTTCGATCCAACAACGCGACCGTGGCCAGCCGGAGATAGGGATCCACCAGATTCGGGTCGGCGCGGCGGGCGCGCTCGAAAGATTCGCGCGCGGAATCCAGACTGCCGCTGGCGGCCTGGAACTCGCCCAGAGCGCACCACGCTTCGGCGAAGTCCGGGTAGACGGCGATGGCTTTTTCGAGGTCCTGCCTGGCCCGATCGGTCTTGCCGGCGACGGCTTCCTCCCGCGCGCGCACGAAGAGTTTGCGCGCTCCTTTGGGAACGGCCAGCGATTTGGCGGTAACCGGGGCGCCGTCGCCCGGCCCGCCGTAGGGCCGGAGGCGAATCACGCCGATGTCCGGGTTCTCCAGCAGGCGCAGCCGCTTGATCGGCACGCTTTGCGAGTGGTAACCGGAGAGCACGGCGCGCAGTTCGCAGTCGAGCAGCCTCTGGTCGGAAGCGAGAGATGCGCCGGCCTCATCGCCGAGGGACGGGATGGCTTGAACAGGGGCGGCAACGGAAAGCGAAAGCCGGTCCTGCTCGGCGGCATCCTGGGAAGCCGCAGCGGTCGAACCGAAGTGAATTCCGAAATAGCCCTGGGCGTCGGTGAAGCCTTCGGAATGGGGAATGGAATTGCAGACGCGTTCGATCTTGGCCGGGCGCGGCGGCGGCGATCCGTTCTCCAGCAGCACGCGGCCCGTGAGCAGAATGGGTGCATGGGTCAGAGCGGTCTGACTGAGCGCAACGGCGGCAGCAGCCGCGGAGGCCTCTGCGGCCCCTGCGGACTGAGGGCCGCCACCCGACTGGCCCCACACCCGCCCCAGCGGCGACAGTGCCGCGAGGAGCAGCGCCAGCAGACGAATCCCTGCGAAGCGGGTCACAAGGCACCTCCCCTCGTTCATCGCTGACGATATTATGTCACGAACGTAGGCCGGTGGACAGGCCCCGCGGGCGCCAGTGGGGCAGGTCCCCGACCTGCCGGCATCGCGGGCCGGGCTCAGACTTTCATTGCCGGACGCCGGCCGGTGCCTGCGTCACAAGGGTCCCAGCCTACCGGGTGTAGATCGTCACATTCACGTTCATGCCCGGCCGCAGCACCACGCCCTCGTGCCGGTCGACCAGGATCTTCACCGGGATGCGCTGTACAACTTTGACGAAGTTGCCGGTGGCGTTTTCGGGCGGCAACAGGCTCATACTCGCGCCGGTGGCGCCGGCAATCGAATCTACATGGCCGTCGATGGTGTCGCCGTACATATCCACGTGAATTTCCGCCCGCTGGCCCGGATGGACCTGGGCGAGTTGCGTCTCCTTGAAGTTGGCTGTGACCCAGGTATCATTCAGCGGGACCACGGTCATGATGCTTTGGCCGGGCTGCAGCATCTGGCCGATTTCCACGCTCTTGCGCGTCACCACGCCGTCCAGAGGCGCGACGATGGTGGCGTAGCTGAGTTGCAGTTCGGCGGCTTCCAGGACAGCGCGCGCGGAAGCGACAGCCGCTTGCGCGGTGCCCACATCGGCGGTGCGAATGGCCACCTGCCTGCGATTCGCGACTGAGGTAGAGAGCTGCGCTTTCGCCTGGTCCACGCGGGTGCCGGCTGCGGCCACGGATGCCTGCTTAATCGAAGCGTCCTTCCCGGCCGAGGCCAGCTTTTCCTGCGCAGCCCTCAGCTCGCTTTCCGCCACCTTGGCCGCTGCTACATAGGAGTCGTATTGCTGTTGCGAAATTTCGGCTTTGTCCACCAGCGGCTTCATGCGCGCCAGGTCGGCCTGGGCGCGATCGTTGCTGGCCTGGCGGGCACGCACGTTGGCCTCGGCATAAGCCAGGTCGGAGCTGGAAGCCTGTTCGTAGACCAGGCGCGCGCGGTCGAGCTCCGCCTGAGCGTCCCCTACCCCGGCCGATGCCGCGGTGGCGCCGGATTCGGTGGTGAGGTCGGTCCACGGAACGCCTACCTGCGCGGCGCGCAGTTTGCTTTCCGACTCTGCCAGCGCGGCCTTCGCCTGGTCCACCCGCGCCTGGTAGTCGCGCGGGTCGATGCGCAGCAGTACGTCCCCCGCCTTCACCGGCTGATTGTCCTTCACCGGCACGTCAACCACGTTGCCGCCAATTTTGGGCGCGATGGCGCTGATGTGCCCGTCCACTTCCGCGTCGTCGGTCGAGACACGGTCGCGAAAATGATAGTAAGCCCTCAGCCCGGCCCCAACCGCGACCACCAGCAGGATCGCCACCACAAACCGCACGGGCGATTTCTTTTGCGGCTCCGCCACAGCGGGTTGCTCTTCCGTTTCCGGCATTGCGACTCTTGATTCGGCCATAATATTACTCCATCACCAACGGGCCACGCATGGGCCCGGTCCGCTTCATCAAAAACATCAAGGGAACAATCAAAAGGAACAGCAGCGCCATCACCCAAAACGCATCGGCGAAGGCCAGCATGGCGGACTGGCGCAGCAGGCCGCCGTACAGGAGCCCGCCTGCCTGCCTGGCCGCGTCCGGCATGGTCGCCCCGCGTGCATGCAGCAGTTGGGTGGTGTGAGCGATGGCGTTCCGATACGCCGCGTCATAAGGAGTCAGATGCGCCGTCAACACTTGTTGGTGCATTTGCGACCGCCGCGCCAGCAGCGTGGTCACGGTGGCAATGCCGGAGCTGCCACCGATGTTGCGCGCCAGGTTGAACAGACCGGTGGCGTAGTTCATGCGGTCCCTGGGCACCATCGCAACCGCCACCACGCTGATCGGCACGAACAGGAACGCCATGCCGGCGCTCTGCACCATGCGGCTCCAGACCGCGGTCCCGTAATCGATATAGAGGTTGAACCTGGACATGATCACCAGGCCGCTGGCCGATACCAGCACGCCGAAGATCACCAGCCAGCGGGCCTGGAAATGGCGCAGCAGAACGCCCACCAGCGGCATGCAGACGATCACCACCAGGCCGCCCGGCGAGAGCACCAGCCCGCTCAGCATGGCGGTATAGCCTAGCAGCGTTTGCAACAGCACGGGCAGCAGCATGGTGCTGGCATACAGCACGAAGCCCAGCACCAGCATGGCCAACGTGCCCAACATGAAATTGCGGATCTTGAGCACGCGAAAATCGATCACCGGGTGCTTGTGATGCAACTCCCAGAACACCACCGCCACCAGACATATGGCGGCCACGATGGCGAACCCGACGATGAATTGCGAGCTGAACCAGTCTTCCTTCTGCCCTTCATCGAGCACCACTTCGAGCGAGCCCAGCCCGAGCGCCAGCAGGCCAAAACCCATGTAGTCGATCTTGAGCCCGTCGCGGAAACCCTTGCGCACCTGGTACGTTGGATCGAACACCACGACTTGAGTCAGCAGCAGCGAGAGCACGCCCACCGGAATATTGATGAAGAAGATCCAGCGCCAGGAGAAGTCGTCGGTGAGCCAGCCGCCCAGGGTGGGGCCGATCACCGGCGCCAGCACCACGCCCATCCCGAAAACCGCCATCGCCATGCCCTGCTTCTCGCGCGGGAAAGTTTCCACCAGGATAGCCTGCGACATGGGCTGCAATGCGCCGCCGCCAATGCCCTGCAGCACGCGAAAGAAAATCAGCGAGCCCAGCGTCGGCGCCAACCCGCACAGAAACGAGCTGATGGTGAACAGAGCCACGCAGATCATGTAGAACCGTTTGCGCCCCAGCAGCATACTGAACCACCCGCCCATCGGCAGGATGATGGCGTTGGCAACCAGATAGGACGTCAACACCCAGGTGGCTTCATCGGTGGATGCCGAGAGGTTGCCGGCAATGTGCGGCAGCGCCACGTTGGCCACACTGGTGTCCAGCACCTCCATAAAGGTGGCCAGCATTACCGTCATGGCGATGAGCCACGGGTTGATTTGCCTACTTGGCGTAAAGCGCCTCCATCTGCCCGGCGGCGTGCGCCAGGTCGGCCCGCGCCTGGTTGTAGCTGTAGAGCGCCGCGATCTGGTTATCGTTGGCCCGCGCCAACTCGTTCTGCGCGTTCACCACTTCGATATTGTTGGCAACGCCCGCCTGGAAGCGGTCGCGCGCCTGGTCCACTTCCTGCCGCGCCAGGTCCACTCCCAGATTGGCCACGGTCACTTCGTTGCGCGACGCTCCGAGTTGCGCGATGGAGGTCTTCACTTCCAGCGCGATCGAGTCGCGCGCCGCTTGCTCCTGCTGCTTGAGCTGCCGCAAAGTGATTTCCATCTTGGCCCGTTCGGCCGCGATCCGCCCGCCGGTGAACAGCGGAACCTCCAGGCTGGCCTGGTATTGATACACCGGAATGGCGGAAGCGGGAGTGAGGCCCTGTTCCGACCAGTTGCCGCTCACCGTCAGCTTCGGCAGCCGCTCTTCCTCGGCGGCTTTCAGACCGAGTTGCGCCTGCGCCGTCTGCGCGGCGATCTGGCGCAGCTCGGAACGCGTGGCATAGGCGTGATCGAGGGTTTGATCGGCGGCAACGTCAGGCGTGTCGAAGAACTGCACCTGGTCGGCCAGCTCGATTTTGCGCTGCGGATCGACGGTCAATAATCGGCCCAGCCCGAAGAGCCCGATTTCCAATTGCGTGCGCGTCACGATCACCCGCTGCTTTTCGTTTTGCAGTTGCACGTTGGCGCGGAGCGTATCGATGCCGGTTCCCACGCCGTTCTTCTGCAAATCGGCCGCCTGGTCGTAGAGCGCCTGCGCCAGCGTCTCAAGCGCCTGCGCGGCCTGCACGTCGGCCGCGGCCCTCTGGCAGCCCAGGTACTGCGAAACTACCAGCAGCACGCTTTCCTCGCGCGCCGTCAGTTCCTGCGCATGCGCCGCCGTGATTCCGGTCTGCGCCGCCCGGTAACGCCGCCATAACGTCAGATCCAAAGGCGCGCTGAACCGGATTCCGCCTTGCGCCACCCAAAATGGCCCGATGTGTTGCGGAATACCCGGGAACGGCTCTCCGAACAGCGTATCGACATTCAAGCGCTGCACCGACTCCCCGATCCCGGCACCCACCTGCGGGAACAGTCCCGATCGGGCGACGCGGCTGTCCTGCGTGCTCTGCGCGACGTTCAGATTGGCCAGAATCAGCTGCGGGTTCTGCCGCAGGGCTAGAACCACCGCATCGTGCAGCGTGAGCTTCAGCGGCGCCGAATCCTGCGCCAGGGCAAATGGCGCCAGCGCCAGCCAAACGAGAACCCTAGGTTTCATAATCATCCAGCGCGACCTGTGAGCACCCTTAAGATGCAGGAGGGGGACCAATGTATCCGACTGGATTTATTGGACTAGTGAGAATTCGCACTGCCCATATTGCGGCACCGGCCCAAATGGCGGCGGCTCGTGGCGCAGGCCCCCGGCCTGCGGATCGTGCGCCTTGCCAGATGCGGCAGACACGCAGCGCAGGCCGGAGGCCTGCGCCACGTCACTTTGCCACGCTCAACTTGCGCATTTTGGCCTGCAGCGTGGTGCGTTTCATGCCGAGTCTGGCGGCGGCTCCGTTTGCTCCGCCCACCTTGCCGCCGGATTCGTGCAAGGCACGCTCGATGGCTTCGCGCTCCGCCGCAGCCAGCGTCACTACTGCAGCGCCGCCTCCGGAGGCGCGCTTCAACTCGCGCACCGGAGCGTGCAGCGCCGTCCCTGGCGAAAGAATGACCGCGCGCTCAATGAAGTTGGCCAATTCGCGAATGTTGCCCGGCCAGTGATACCGCACCAGCGCTTCCATGGTCTCGGCGGGGATGCTGGTGATGCGCCGGTTCATGCGCCGGGCGTTCTGCTGCACGAAGTAGCGCACCAGCAACGGGATGTCGTCGCGCCGGTCGCGCAGCGGCGGCACGGTGATGGGAAACACGTTGAGCCGGTAGTACAGGTCGGCACGGAACTGCCGCTCTTCCACCATGGTGGCCAGGTCGCGGTTGGTGGCGGCGACCAGGCGGGCATCGGTGCGGATGGTGCGGGAGCTGCCCAGCCGCTCGAACTCGCGCTCCTGCAGGACGCGCAGCAGTTTGGTCTGCAGCTCCAGCGGAATCTCGCCGACTTCATCCAGAAACATGGTGCCGCGGTGGGCCAGCTCAAAGCGGCCGATGCGCTGCGCGATGGCACCGGTAAACGCGCCTTTTTCGTGGCCGAACATCTCGCTTTCCAGCAGGCCGGTGGGGATGGCGGCGCAGTTCAGCTTGACGAACGTGCCCTGGCGGCGCGGGCTCAGGTTATGGATGGCGCGCGCCAGCAGTTCCTTGCCGGTGCCGGTTTCGCCGCAGATCAACACCGTGGAATCGGTCGGCGCCACCGTCTCCACCTGCTTCAAATTCGCCTTCAGCGCGCGGCTTTGGCCGACGATTTCCTCGAAACGGCTGTCGGTGCGGATTTCGTCTTCCAGGTAAACCTTTTCTTCGGCCAGCCGGGCGTTCAACTCTTCGATCCGTTTGTAGGAAAGCGCGTTGTCGAGAGCGATCGCCACCTGCCCCGCCACCTGGGTATAGAAATCCATGTCGCCCTGGGAAAAGAACCCGTCGCGCCGCGAGCCCACCGTGAGCACGCCCAGAATCTCGCCACGCGCCACCAGCGGCATCGAGCAGAACGATCGCAGGCCCTCCGCCGCCATCAGGCCGGCGGTTGCCGGCGCAATGGCATCCAATTCGTCGAAGCTGAAAATGCGGCCTTGGCGCGTGCGGAACACATACCCGGCCACGGAGTCGCCAATCGGCGCCAGCGCATCTTCGCGGAGCGCCCCCGTACCATCCGGAAAATCGAGCGCCGCCACCCGCAGGTCGCCGCTTTCCGCGTCGAGCAGCAGCAGGCTGGTGTAATCCAGTCCGAAGACGCGCCGCAGTAAGGCGGAGGCCGAATGATACAACTCCTTGCTGGCCACCGAGCTCACCACCGCGTTGTTGATTTCGAGCAGCGCCTGCAAGCGGTCGCGCTCGCGCGCCAGCTCCAGCTCGTAAGCCCGGGCCGCTTCGAAGTTCAGCGCATTATCCACCGCTACCGACACCTGGTGCGCCACCTGCTGCATGAACTCGATGTCTTCGTTGGTGTAAGCGTCCGGCTTGGTCGATCCGAAGGTGAGGCCGCCGATCTGCCGTTGCGCGGTCCGCAGCGGCAGGACGCAGAACGATTGCACCCCGTTCGACACCAGCACGTCGCGCAGCTGCTCAAACTGCAGCTCGGGACCCACCCGCGGCACGTAATACGGGCGCCCGGACTCCAGCGCCACCATGGTCGGTGTCTCGGTAAAGGGCATCGGGCCGGGAATCTTGCCGGTTACCGGCTGGTCGGTCTCCAGAATGTGCACCCGCACCATCCGCTCCTCAAAATCCACCAGGGTGAGGGTGATGTAGTCGAACGTCACCAGGCGTTTCAGGCACCGGCTCAGTTCGGCGAAGAGGGTGGCGAGCTGGCGTTGCGCGGAGATGGACTCGGCAACTTCGAGCAGCGTTTCGTAGCGCGCCTTAACGGTTTCCGGACCTGTCGCGGACGAGGGGAACATCGGGGTTGCCAGCCGGCTGTTCTTCAACCGTAGCACAGCGCGTCCGGTCGAGGCCCTCCTCCACCAGCGCCCGAATCAGCGGCGTGGCCGCGTCCAGCCGCACTCCGTGCCGGTGCATTTCCGAAAGCAGCGATTGGCCCTCGGCATCGACGAAATCCACGTCGCTCAGGTCGAGCGATGTGGTCCTGCCGGCGGTGGTTGACGATGCCGTCTGCCAGCATTGGCGCAACTCCTCCACCCACGGCCCGGAAAGCTTGCCTTCGAGCTTGATCCGCAGCTCGCGAGCGCTGTCGTGAAGCGTAATCCGTAACATGGCCAGCCATACTCAGGTGCACGCGGCCTGCCAGCCGCCAGTTTGCGGCATTTTCAGGTGGTTGCGCGCCCGCTGCCGGCCCGGGTTCAGGCGAATTGCCGAAATGCGGGCAGTTGGCGGGTGTTTGCCGGATGTTGAACGAATTACGACGCCACGCGCTTCAGAGCATCGTGCAGCAGGCTTTTTATGAGCGTCTGGTATCCGATTCCGCGCTTATCGGCGATTCCCCGCGCTCGTTCGATATCCTGCACAGGCAGCCGCACGGTAATACTCCGAGTTTTCACTAGCGTGCGCCGCCCCAACTTGATGAGTAGATCCGTAACCTCGTCCGAATGTTGATCCCACCATACAGCCTCTTCAGCCTCGGTCTTAAACTCCGGCGTATTGAGACGAACAGGGTCCTCGGGGGTCCCTTTCGTGGCAGTCTTCCTTGTGCTTGCCTTCCTCATAACATCCTCCTGAGCCGGCGATCTTCGTGCGCGGTAACCACCCGAATTCTGCCATTGCGCACCGTATAAACCACCTTTAAGACGCGACCGGAGTCCGTCCATCCAGCGCATACCGTACGCCGTTCCCCTTTGCGGATGATCACTTCCAGCTTAATGGGATCATTTGCGATCACCTGCTCGACCTCGTTCAGCGTGACATTGTGCAGGGCGATGTGCGCCGCGTTCTGGTCGTCCCATTCGAACTGGCGGCCACGCTTCAACGTACCTATATAGTGTACATACACCGTGTATGGATCTCAAGACGGTTGGTCGGTCGTGGCTCTTGGGGTCGAACGTTGGGGGCGAGCCTGCCCCTAAAAAAATAACGCCGGGGCTTGACGCGTTAGCCCCGGCGAAGGAGAATTTGACGGATCTGCGTGCGGTTTCGACATCCGCCAACCTGTCACCCTGACCCGGTGCCGGATTCCGTAACCGCAATCCTAGAGTGCCCTATTTCGGACCTTATTACGAGTTCCACGCGTACGTACGGGGTATTGGTACAAAAGGACTTGGTACGCTACGCCGCCGCAGTACCACCAGTTGCCATTTTGGCGCGCGGCGCCGAGCCCTCGAATCGCTTGAGGAACAGCAGGCGCCCGCCAACCGGGTCGGCGTGCACCAGCACCTGGTCGCCATCCTTCACTTGCGCAGTGGCGATGAGGTTCGAAATCGGCTGCACCAACAACCGCTCCACCGCACGCTTCAAGTGGCGCGCGCCGTACCGTGGGTCGGTGCCTTCGGCGAGCAGCAGGCTCTTGGCGTGGTGATCCAGCCGGAATTTCAGGCCGGTGGCGCCGGTGGCGCGTTGGATGCGCTGCTCCATCTCCGCCAGTTCGAGTTCGAGAATGCGCCGCATCTCAGCTTCGCCCAGCGGCTGGAACACGATGATTTTGTCCAGCCGGTTCATGAATTCCGGCGTGAACCGGCGGCGCGCCGCTTCCACTCCCATCCGCCCCATCTTGCCCGCAAGGTTTTCTTCCTGCGCCGCCGGGGCCGGAGCGAAGCCCAGCCCCGGGCGCAGCATGTCTTCCATCTCCCTGGCGCCGAGGTTGCTGGTAAGAAAGACCAGCGAGCGCGAAAAATCGACGCGGCGATTGTCTCCCAAGGTTAGCGTTGCTTTGTCGAGGATTCCCAGCAACAGGTTCCAGAGGGCGTCGCTGGCCTTTTCGATTTCATCGAACAGCACAAAGCTGAGTTTCACCTGTTCGGTGTGAAACTGATCCAGCGTCTCCTGGCTCAGCGCGGGATGTGTCTCGCGGTGGCCCAGGTAACCCGGAGGCGAGACGATCAGCTTGGCGATTTCGTGCCCGTGCTGAAACTCGGCGCAATCGATCTTGACGACCGCGTGCGCGTCCCCCACCAGGCACTCCGCCAGCGCCTCCACCGTGCGCGTTTTGCCCGACCCGGTGGGCCCGAGAAAGAGCAGGTTTCCCACCGGCCTTCCCGGGTTCGACATGCCGGCAACGAAAGTCTGATACAGATCGACGATCTGCCGCACGGCCTCATCCTGCCCCACGATCCGCTCGCGCAACTTCACTTCCAGCGTTTCCGCTTCCCGTCCTCGCTTGGCGGGATCCAACAGCACCCTTAATCCAGCCATCTGGGGCCTCCTTCCTCACTTGGTTGGACGCATCCCGCCGCATCTCGATTCACGTGGTCTGTAAACACTTCCCGTGTTCTTTGTAAAGGAATGTCAACCGGGAGACCGCGGCGGACGTCAAATGAGTTTAGCCGCACCTTGTCTTGACATTGTCTGGCGTTTCTCGTTACCCTCAAAATGAAGGGGTTGAACCATGCCGTCACGCGCCACTCGGACCGAAAAGCTCGATCTGCGCCTTACGCGGGACTCCAAGCTGACCCTGCGGGCAGCAGCGGCGGCGTCTCGCCGTTCGGTGAGTGAGTTCGTGCTCGAGAGCGCTCTGGCGCGCGCCGATGAGGCGCTCGCGGACCGCCGGACCTTTAGTTTGAGTGCCGCTAATTGGAAAGCATTCATCACCGCGCTGGATGCACCTCCGCGCACGCTGCCCCGCGTAAAGCGCCTGCTCAAAGAACCTGGATTCTTTGATGCCGGGCCCGTTCGATGAGTCCCCCCCGCCGCATTGAAAAACTACGACGCGATCACCCGGTGGAAGACTTCGACTGCGGCCGTGAACCACTGAACCGGTACCTGGCCCGGTTCGCCTGGCAAAATCAGCAGGCAGACGCCGCCCAGACCTATGTCGGCCTGGTTGGCGACGCTGTTGTTGGGTACTACACGCTTACGGTTGGCGGGGTGACCCACGAGGAGGCGCCAGCGCGGCTCACCAAGGGCTTGGCGCGGTATCCAGTCCCAATCATGCTGCTGGCGCGTATGGCGGTTGACCGGCGATGGCAAGGGCAGGGAGTAGGCAAGGCACTCTTGAAAAACGCCCTGGAACGCACCTTGCAGGCGGCACACATCGCCGGCATCCGAGCCTTCGCGGTCCATGCCAAGGACGAACAGGCGAGGAGTTTCTATGAGCGCTTCGACTTTGTCCCTTCACCCACCGATCCACTGCACTTGTTCCTTCTGCTGAAGGACGTGCGGCAAATCACTTCCGGCCGTTAGGCACAAAGAAAAGCCGAGACGACTCTCGGCTCAGCAGGCTTGACAGCCTGCGCCACAATTTAAGCTTCGTCGGTTCCCCGGCCGGTCCACTTGGCTTTCAGGAAATCGCGGTTCATTCGGGCGATTACTTCCAGTTTGATTTCCTTGGGGCAGACGGCTTCACACTCGCCGATATTCGTACAGCTTCCGAAGAGCTCCTGGTTGGCTTGCGCCACCATGGCCACGGCGCGGCGGTCGCGTTCCGGCTGGCCCTGGGGAAGCAGGCCCAGGTGCGAGATCTTGGCAGCCAGAAAGAGGGAAGCGGAGGCGTTGGGGCACATGGCGACGCACGCACCGCAGCCGATGCACGCCGCGGCGTCCATGGAGCGGTCGGCGTCTTCCTTGGGTACCAGGATGGCGTTGCCGTCGGGAGCGCTGCCGGTGGCGACCGAAATGAAACCGCCGGCGGCCATCATCCGGTCGAACGCGCTGCGGTCCACCACCAGGTCCTTGACGATGGGGAACGCACACGCCCGCCATGGCTCGAGGTACAGCTCGTCGCCGTCTTTGAATGACCGCATGTGAAGCTGGCAGAGCGTGGTGCCGGGCTTCGGCCCGTGCGCCACACCGTTCACCATGCACCCGCACATGCCGCAGATGCCTTCGCGGCAATCGTGGTCGAACGCCACCGGCTCTTCGTCTTTGGCGATGAGGTCCTCATTGAGCACGTCCAGCATCTCCAGGAACGACATGTGCTCGCTGACATTGGGCACTTCGTAGCGCATCATGCGGCCGGGTTCGTTCGGGCTCCGCTGCCGCCAGATGTGGAGGATGATCTTCATTACTTGTAGCTCCTCTGCGCCGGGTGCACGTATTCGAAGGTCAATGGCTCGTGATGGAGGACGGGCCGGTTGCCCGCGCCGCGGAACTCCCAGGCCGCGGCGTAAGAGTAGTGCGCGTCGTCGCGCGCGGCTTCGCCTTCCGGCGTCTGGTATTCCTCACGGAAATGGCCGCCGCAAGATTCGTTGCGCTCCAGCGCATCCAGGCAAATCAGCTCCGCCAGTTCGAAGAAATCGGCCACGCGGCCGGCCTTTTCGAGCGACTGGTTCAGCTCTTCGCCCGAGCCGAGCACCTTCACCTCGCGCCAGTACTGTTCGCGCAGACCGGGGATTTGCGAGAGCGCAAACTTCAACCCTTCCGCAGTTCGCGACATGCCACAGTGGTCCCACATCAGCTTGCCCAGCTCGCGGTGGAAGGAATCCACCGAGCGCGTGCCCTTGTTGTGCAGCAGCTTGCTGGTGGTCTGCAGCACCTGCTCTTCGGCATCGCGCACCGCGGCATGGCTGGTATCGGCCGTTTCCAGTTTCGTCGAAGCCACATAGTCGTTGATGGTGTTGGGCAGCACGAAGTAGCCGTCGGCCAGGCCCTGCATCAGCGCGCTGGCGCCCAGGCGGTTGGCGCCGTGGTCGGAGAAATTGGCCTCGCCGATTACGTACAGGCCGGGAATGGTGGACATCAGGTTGTAGTCCACCCACAGGCCGCCCATGGTGTAGTGCATGGCCGGGTAGATGCGCATCGGCTCCTGGTAAGGATCTTCGCCGGCGATGCGCTGGTACATGTCGAACAGGTTGCCGTAGCGCTCTTTGATGGTGTGCTTGCCCAGGCGCTCCATGGCGTCGCGGAAGTCCAGATACACGGCGAGCTTGGTCTCGCCCACGCCGCGGCCTTCATCGCAGACCGTCTTGGCGTTGCGCGAGGCCACATCGCGCGGCACCAGGTTGCCGAAACTCGGGTAGCGGCGCTCCAGGTAATAGTCGCGCTCGGCTTCGGGAATCTGGCTGGCCGGCCGCGTGTCGCCGGTCTTCGCAGGCACCCACACGCGGCCGTCGTTGCGCAGCGATTCGCTCATCAACGTGAGTTTGGATTGATAATCGCCGGAGACCGGAATGCACGTCGGGTGGATCTGCGTGAAACACGGATTGGCGAACAGCGCGCCGCGCTTGTGCGCCCGCCAGATGGCGGTGGCGTTGGAGCCTTTGGCGTTGGTGGAAAGATAATAGACGTTACCGTAGCCGCCCGTGCCGAGCACCACCGCGTCGCCCAGATGGGACTCGATTTTGCCGGTCATCAGGTTGCGCGTCACGATGCCGCGCGCGTGTCCGTCGATCACGATCAGGTCCAGCATCTCGGTACGCGGAAACATCTCCACCGTGCCGGCGCCGATCTGCCGTTCCAGCGCCTGGTAGGCGCCCAGCAGCAACTGCTGTCCCGTCTGCCCGCGGGCGTAAAACGTGCGCGAGACCTGCGCGCCGCCGAAGCTGCGGTTATCCAGGTAGCCGGAATACTCGCGCGCGAACGGCACTCCCTGCGCCACGCACTGATCGATGATGTTGAGGCTGATCTGCGCCAGGCGGTAGACGTTCGATTCGCGGGCGCGAAAATCGCCGCCCTTCACCGTGTCATAGAAAAGGCGATACACGCTGTCGCCATCGTTGTGATAGTTCTTGGCGGCGTTGATGCCGCCCTGCGCGGCGATGGAGTGCGCCCGCCGCGGCGAATCCTGAAAGCAGAAGCACTTGACGTTGTAGCCGAGTTCGGCCAGCGAAGCGGCCGCGGATCCGCCCGCCAGGCCGGTTCCCACCACCAGGATCGTGTACTTGCGCTTGTTGGAGGGGTTCACCAGCTTGAGGCTGAAGCGGTGCCGGTCCCAACGTGTCTCAATCGGACCTGTCGGACATTTCGAATCGAGTTCCATTTGGCCTCCTCAGTACGTCAGCAACCCGGTCAGCACGGCGATGGGGATCGAACAGTTGCCCACCGCCACCAGAATGGCCAGCACCGCCGCCGCCTTCCTGATGAGAGGCGTGTAGCGCGGATGGCTGATGCCCAGCGACTGAAACATGCTCCACATGCCGTGGTACAAGTGCAGGCACAGCAGGATCATGGCCAGAATGTAGAATCCCGAGACCCACTCGTTGGAAAACCCGTTGATCACGTTGTAACGCACGTCGGGCAGGTTCGGCCCCAGCTCGCGCAACGGCATCACCGCGCCCACCGTAAGATGGAGCACGTGGAAGATCACGAACGCGCCGACGATCGGCCCGCTCCAGATCATCGTGCGCGCCGCGTAGGACGTGGGCACGTCCGCCTTCTTCACATAGCCGATGGGCCGCGCCGCGCGGTTCTGCAGCCAGAGCTGGATGGATGCGGTGACGTGCAGCACCACCGCCAGCAGCAGCACGCTGCGCGCCGCCCACAGCGCGGCCGCGTTCGCCGGATTGTGCAGGAAGGCCGCGTAGCGGTTGATCTGTTCGGCATCGGTGGAATAGATTTGCAAGTTTCCGAGCAGGTGCACGAACACATAGCCGACCAGCATGACGCCAGTGATCGCCATGACGGCTTTTTTGCCGATGGGCGCTTCATAGAAACGCACCGCCCGGTGAATGGGATGGATTACGAGAGTACTCATGCAGAGATCCTGACGATCGCGAACGGCGTTCGCGGAAATGGATGGCAACCCTTCATGCGCAGGGAAAGCCCCAACAGACTTCTGGGTGTCAATGCCCTATAGTATCCGGTTTCGCGGAAGATGGGAATTTTGGGCGAGCCGGCGGTTTTGCATTTCTTCGAGAAGCTGCACGTCGCCCGTCACTACTCCCTCAGGTAGGACAGACGATCGGTTTTTGTCGTCTGTCATGCCTCGCGACGACACGGACGGCGGCGGACAACAAGAAGCGATCGTCAGTCCTACTATAATGGCCTTCACGCGCAGACACCTCCCGCACTGGATTCCGGAGAACGCCGCTGTGTTTGTGACGTGGCGCTTAGCTGGGTCGCTCCCGCGTTCCGAGTGGGACAGACCGTCGTCTTTCGCGGCATGTCAATCGTCGCTGAAGGACGCCGGCTTGACAAACGACACAAACCGATCGTCTGTCCTACCTCGTTTGCTGGAACAGGACGAGCAACTCGATGACGCGGGCGGAGGCAAAGACTGGTTGCAGGATTCGCGAATCGCCTCCGTGGTTGTGAACGCTCTGCTTTATGGAGAAACGGTGCGCCACTTCTACCAACTCCACGCGTGGGTGGTCATGCCCAATCACGTCCACGCGATCTTCCAGCCGAGTGCGGAACTGTCGACAATCATGCGATGGGTCAAAGGAAGAACCAGCCGGGTCGCTAACCAGATCCTGGGTCGCACCGGGACGCCTTTCTGGCAGAACGAGTCATTCGACCATTGGATACGCTCCGCGGAGGAGCTTGAGTATCTGACCAGGTACGTGGAAAACAATCCGCTCAAGGCCGGTCTGGTCGAGGCTAGAGAGAAGTGGCGATGGTCAAGCGCGAGTTGGGCGCAGGGCCTGACAGACGACACAAACCGATCGTCTGTCCTACCTCCGAGGTAGGACAGGCCATCGTCTTTCGTGGTCTGCCCTCATGGGCCTCCGGCCCGCGGAAGCGGATGAAAATGCTCTCGAGTCGGGCAGAC